>Ga0222419_100262_pt1 | contig 74027 bp, 53 predicted proteins | sample 1B20Ametagenome_FD_182474 | JGI IMG/M metagenome (GOLD analysis project Ga0222419, IMG submission 182474) | Enriched microbial communities from leaf-cutter ant dump, University of Wisconsin, Madison, United States - 1B20A (version 2) | ecosystem: Environmental > Terrestrial > Nest > Insects nest...
TTGACGTTCTTCCTCGGCCAGTGTAACGATATATCGTGGCATCGGTATAACCTCCGTTTATGTTTGGATAATTATACCACTGCCATGCAGAACTCTCACTACATTTTTCCGCCGGATGGAGCACTAGCCTTAAATGATATATCAGAAAATAGTGACAACCAGAGGGGGGGCTACCATTGCTGATTGATGAAAAGTTGGCGAGGCTGACACAACTGAATGACCGATATGAGTATGTCGAATTAATCGAAAAACTCGCTCGTACGATAAAAATAACTCGACTTCAGGGATGGGGTGAGATAGATCTTACATCTATATCATCTTCGTCAAATCAAGTATCCGTCGAGGAATTAATAAGGATTCTCTATGAGCTCATTCGACTGTCCATTATAAGTTCAGGTAAATACTCTGTGGAAGAGTTTGAAACAATATCCATGATTTCAAAAAGAGCCGCACAAATTAAAAAGGAAGCTAAAGAAAAAGCGATTCTTCTTATTACTGATCTCCTTCAAGCGACGGGATTTAATCGGTTAGATAATTGGCCCAGATTGAATTTGCAAAACCTTCAAGAATTACGTCGATTATCGGTTGATCAGTTGCAAGTTTTATTGAGTGATTTAATAAGAAAGATTAAGTATAAGGGAGAACAGAAAATCGTCAACGAGCAATTGGTACAAAGAACAATCGAATCCCAGAAGACTCAAGAAGCTATACCTGAGTACGAAAATGACATTACCGATGATACTGATCTGGAAATGATTGAAGAACCCGATGATCTCGATGAGATATACGATGGCGATCCTGTATTAATAGATTCATTGGCTGTAATCGAGAAATATAAAAATGGTAATCCTAATATTTCAAAAAACGTAAAGGCAACATATAAAGAGGATCCGTCTTGGAAAAAAGAAATACCGAAAGAATTACGTGATAAAGGTTCAATTAACAACGAAACATCGATAGATGAGGTTTTCGCAAAAGCTAAAGAAGTATTAGCCGCCACAATAGGAAGGCAATCAAATGAACTTCGAATTTTCATCTCTAATTTATCTACAATAATTTACGATAGAGAAGAATATTACAGAGAACAAAACGAGGATGAATCATCGGATCGACATTCTTTGGATGAAGACAAGATTTCCGAATTGGTCATGTTTAAGGTAGAAACCATTATTCTACCGCATATTGAAGTATTGGAAGCTTTCAAAAAAAGCGGTGGCAACATCATATATAGCAATGAATGGAACAAGACGTTCACAGAAGCTCTTAAAAATGAAGTTAAGGAAAGGGACGAACACAAATGTGTTATCTGTGAATCTGGAGTCGACCTGCATGTTCATCATAAGATACCGCGCGCTTTAGGTGGCGTTCATCATGTAGATAATCTAGTAACCCTTTGCAGTTCCTGCCATCCCGCTATTGAAACTGCCGATATTCAAAAAGCATTTCCAACTTGCTTATTTAATTACAAGAAAGCCAAAGCTATGAAAACCATTAATATAGATTTGCCAACGAACAAAACCTTCCTTAAAAACCAGGTTAAACAAAGGCTTGATTATGTGCTAAATGAGTTAATCAGAAGAAACAACCATGAGTTAGCTAAAGAAATCGTCGAAGTGAAAAATCGACTGGAGTTGATATTCGACCCCACAGTTCAATCAAAGCCGGCTACTAACAAAAAAGACTTGAGGTTAAGAAATAGTATCTATTTAGTTACTCCTGAAAAAGTAGTGTAGTTCAGCCAAACGAAAAAGGAATTCATTACCTCGATGTGGAAATTGTTATTGTCCAGATAACAAAGATCCAAGCCCCGAGGGAAGAATTCCTTAGTCATAGGAGTTCAACATAGCGCCTCGGGAATCCTTCCTAGAGGTGAAGAAAATGTTGAAACTTCGTGACGAGCAATTGAGCTTGTTGGACTCCATTCTGCCGGAAACAGTGCGGACTTTGCCTACCGAGCTAGCCATCATAGATCAACTACTGGACAATGAGAGCTTTCTTCAAACTTTCGCTGAACTGCATCCAAAGGGCAAGAAGAGCGGCCGTCCCACTTTCGCCATTGAAAAGTACATTCGTCTTATGGTGCTAAAACACAAATACAATCTAGGCTACGAGTCCCTTGTGAAGGAAGTCGGCGACAGCATCACATGGCAGATATTCTGTCGGATCGCCATAGACGAGCCCATGCCGGATCCCTCAACGCTCATTTACGCACGTAAACGCTATGGCGAGAAGATCGTCGAAGAGATCAACGCGGCCCTTGTAAAACAATGTGAGGAAAAAGCGATTTTGAAAACCCGTAAATTCCGCACCGATACAACGGTTGTCGAGTCCGATATCCATCATCCTACAGACTCCACGTTGCTGCAGGATGGTGTGAAGGTAATCACCCGAATGGTTCGGAAAATCCGAAGGGTCGCCTCCCATGCCGTTCAAGGATTTGAAGACCGCACCGTAGAAGTCAAGGAAATGATTCTGTCCATCGCCAAGGTTCTGCGCCGCCGCACACGTGAATCTTGGGAAGAAGTCGACAAGATTACGCAGAGCGTCATCGAAGTAACCGAGAGTGTTGTGAGCAAAGCCCAAGCAGTCATCGGGAAGTTGCAAGACAATGGCTGCGCGGCAAGGCGGAAGAGCAAAGAAAAATTAACGGAAGCCGTCACGCTTACCGGCAAGCTATTGGAACAAGCCAAACAAGTCGTCTCCGGGAATCGCATTATCGCAGACCGTATCGTCAGTTTCTTCGACCCGGAAGCAAGACCGATCAAGAAAGGGAAATTGGCCAAGGGCACGGAGTTCGGCTACAAGGTGCGCATCGACGAGACAGAGAGCGGCTTTGTTACTGGTTATGCCGTCTACGAGGGAAACCCCGCTGACGATGAGTTGCTCGTTCCTGCGATAGAAGCACATATCAAGCAATTCGGTAAAGCACCAACGGCAGTAGCCACAGATCGCGGCTTCTCGAGCAAGAAGAATGAGACAGCCATTACCGGTCTAGGCGTCAAGCGAGCAAGCTTGCCGCGTAAGGGCAAGAAGGGCGTCGCCCGAACTGAATATGAGAAAGAGAAATGGTTCAAGGACTTGCAGCGATACCGTGCTGCTGGAGAAGCAAAGATCAGTCTTCTCAAGCGCAAGTACGGTTTAAACCGGAGCAGGTACCGGGGCTTCGCGGGCTCAAAATGCGGGGTCGGATTCGGAATCCTGACCCACAACCTGCAACGAGCGGCAAAAATGCTCCAAAACTAAGGTGAAGGGGACGTCGTAGTGGTATCGCCCCTTCAGAGTCAATACCGAGTTCGGACGCTGATTTTAGAAATCGACTTTATCAGGAGTAACTATTTAGCCAGTTAAAATCTTGAGACTGTCAAAAACTAATTTCTCAATACATGGCGATTCTCAAACTCCAAAACCGCGTCAAATCAAAAACACCAGTCTAATACCTTATTTTCTTTTAACAACAGCGAACATATTCCGATATGGTTCCATTGGAAGGATTAAACATACATACTTTATTTCGAAGCAAATTGCTGAAGAACATTTCCTGTGCTATTCTTTTGATAAATAACATGTTCTGTCGATTCATTTTTTAGTAAATTGTGAACTAAACTTAGCACAACTGAAGTCAATTGATGGGGTTAACAATGAACTGCTTATTACCATTCGCGAGCTGGCAGGAGGGATTCAAAATGATTAAACGTCTTCAAAAGGTAAAAGTCCGCCCTTTAGAATCCAGCCGTGCCCTACAACTGATTGTCCGGGAAAAAGCTTTAATAACTCTCGGTAATGCGCTGCGACATGCACGGGGTGCACAAACTGGCAGTATCACGGTAGTTCGCATAACTTCCAGGCAATCGGATAGAGGCGTGAAAATCTTTATGGGGCCATCAGTTGAAGGCCCGGACGTGGAATATGTTGAAATCGTGAGTGGTAAGGTTTCCGGCCGGAAGCCATCATTCGTTCGTTAATCAAAAGGCGCGTGGCTATTGGCTTCAATTGGGGGTGAAGTTATGGGCAAAAAAATAACTCAGGATATGATTGAGACAAGTTATGAGTTTGCTCGTAAGGTTTACGATCGAAATATCGAACTTAAAAAAGCTCTGGACGAGATAGAATTGAAGTCAGGTATGGAAAGAGGGTCGGCTCTTGCATATTTAAATGTGTTTTGTTGTATGCTCGATGGAAAGGAATACCACAGAACTATAAACGAAGCTGCAACGGATTACTTTTTAAGCTCTATAAAAAGAGATTACAGCTATGATCATTTAAAATCTGCTTGCAGTGCTGCTAAGAAACATGTCGAATATTACTTTAGGATCCGTGGAGGAAGGCTGAAAAGTATAGAAAAGGTTATAAACAAATATCTTACAGTATAAACAAGGGGAGTAGGCCAATGCCTATTATCTGGTTTGAAAGAGAAGAGATCTGAGAACAACCAAGCTCTTTGTAATGAGTAGGATCATTCCAATTGCCTTCAACAAAACTGTGAGACATTTTTCGAAATCTGGAGGGTAAAAGTCGAATGTTTTATGTTAAATCATTTGGGGTGAAAAGGGAGCTAACGGGTTTTTATTTAGTCACAGATAACTGGAACGATTTTGGTTTCTATACGTTGTTTAAGCTTTTTTATCGTGATAAGGATTCTAAAGAAACCGAACTCGGCCTTGTGAAGATAGGTCACAAAGGTCAGGAAGAAGGAAGGACTACATTGCCATCATCTTTTGAAAATGTGCCTGAAGGATATTTTTCTTTAGGACAAGAAGTGAAGTTTTATCGGCGGCTTCGAAGGCTAGGGGATGAGGTAAGAATTGAATGTTTAAGGGCTTTAAACGATTTGGCATATAACAAAGAATTGTATGATGAAGTAATTGAAGAAGAGGTAGTTAATACTTCTTTGCTAAGAGATTTGAATAAAAAAGTTGTAACGAGACAATTCAGAAGAATTGCACATGGTGGTGCTGTTTTAACAAGATTTAATTTTGATTACAATATTCCATCAAAAGACCCGGTTGCTACATTCCATTTTGAAGTTGAACCTGAATCATTACCGCCTACTAATATTCATATAGTTATTGGTACAAATGGTGCCGGGAAAACGACTACTCTCAAAGGAATCATAGACGGATATCTAGAGGAATCATTAGGAGAGGACTTTTCAAACGCAATATTTATCTCTTTTAGTGTTTTTGATAAAAATGGTCACTACGAGTCGACGGTTGCTGGCAAGGAGTATTATTATGTTGGTGTAAAAACAGAGGAATTAAAAACAAAATCACAAGAGGATTTAAAAACAGAATTTTATAACTCGATGTGTAGCATCCTATCAAAGAAAAGACACTATTACCTTCATAGAATGCTTGAGATTCTTAACGCAGATTTTAACTTATATAATACGGGGTTAATTAACTCACTAGAGCTTTTCATTGGTTCTCCCCAAAATAGGGATTCTGTGGAGCTTTGTAGTAAAGAATTTGGTGAGATATTCGATAATCTTAGTTCAGGGCATCAAATAGTATTATTGTCTATTGCGAAAATCGTAGAGCTAATAGTTGAGAAGACATTAATTCTTATTGATGAACCGGAAACACATTTGCACCCCCCATTATTATCAGCATTTATCCGTGCACTTTCTGAGATATCGATTGCGGAGAATGCAGTCGCTATTCTAGCTACGCACTCACCAGTTGTTTTGCAGGAGGTACCTAAATCGTGCGTATCAATTATTCGTAAGTTTGGAGAACAAATAAATATTCATCGACCACGCTTTGAGACATTTGGTGAAAATGTTGGTGTCTTAACAGAAGAAGTATTTGGATTGGAGATACCGAGAACCGGTTTCCATACCTTGCTTAGAAAAATAGTTGAGGAAACTCCTGATTACGATACGGTGCTTGAGCGTTTTAATAATGAGCTTAGTATTGAAGCAAAATCAATTATAAGAACATATATAAACGAAATTACCGATAAATAAGAGGGAAAACATAATGTACCGACTAAATATGCCTCAGTATTCAATTGAAAATTTTTTTGATGATTTACTCAAAGGCCGTCATGATAATGAGAAGAATAATTTTATAAAAACTAGATTGCTAAATATAAAGTCTAATCTTGTAGATGCTGAAAAAGAGTATATGAGTTTAGCGGAAACTACATCGCTCCACACTATTAGTGAGCAAAAAAAAATAACCATACCGGATTCCGTGGAATTAGTTGAAGGTATTCCAAGGTTTATTTTTGAGTGGGAAATGGAGAAGGTTTATTCGAATTACTTAGTAGATGCTCCTGGTTCGACGAAAATTGGTCGTAAGGTCTATGAGTCCATTCTTTCTAATACTTACTACAATCTATGCCCATATTGTTCACATAGAGAAGTAAAAACTGTTGATCACTATCTACCCAAAACTGCATTCCTTACACTTGCGATTACGCCTGCTAACTTGTTACCGAGTTGTTCGGACTGTAATAAAGATAAATTAGATGTTTACGAGCATGATGAAGAGAAAATGTTAATCCACCCTTATTTTGAAGATGTTCGAGATGTTATATGGTTGAATTGCAAAGTAAATGAGAAATTGTGGCCAATCACTTTTACTTACGAAGTCTTCCATGATATTCAAGATTCTACACTAAAGTCACGCATCAATTATCAATTTAAATTACTCAATTTAGGCAAACTATATGCTGATAATGCTAGTAGAGAATTTAACAAACGAGTGAAGTCTCTAGTGAGAGAGTATAATTCTAACCCCACAAAAAAAGCTATGGATTTTATTAATGATAATTTTGAATCATACTCGTCTGAGAATGCAAACTCATGGCAAACAAAGATGTTTGAAGCGTTAAAAAACTCAAATTGGTTTTTCGAAGATGCGCTTCCGGTTATCCAATCCTATTATCAAAAGTAAAAAGCGGTGACATATCAGAAGCCATCGCGCTTCTGGACTTGCAATTCATGGTTAGTATACTCGACATATTAGCCAACACTGAATTTCAAATAGGATGAAGCTGGGTCTTATATTATGACTGTAGTTCAATTTCAGCGGGGACGACTGGTGATTGCATTGTCACATGCTTAAACAAGCATGTTTCTCTGGGGTTAGACTATTTTTTATTGGCAGTAGTGTAGTCGGTTTAAGTTACCTCGTTGGGATAATATTAGCGAAAGTGGTGAGGTTATGACGTATGATAAAAGCAGTTTGGAACGATTAATAATGCAAATGTATCATGACACGATCCGAGTTAAATCTAAATATCATGTATGGAAGCAAATTATTAATTCATCTAAAGAACGATATGACCTAATGAATAGAATATCTCCAGCATATTTTAATATGACTACATCAGCGTTATTCACTGATTTTGTTATTTCACTAACCAAACTATATGATAGTGATTCTAAAGTGCCTGGGAATATTAGGAAATTAATAAGCGTTGCAGAAGGAATTAGTTCGTCTGTTTATGAGGAACAAAATAATACAGGTATCTCGATAATAAATACACCAACTCTTGAAAGATATAAGAAACAGCTTGAGGAGCAAAAACCAATCTTAGATAATTTATTTAAATGGAGAGACAAGGTTTTTGCTCACTATGATAAGAAATATTATTTAGACCGCAAGCGAATCCATAGTGATGCTCAAGTTAAGTATGAGGAAATTGATAATCTCTTCGAATTACTTCATAGCATATTAAATGATTTTTCGTTAGCTCTTAGTGGCACAGCACTTTACCCAGAAGCTACTGATGCTCTAGACATCGAGAGGCTATTCAATGTAATTGAAAAACACCCTAAGCTCTTGGAAGAAATGAAACAAATAATGGTTCAAGAAATAGAATGTAATTCCGTAACGAAAAAATATGAAGAAGATATAACGGAAGAGGAATATAATAGAGTGGCATTACTTGCGGCTGGGTATGTAATATCAAATGATCCAAATGAAGGGTTTAGTATAGAAGAATTAATGAAAATGATTAAAGAAAATCCCGGATTAGAGGATGGAGAAGATTAGTTTAAGTTATAATTAAACCGTTTGTAAGATTGGTAACACGAAAAGGTCTAAAATATGCTACTTGCGCCCAACTATGCAATAACCAACTATAATGTAACAATAAGATACAAACTTTATTGTAATTACGAAGCTAGCAGTCTGTTCTTAGATGCCAACAATAATGTAACTTAAATGTGTGGTCAAAGACCCAAAAATGCTTGATATCACTGTTTTTTTGAGGAACCAACTATAATGTCACTGAACAATTGTCTATTGTGACAAAAAGTTGATGACCGGATATGTCAGTCCCGATGAAGCAAAAGCTCATCGGGACTGTATGTAATAAGGGGTGAGACTATGAGGAGAATTTCTTTTGTTTTTCTAGTATTGTGTTTTTTAATAAGCGGATGCAGCGGCGGCAATCCAGCCGAAGAGAGAAGTAAATCAATGCACTATGATTTCAGTGAACCGTATAGATTTCCATTTGAAGTTAATGAAGTTCGTACGGAGATAGCAATTGATGATGCAGATGTACTTCAACAATATGTTTTTCATTATAAAAACAAGCAGACCACGCAAGAAATAAGGTATATCTTGAGCAAGGTTATAGATGAACCAGAGAAAATATCTGAACAAGGTAAAGAACCTTTTGAACTTGAAAATGGAAAACACGTATATTACGAAGAGAATGAGACCAGCCAATCAATTTGGTGGGAAAGCAAAGATGGTTTTTTAGCTCGCTTCGTTTATTACATCAACGGAAATCGTGATCGGTTAGGTGAGAATAAATTAGAGGTGTCCGACCTAATAAACTTAGTTAATCAGGTTCAATAGCATTTTTGGATGCTTTTAAGGTTAAGTATCCAGTTCCGCCGTTTTGGCAAAATGCCCGATGAGAAAATCGCGAAACTTGCGTGCAGCCAGGGATAGGTACCGCTTCTCGTACCAAACAATTTGGAAATTGCGTTGACAAACGGGGAACTCAATATGCAGCAAGTTCATCCGGGAGTTCGGACCGCGGCAATTTCCTACAAGTGCAACACCCAGCCCTGCCTGGACAAGACTTGCAATGGCGGCAGGCTCGTCGACCCGGCAAACGAAGTTAGGCGTTATCCCGGCTTCTTGAAGTAACAAATCGTTCATTTGCTGAAAAGGAAACCCCTCTTTGTACCCGATAAACGGGTCCTCCGCCAGCTCGCTCAAGCGAATGCCGGTTCTCCCGGCAAAACGGTGTCCTTGGGGAACAGCCAAATAAACATCTTCCTTATGAACGGACACCGCGCAAATGTCGGGCCGGTCGATCGGCAGCGGCGTAAAGATCAGGTCGACCTCACCCCCCTCCACTAAATTCGTTATCTCTTCCATCGAAGCCTGTGTTATCCGAAAGTTGACTTCCGGATATAGCGCAAGAAATTCGCCCAGCGCATCCGATAACCGATCCAGCGTCGATGTCGCGAGGTGAATGCTTCCTTGCTCGAGTCCGGCTAGCTCGGACACTTCTTTCCTTCCTTCTTCCAGCAGTGCGAGCGCCTTTTCGACTTTGTGCAGAAACGTCTTGCCGAACGCATTCAGACGAATCCGCCCTCCGTACCGGTCGAACAACGGAACCCCAATATCTTCCTCCAGCCTTGAAATTGTCTTGCTCAATGCAGGCTGTGCGATGCGTAGTTCCTGAGCCGCCTTCGTCATGTGCTCTAACCGGGCCACCGTTCGAAAATACCGCAACTGCAGCAACTCCATACGCGTTTAACCTCCCCATACACCTGAGTATATGACTCCTATATTATAAGATATATTTTTGTTTATCTACAGGTGATTGTAAAATAATTAATGTACAGAAGACAAGACGCTGTTGTAAAAAATACAGCGCAGGCGAGCCATCATGGATGGAAGGAGGGATGAAAATAAAACGATTAAACATCGGGATCATGTCAGGAGGCACTCGTCAAGGGCGGAGAAGTCCAAAAGTATTGCCTTCAAAATAGGAGTAAGAGGGGAGAATTGCACAATGAAAGCAGCAGCATTTCGTTCGGCCGGAGGACCCGAGGTCATGGAGGTCCTGTCATTTCCCGATCCGCAGGCCGGTCCGGGACAAGTCAGGGTCCGGGTGAAAACAGCGGGGGTACAACATTACGACTGCGCAGTGCGCAGCGGATGGACGCCGCCGTATGGGCCGGCAGTGAATCTTCCGCAAATTCCGGGCAATGAATTCGCAGGAATTGTGGATCAGGTAGGGGAAGGCGTAACCGGCTTCTCAGTGGGCAGTGAAGTGCTCGGTTTCGCCTTGTTGAATTGTTACGCCGAATATGTGGTCGTCGGCACCGATCAAATCGTGAGCAAACCCCGGACGATGTCCTGGGAAGAGGCAGGCGGGCTTACCGGCAATGGCCAGGGTGCTTATATCGCATTGAAAGCCATCGGTGTTGGCCCTGGAGAAACTGTACTGATCAACGGCGCTGCCGGATCGCTGGGAGCGTTCGCCGTACAACTGGCTAAGGAATGGGGAGCCGGTACCGTCATCGGTACGGCCAGCGAGCGTAACCACGACTATGTTCGCTCGTTGGGTGCCGTTCCGATTACGTATGAGGAAGGCCTGGTCGAGCGGATACAGGCGATCGCTCCGGGCGGCGTCGACGCCGCATTTGATACCGCGGGGGGAGAAGGGCTTCGGGCCGCGATAGAGTTGGTGGAGGACAGAAAACGCGTCTGCACGTTCTTCGCCTACGACCTCATTGAGGAACTCGGCCTTCAAATCGTCCGTGGCGATCGAACGGCAGCTCGCCTTGCGGAATTGGTTGATTTGCATTCAAAGGGAAAGCTTGGCATCCACATCCGGCAGACCTTCCCGCTGGAACGAGCAGGCGATGCGCACAGGGCCATCGAAACAAGGCACGGCCGCGGCAAGATCGTACTTACCATCGATTAGTACATCGATCCCGAAGTAACGTAACTATTCGATGAATGGGAATCGTAGAGAACCGCTAACAAGTAACTGCACAACATACAGTTCTCTACTCGCCGCATGAAGTTTGCAGGCAAACAACTGCACAATTTACGGTTCTTTGTCCGCAGCGCCTTTCCATTCGTCCAATGACCGCAAATCAACTGTACGTTCTGCATTACCTTTCATCAAAACCTGTTTTTTCGCTCAAAAGAACGGTACAAAATACATCTCATCCGAATACGCCATTGCCATACTTCGTGGGCATGTTCGGCCGGTAATGGAGGAAGGTCACGTGATGCTGCAATATTTCGGGATCGTTCTACTAGCAACTATCACGTCACCGTACAAGTGCAGGGCATTGCCCTGACTGTTCGTTTTTTTGAGGTTCCAATTCCAATGTTCGAGTCGGCGATTTTATTGAGACTATTATCGATGCGCCCGACCTGATGATTGTCGACATCCGGGCGTTCTTTCAGGAATTGCAGTAAATAGGACAAGGCGTCAGTCTACGAGACTGGCGTCTTTCTCTTTGATGGCCGCCAGCGGCGCTGACGTGCTATGAAGCGGAATATTTGCTACTTCTTGCAGGTTTTTATGATATACGTTGGCGCGAATAACTTCTATATTGGTCCTACGCAGTGCCTGGCCGCCACTGCAGCAGCATCGAACCCACTTCAAGGAGGCGTCATTGGTGTCACAATCAGTTGGAACGAAACACAGTGTGAAGTCCCGCGCTTACCGCCTCGTGAAACCATGGGAGGTCGTTGAGACGGTCGTGGAGCATGAGGTCGGCGGTCATCAAGTTGTCGTCGAGCCTGCGCTGGGGAGCATCTGTCATGCCGATTTGCGTTATTTTGCGGGACAGAGAAGGTCCGAGGCTCTGCAGCGAAAGCTTCCCATGGCGCTTATTCATGAGGGGATCGGAAGGATCGTGGAGAGCAGCAGTCCGGCATTGGCTGCGGGACAACGCGTCGTCATCGTTCCCAATATGCCCGGTTACATGCTCGACGGTATTGCCCCGGAGGATTGTTGTCCGGCGTGCAGAAGCGACAATGGCCGCAATTATTGCCATCGCGGACGCTTCCTTGGAAGCGGCACGGACGGCGCGGCTCAGAGCAGGCTGGTTATTCCGGCATCGTGCGCGATTCCCGTTCCGGATGAGGTTCCCGACGAGATCGCCGTATTGACCGAATTATGCACCGTATCCTATCAAGCGCTGATTCATGTCCGGGACCAGCTCTCTCACGCCAAGATCGCCGTATTCGGGGACGGGCCTGTCGGATATTTGGCTGCCGCCATTCTGCACCACGTGCTGGGAGTCAGCCGCGATCGTCTTCATGTATTCGGCGCGGTGGCAGAGAAATTGGCGCAATTCGAGTTTGCTTCCTGCAGCCTGGTTCAGAACTATGATTTCTCGGCGGGAGGGTCCTATGACATTGCGGTGGAATGTACAGGCGGGAGATTCTCGGAGGGCGCGATCAACCAGGCCATCGACATTCTGAGCCCCGGCGGCCATCTCATCCTGATGGGCGTGACGGAAGAGCGAGTTCCCATCAATACAAGAGATGTTCTGGAGAAGGGGATTACGATGAGGGGAAGCAGCCGCAGCTCTGCCGCGGACTTCCATCCCGTCGTCGCTGCGATGAGAGACCCGCAATTCCAGGCCACCTTGCGGAAGCTCCTTCCGGATCGCCGGACAAGCATAGATTCTGCAGAGGATTTCGTCCGGGCAATGAACCTTGCGGCAGACCATCGCAGTTGGCAAAAAACGCTGCTGGAGTTTCATTGGTAAACGGCAAGGCAGACAAGCCTCTCGGAGAGGAGTGAAGGAGTCATGATCGAGCGTCTGTTGAATGATCCCGCGCTCGTTGTAGCGGGTCATCGAGGCTATAAATCTGCCTATCCGGAAAATACATTGCTGGCTTTCCGCCAGGTTTTGGATTTGGGAGTCGGTATGCTGGAATTCGACCTGCGCATGTCCAAGGACAAAACGGTGATGGTGTTTCACGACGAGAAATTGGAGCGTACAAGCAACGGCACCGGCTATCTGAGCGATCATAGCTTGGCGGAGCTCAAGCAACTGGACGCAGGCGGTTGGTTCGGCGCTTGTTTCGAGGGACTGAAGATTCCGACCCTGGAAGAGCTGTGCGAGCTGCTCAGAGACTATCCGGATGTGCTGTTGAATGTGGAAGTCAAAAGAGGCGATCATGACAGGGAGGTCGTGGATCAGGCGGTTGCGACGCTGACAGCGTACGGCTATTTGCCGCGATGTGTGTTCACCTGTTTCGACGCTGAGGTCATCGCCTATATGTACGACAAGTATCAATTGAAGACGCAAGGCTTCCCTGCCACAAGCATGTACAACTTCAACTCCGGCGATCGGGGCACGTACTCGAAATTGTGGGCGGTAGGGATCAGTATGTCCATGCTGACGCCCACCCTGGTGAAAGAGTTCCAGAACAAGGGATTGCTCGTGTGGTGTTACTGTCCCGATACGTATCCGCAAGTCTACTACGGGATCGGATGCGGAGCGACTTTGATGACCTGCAATGATCCCGTGCCTGCGATGAGAGTCGTACAATCCATGGAGTTATGACGGATGGCAAACAAGGAGCCGATCGACAGGGTGAACCGCAGTATCTTATCGCTGGACGTAGGCACTTCTTCCTGCAAAGCGATTCTCTTCAATGAGGCAGGTATTGCGCTCGCTTCGGGAAGTGGCCAATACCCCGTCTACTATTCAGAAGATCAAGTACATGCCGAACAGGACCCGGACGATATCTGGGAAGGCGTATGTGCCGCGATCGGAGAGGTGCTGGACAACAAGCCTGCAAGCACGGAAATTTCAGCGATTGCGCTGTGCTCGCAAGTTTCCTCGCACATGTTGGTTGACAGGGAAAATCGTGCGATAACCCGGATTCTGACATGGGCGGATTCCCGCGCGAATGAACAAGCGCAGCGAGTGAAGGCTGCTTTCTCGCGTGACGAGCTGATTCGCTGCTTGGGAGCCGATATGCCCTCCGGGCCCTATTGGCCTCTGCCCAAGCTGATGTGGTGGAATGAGAACCATCCCGAGTATATCGCCAAAGCGAAGTATGTGGTTCAGCCCAAGGAATGGGTACTATGGAAATTGACCGGGGAGTGGATGTCCGATCTCTCCAGCCTCAAAGGGCTCGTTCACCAATCCACCCGACAACCGGCGCACGTCCTTCTTGAGTGGGCAGGAATATTATCCGATCTGATCCCGCCGATCGGGGAGCCGTTCCAGCTGTGCGGACGGTTGCTGCCGATACTGGAGAGAGAGCTTGGGCTGCAAGGGAGTATTCCGGTCGTGCTCGGGTGGAACGACCTGCATGCCGCCATTTTGGGCGCATGTCGTTGGACGAAGAGCGGTATCGGCTTCGATATCACAGGGACTTCTGAGCAAATTGGTCAATGCGTTCATGCAGACCAGTTGAATGCCCGGTCGTACGAGGGCGTCAATCGCATTCCGTTTCTGAATCGTTATCATACCTTGTACGGGGTTACCTCAAGCGGAGGGCAAGCATTCAAATGGTATGCGGAACACATCGATCAATATGCATTCGGGGAGCGCAAGGGGCCGGTTGATTACGAGCTTGTATCCCGACAAGCCGCACTTGCTCCAGCCGGTGCCGCGGGATTGATCTTCCTGCCATTCCTGAATGGCGAACGCTATCCGTGGCGGAATCCGGACGCGCGGGGCGTATTCTACGGATTGAACTTCTCCCACGGCCGACCGCATATGGCAAGGGCGGTGATGGAAGGCGTCGGGTATGCGCTTAGAAGTATTGAGGCATGCTTGCCTCTCCCATTGGAGGCCATCGTTATTGCCGGCGGCGCAAGCAGATCGGATGAATGGAATCAGATGAAAGCGGATATTCTGGGCATACCGGTGTACCGCACGCAGGAGCGGGAGGCCGGTTGTCTGGGAGCCGCGATGCTGGCTGCCGCAGCGCTTGGCTGGTATACCTCTCTGGAAGAAGCCTCGACTCGAATGGTCAGGGTGGAGAGAGAGTACGTGCCGGACGCCTCTGCAAGATCCGTTTACGATGAATCGTATGGCCATTATCTCGAGCTCTATCGATCGCTGGGCCCATTATTCAAGAAGACGGCTGCGAAGACCAGGTAATGCGGAATAGTTACTACTTTTTGCAGGTTTTTACGATGTACGGCGGTCCGCAAATATTTTATATTGATCGAAAGGAGGAGAGCCATTGAACCATGCGGTCAGCCGAAGCGACTTGCTCAGTCAGGCCAAGAGAAAGAGGATTTGGCATTACTATTGGAAGCATCGCTACTTGAGCCTGCTGTTTGTTCCTGCAATATTGTACTACGTGATCTTCCAATACCTTCCGACCTACGGCGTCCTGATCGCGTTCAAAGACTATCAATTCCGGCAGGGAATATGGAACAGTCCGTGGATCGGATTCCGGCACTTTCAACACTTGTTCGAATTGGAGAGCTTCTGGCAAGTATTCCGGAATACGATCGTGCTGAGTGTGTATAAGCTTATATTCGGGTTTCCTGCGCCCATCGTTCTGGCAATTCTCTTCAATGAAGTCCGGCATTCGCTGTTCAAGAAATTCGTGCAGACGTTGTCCTATTTGCCGCACTTCTTATCCTGGGTAGTCGTAGCCGGATTGTTCGTTCAGTTTCTGTCGCCCTCGATCGGCCCGGTCAATCTTCTGCTGAGGCTGGTTGGGCTGGATCCGATCTACTTTCTCGGTTCCACGGACTGGTTTCGGTTTACGATGGTAACGACCGACATTTGGAAGAGCGTCGGCTGGGGCACGATCATTTATCTGGCGTCGCTGGCGAGCATTAATCCGGAATTGTATGAAGCAGCCGAGGTGGACGGCTCCAACCGCTTCCAGAACATGTTCTATATTACGCTTCCGTCCTTGACGCCGGTGATCACCATCATGTTTATATTTGCCGTCGGCCAAATTGTGAATGACGATTTCGATCAGATTTTCAATTTGTACAATCCCGCCGTGTATGAAGTAGGCGATGTGCTGAGTACGTACACCTACAGGCGCGGGCTTGTAGAGCTTGATTACAGCTTCGCGGCAGCGGTAGGCTTGGTGAAGAATGTGCTCGCCTTTCTGTTGATTGTGATTACGAATGCCGTATCAAGGAGAGTTAACGAATATGGACTTTGGTAAGCGAGGAGGTCTCCTTCACGATGGCTGCCCGTAAGAAACGGTCGATTGGCGAGCTTACATTTGAGTATTTGAACTATACGGTGCTCATTTTTACGAGCTTGGCGATGGTGTATCCGTTTCTCTTCCTGCTAAGCTTATCCATAACGCCGAGCGAATTTACGACAGTCAGTCTAAACTTGATGCCCAAAGGCTTCACCTGGAACAATTACGAACAAGTCTTCAACAATGAATACATCCTGTTCGGTTTCGCCAATACTTTGCTTCGAACTGCGATCGGCACTGTGGCGACCTTGTTTGTCACCGTGTGCACGGCTTATGTGTTGTCCAAGCGCTATTATCCGAATCGCACCTTCTGGACGATGTTCGTCGTCTTCACCATGTTTTTCGGCGGCGGCCTGATCCCGAACTACTTGTTGGTGAAGGAACTGGGCTTGATGAATACCGTCTGGGCGCTTGTGCTGCCGGGCCTGATCAATACGTTCCAGATGATTATCGCCCGCAACTTCTTCCTGTCGCTGCCCGAGAGCATCGAGGAATCCGCACGGATAGACGGGGCGAACGATCTGCGCATTCTGTTCAGCATCGTATTGCCTGTGTCCATGCCGATCGTGGCTACCTTGACGCTCTGGACCGCGGTGCATCATTGGAACGCCTGGTTCGACAGCATGATTTATATGCAATCGGGCGACAAGCAGGTTCTCCAGGTGGTATTAAGAAGAATCGTGCTCGAAGGGTCCGATACGATGATGGATTTAAGCAGCGATATGGAGCATGTCAGCCGCGAGTCGGTGAAGGCGGCTACAATTATCGTCACGACCTTGCCGATCATCTGCTTCTATCCGTTCCTTCAGAAGCACTTTGTCAAGGGTGTCATGATCGGATCTCTTAAAGGTTGACAACAATAAAAATTTTGGAGGGGAAGTTCATGTTATTCAGTTCAAGCAAAAGGTCTACGCCCGTCATCATTGCGATGATTATCGTGCTTGTGCTCACGGCTTGCAACGGCAGCGGTTCATCGAACACGTCAGGAGAAAGCGCGGGCCAACCGTCAACTGCAAATTCGGATGCGAATACGAGCCCGGCCGAGACGAAGTATACGTTCTCCATCGCGGCCAATCAGCTTGCGCCTGTCGATCCGAACGGTCCCATTATTCAATACCTGGAAGATCGGTTCAATGTAGACCTTCAGGTTGTCGATGTAGAGAGCAGCAAGTATACGGAAATCATGAACCTCAAGTTCGCATCGGGCGAAATCCCGGATTATTTCAAGGTTAGCGGCTACAGCAATCTTCACAAATACGTATCGCAAGATATTTTGGCGGAAATCCCGCTTGATTTTCTGCAAGCCAATGCGCCCAACCTTTATCGATTGATGGTTGAGGCACGCGAAGACGTGTTTAATCTGGCCAAGGTCGACGGCAAGGTCTACGCGCTTCCAAGGTTCTCTTACTTCAACACCTTCCGCAGGCCAACTGTGTTCCGCGGCGATTGGATGAAGAAGGTGGGGGTGGAGAAAGCGCCGGAGACGCTGGAGCAATTCGAAGCGCTGATGTATAAGTTCAGCAATGAAGATCCGGACGGCAACGGCCAGAAGGATACGTATGGCCTGTCCGAGACCGGAATCGACGTCGTATACGGCGCATTCGGCTATATTCCGGATTACTGGACGGATAAAGAAGGCCAACTGGTATATGGCGCGATTCAACCGGAAATGAAAGAAGCGCTGACGATCTTAAATCGGTGGTTCAAAGATAAAGTGATCGATCCCGAATTTATTACAGGTGAGAACCAGGGCGGCAATAAAAATGTTTCGACTTCCTTTGTCAACGGGCGCATCGGCTTCTCCAGCAAAGGCACCATGGTTCAGTGGAAACCGTTGCTGTATGAAGGGGACACGTCCTCCGATACGTATGTGGCGCTTAAGAACGTAAACCCGGAAGCGGCCGATTCCCTGGTGTACGGCGTGCCCCCGGTCGGCCCTGACGGCAAGATGGGCGTAAGGCAAGGTAATCTAGTGACGACGGAAATGGCCAGCTTCGGCAAGCACCTGGAGAGCGATCCGGACAAGTTCGCCAAGCTGCTGCAAATGCTCGACGGCATGAATGACTCGTATGAACATTTTCTCGAATATTTCTATGGCATCAAGGGAGAGCATTGGGACTTCAACGAGAATAACGTGCCTGTCCTGCTGAATGATTATAAGACCGTGGATATGAACAAATGGGGCGGCCATGACGTGATCGCGGTCAACGAGATTCCTCAATACCAAAAAGAACGTTCGGGACCGCGCGCCATCTGGGCTGAAGAGAATAATTGGCTCGTAGGCGGAATTCCCAACATGCTGGAAACCGCTCTGCCTTCAGCAGGCCAATTCACAACGGAACTGAACAAGATGCAAGAGGAAGCGTACATTTCGATCATTACGGGCAGCAAGCCGATCAGTTACTTTGATGAATTCGTCGAGAAGTGGCGGAAAGCCGGCGGAGAGCAACTGATCAAGGAAGCCAATGAATGGTACGCCACACAAAAATAAAGCTCCGAACGATCAAAAGCGGAAGAAAGGAATTCATCAAATGGACACTTTGAAGAGGGACAAGTTGACGACAGAGCTCTTGATTGCCGGCGGAGGAATGACGGGTGTAACGGCCGCGCTGGCAGCCGCGCGTAATGGAATCAAAGTGATTCTCTGTCAGGATCGTCCAGTGCTCGGCGGGAACGCATCGTCTGAAATTCGAATGTATATATTGGGGGCTTGTCCACGAGGCAAAATATTGGAAACAGAAGCTCGGGAAACGGGGATTCTTGAGGAAATCATGCTGGAATGCGCCATTCGGAATCCTCAGAAGAGCTCCCATATGCTGGACCTGATCCTGTTTGAAAAATGCCGCGCAGAACCTGATCTGACCTTGATGCTGAACACAACCGTCGTGGGCGCCAAGGTGGAAGGAGATCGCATTGTCTCCGCTTATGCAAATCGCGAAAGCACGGAGGATCACTTCGAGATCTTCGCGGACCTCTTCGCGGATTGCAGCGGAGACGGCCGCTTGGGTTTCGAGGCGGGCGCGCTGTTCACGACAGGCAGGGAATCCTCGGAGGAATATGGAGAGCGCTCCGCGAACGAATTTCGCGACGCCTATCGATTAGGTTCCTCTCTCTTGTTCACATCGAGAGATATGAGCGAGCCGATGCCATTCGTCGCACCAAAGTGGGCGAAGAAATTTACGGAAGCGGATTTGAAGCACCGCAACCATAAAGCTTGGGAGTTCGGCTACTGGTGGCTGGAATTCGGAGGCATGCTGGACACGATCAAGGATAACGAACAGATTCGGGACGAGCTGCTCGCCATCATGATGGGCGTATGGGACCATATCAAGAACAGCGGAGAACATCCTGAATCCGAGAACTGGGCGCTGGACTGGTTCGGATTCCTCCCCGGGAAGCGCGAGTCGCGCCGATTCATCGGGCAGCATGTGCTGAATCAGAACGATCTGGAGCAGGCGGTTGACTTCGAGGATGTCATTGCCTACGGCGGTTGGCCGATGGATACTCATCCGCCGGGCGGGATTTACGATAAAGATGCGAAGCCTGCCCATATGCCGAATACGGATTACTTGTACGGGATTCCGATCAGAGCGATGATCAGCAAGAACATACAGAATCTGATGTTCGCGGGCCGGAATTTGTCAGCTACGCATATGGCATTCTCCAGCACACGGGTGATGGCAACCTGCTCCGTCATGGGAGAAGGGTTAGGGACCTTTGCCGCGTTCGCGCTGCGAACGGACAAGCAGGTGAATTTGCATCGGGCATGGCAGGATAAGCGCATCATTCATGGCGCTCAGCAGCAGCTTCTGCGTCAAGGGGCCTTCCTGCCGGGGAGAAAGCTTGAGGACCGCAATTTGGCGGCAGAGGCGATCCTGACCGCTTCGTCCGAGCAGCCGGACGGGTTGGCAGCGAACGTAGCAGACGGGCATTCCCGTTCGGTGCACGGGCCGCTTGGCGCCAGACCGGACCTGACAGAGCCCGGTACTCACCGCTGGATGTCGGAGCCGTCCGACCCGGTGCCTTGGCTCAATCTGCATTGGGAGACCGGCGTGAACATACGAAGAATAACATTCGTGTTCGATACCGCTCTGCATCGCTATCTCACGCTATCACTGAACAAGGCTCGCGCCAGCACCGTGCATTGGGGAGCGCAGCCGGAGACGGTCAAGGCGTTCAAGATTTATGCAGGGCATGGCGACGGACGAAGAACGGAAGTCGCTCACGTCCAGGACAACTATCAACGCCAAGTAGAGATCGGTTGCGAGCTTGCGGATGTCCGTGACCTGCGTGTGGAAATCCTTGCGACCAACGGGCTCGATCATGCCCGCATTGTAGAACTGCGCTGCGAAGAGTAGATGAAAGAGGCCGTGACTCCATATAGATACAAGAGAGTCACGGCCTCTTTCATGATTCATGGTATACTTGCGAGAGGAAGAGGGGGGCCAAGCATGAAATGGATGAAGCGGCTGAATACCGTTTTTTATCGGTTGATTCTCTCCTATACCTTATTGATCCTGATCGTCATTGGCTCGGTAGGAACCGGCAGTTACCTGTACTTCAAGTCGAGCTTGGATGAACAAATCGAGAAGTTGAACAAAGGCACCTTGGACAAAACAGGGAGTACGCTATTCCAGTATGTCGTCGAATTGAGCGAGAAAATGTACATCCGCCTCATCATGGATACGAAGGGGAACAACGATGTTGCAGAATTGTTCGAAACCTCCTATGAATATGACTATAACAAAATTGTTAACGCATACAACGCCCTTATGGGCGAACGTCAAAACCAGCTGGATATCGTCGATAACGTCGAAGTGTATTACAACAAATACGAGCTTGGCATATCCAGTCACGGCGGCGTGAGTTACTATAGCGAACCGTGGATGCAGAAGCCGGTATGGCTAACGCAGATGGAGGGCAAAAGCGAACGAACGGCGTGGCTTATGAGCAAGGATTCCAGCGGCGCGGATACCGTCGTATTCGTGCGCGCTTACCCGTATGCGCTTCCCAAAGAGATGGCCAGAGGATACGTTGCGATTCATATCCAGTCCCAAGCGATCGACAGAATCATCCGTTCTGGCGTCGTACAGGAATCGGGTTCGCTGCTGCTGCTTGACAGCTCTCTGCAATTGATTATTTCGGGGGGCGAGAAGATTGCGGGGGAGTCGCTGGCCAATGTGACAAGGAAGATTTCGGCTGCAGGCGACGCAGGCAATGAAAAGTTGAATACGGAGAATGGACCTGCAATCGTCTCCTTCACCACAGTGCCGGAAACAGGCTGGAAAATCGTCAGCGTGACCCGGGCGGATGTGTTCTATAATAAATCGATTGCTTTGCGCAACACCTTGCTGCTGCTTTGCTGCATCGTCATTCTGCTGGGCATCGTGCTCTCTCATATTTTTACCTGGAACTTGTACAATCCGATCAAGCGATTGTTTCAGGCGACCGCAGCTTTGCTCGGGCAATCCTCGGCAGCGGGCCAGAAGCCGGTCAACGAGATCAGCTTCATTAATTATGCGATCAATAAGCTTTCGGTCAAGGTGAACAAGCTGGAAGCAACGCTGAACCACAACCTCCCGCTAATCAAGCACCATATTGTGCACAGCATCATTTATGAGAGCTACCCGAGCAAGAAAGAGCTTGAAGAAAGCATGAACCTGCTGCACCAGAAGTGGACGCATCCGTATTATTGGTGTGTGCGCTTCCGGCTTGCTGCAGTCGGACTGACCGTAGTCGACGCTCAGAGCAAGCATTATATTCGTTATAACTTGATCGATGAACTGGAGTCCTATCGTTCGAATCAATTGCTGGTGCTCGCGATCGAAGTTTCGGATTCCGACATCTGCTGCATTTTCGGACAGGATACGAATGCCATCGAACCGGTCTGGTCGGTGATGGAAGCGATCGTCGGCTATTGCCATGCCAGCTTCAAGCTGCTTCCATCGGTAGCGATCGGACCTTGTGCGGGCAACCTTGAGGGGCTCGGAGCCTCCTTCCGGGAGACGGAGACGATTCTGAAGTATGCTTATTTCCGCCCGGAAGCGGTCTTGTTCGAAAGCGTGCTGCTGGAGCGCGAAACATGTACGGACCCGTTTCCTGCCGAGATCGTGAGCGATTTCGATCTTCATTTGCGAGCTGGCCGTTTGGACGGGCTGCGGAAGGTGCTGGAACGTGCGCGCGGGTTGTGCGAGCAAGGGCCGTATTCTGCGGAGCAGTGTCACGAGGGATGGAGACAACTGGTCGATTGTCTTCACCAGAATATGCAATATCACGGTATCCTCTCGAATGAAGTTATCGAGCGGGAACTCCAGGATAAACTATGGGGAGCTGCCGATGTTGTACAGTTCGAGGAGTGGCTGCTTGCTTCGGCGGAGAAGTTCCTGTTAATGCTGGAGAGGAAGGCGGAGAGCCGCAAATACGAATTGATCGAGAAAGCTTGCCAGTTTATCGAGGAAAATTTGCAGGAGCCGATTTCGCTCGAGCTTGTTGGGGAGTACGTCAGTTTGACGCCGCGCTATCTAAGCAGACTTTTCAAAGAAGAGAAAGGCAGCACCTTCACGGATTATGTGACCCAGATGCGCTTGAACAAAGCGAAGGAACTGATCCATACGACGCCGCACAGCGTCGAGAGCATCGCAGTGATGGTCGGCTTCAGCAGCTCTGCGTATTTCATCCGCAAATTCAAGGAAGCGTTCGGCTTAACCCCGAAGGTGTTTCGATCTCGCGTGCCGTAGGCGGCTTGTATCCGATCGCGGAGAATGACAACGCCCTTGGGCTTGTCTTGATCGGCATCGTTTTGAGAGACTCTTATACAGAGCCTCTCAAAAGTCTGATTCGTAACGGCAATCGCCGAACTTCGGCCCTTATTTCTTAACCACAGGCACCCAAAATTCGCCGTAGAAGGTGCCGTCGCCGTTATCTTTGCGAAAAGTCGCATTTGGACCGCCAATGTAAGCATAATCCGTGACTTGGGACAAGACTTCGCCAAATGCGCGGTAAGTCAACTGATCAAACAAAGCTTCCTTATCGCCGTTTCCTGCGACCACGATGTACTCGCTCTCCGGAAACTCGATGATGCGCGTTGCGTCAGCCACTGATTTGCCAGCTTCAACCGCGAAATAATTCCACGGTTTGCCTTGATAAACCTCATTGACCGACCATTCGCGATCGTCCTTTGCGGCGTCTTTGAGCTTGCTGAAACGCCCGTCAGCTTTGAGCTTGCCCCAAAATTCGGCTTTTTCCTTTTGCATAGCCGGCATGTCCTGGAAGTTGGACTGGATCGAAAATCCATAAGCGGTCAATGTGAACGATTTTTTGTGTTCAAGTGTGTAAGCTGCCATGTGAGCGCTCCTTTTACCCTGGGTTTAATTTCTAAAGAAGTCACACTCCGCCTTAGCCTTCGACCTTTTTTGCACGAAGCCACATTTCGCCGTAAAATGTACCGTTATCATCTGCTTTGACGAACGTTGAGTTACCTGGACCAACGTATTTGTAGTCTGTGATTTCTTGCAGCATACTACCGAAAACTTTGCCTGTGATTTCGTCAGCAAGGCGTTCTTTGTCAGCGCCTGTGCCAGGTACGACGAGGTAGTCGCCAGCAAGGAAATCGAGAACGGCCGCGTCTTCCACGTCGAACTCGCCCATCACGCCGAAGCCGCGCCAAGCCTTGCCATTGATTACATAGTTGATTTGATATTCTTGCCCGTCGGCGAGGGCGAGAAGTTCAGCAAGCTTGCCATTTTCAGTGATTTCAGCCTTTTTCGCTGCCGTTTTTGCGGCATTGCCTGCCCAGTCGTTGAAGTCTTCGAATGAAACACCGAAACCGGTCATTTTGTAATTCTCCGAGATTGTTTTGATGGAGTAGTTCGACATTTGTGTGATCTCCTTTGTGGATTTATTTTTACAAGATTGATTTTATTTGCTGAATGTATCAAAAAATGATACTCTTTTTTCGCTTCATTATTGTACAATAGAATCATGAAGAAAACAGAGCGAGTAAACCTGATCATGCGCTTCATCAATAACCGCGCGCATTTTACGATTGCCGAGATTCAGCGGGAGTTCAAGATTTCCCGTGCGACGGCGATCCGCGACATTAACGAGATTCAGGCGATGGGCTTTCCGCTGACGTCCGAGCTTGGGCGCGGTGGCGGCTACAATGTCCTGCAAAATCAGTATTTGCCGGCCGTCCGCTTCACGCCGGAAGAGCTGAAGGCGATTTTCATCAGCTTCATCGCCTCCAAAAATTCGCAGTTGCCCTATTTGCAAAATCGCCGCTCCATCACGGAGAAGCTCATCGGCATTGCGCCGCAATCCCAGCAAGACGAGCTGATCGAGCTGAATAACATCTTGCTTTTTGAAAATACAAATCCGGCAAATCCGAATCTGTTGGAGCTCGATGATGCGGCGCCTGCGGAGTTGAACCAACTGATTTCGCTTGCCGTAAAGGATAAGCACTTGCGCTTGACTTATGAACTGAGCCCGGGCTGGCCGCAGTTGATGGACGTTTATTTGCTGCATACGTTTAACTCAAATGCTCAGTGGCTGGTCGAGGTTTACGATTTTGATACGGATGAGTTTCGGTATTTACCTGTTGAGATGCTGCGGGATTCGGCCATTTCCGAGCGGGAGATGAAATGGTCCGAGCAAGAGATTTTGAACAAGAAATTGCTTGTTGCACGTGAGTCCAATCTTGTTGTGAAGCTTGATGCAACCGGGATTCAGCGCTTTAAGCGAATGCATCCGCCCGGAATTATTTTGTCCTTAACCGGGATGTTTCAGTCGAGCGGGGTTTTCAATGTTCAGTTGGATGTTACCGATGCTGAGGCGTTGACCTACTATGCGGATTGGCTTTTGTTTTTGGGGAAAGGGGCCCGGTTTGAACGGATTCCTGATGAGCTGCGCGTGATTTTGGAAGAGCGGCTAGCCCATTTGAACATTGGCAATCCATAAGAAACCAGGCATTCTATTGGATGATAACATATAAACAAAAGGAGGCTGCTGCCTGTGGGACGTGTAGTCCTGAGACTGGTCGATCTCCGATGACGAGACGTATGCGCTCTGGACGGACTTCCGGCGGCCAATTCGGTAAAGGTAAGCGAGCATTGCCGGACAACCTCTCCATGCGGCTTGAGTTGCTCGGCGAGCGTCGCTTCCGAAGCGGGGGTGTTCAACTTCACTACCGCGTGATCGTATGACCGCGACGCGAGAGTGAAGTTCAGGAGATGCGCTTAATTCGGGCTCATCACTCTTTCTATAATTGAACCCAATCAGCGTGTGTTGGTGTCCAAGGCAACATTTGAAATCATGTCCCTGATTTTGCTCTCCAGCTCTTCGCGATGCGTGAAATTGAATACATCGACGATGGTGCCGTTGCGATCGATCAAGAAGCTGGTCGGAATCGATATAAATTGATAAGTATCGGCCAGGGCGCCGTCTTCGTCGAACAGGACGGGGAAAGTAAAGCCGTACTCCTCAACCATGGCCATCGCATTTTTGCGCGTGTCCATGGAGGTCACGTTCACCCCATATAGATCGAATCGATCGCCATACGCCTCATAAAGCTCCTGCAAGTCCGGCGCCTCAACCTGGCAAGGGATGCACCAGGACGCCCAGAAATTCAGAAGCAGCGGCTTCTCGCGAGCCCCGCCGACCCGGTGGGTCGCGCCATCCGTCCCCGTCATCTCGAACGATGGCGCCGCGTATCCGAGCAAAGGAGCCGACCCGTCCGCAGCCACGCGAGCTTCCCGCTTTTCCATTTGATAATAAATAACCGCGCAGGCGAGCACAATCGCGATTGCGACGATCATCCAGTTCCGTTTCATGATGCGCTCATCCCCATTCTTCCGACAGGCCTAGCAACTGCCTCCGATGCCTGGCAAGGCTTTCAACTGAATGCCGTGCGGCGCGCTCCCGACCTTGATCTGTTCCAATACTTGACGCGCGGCCGTATCGATCACGGCGACTTGATTCGAGCCGTTCAAGGTGACATAGGCTTTCGTCTGTTGGCGGTTAAACGAAATATGCTTGGCGCCTGCCAAACCGTCAAGGGTCTGGATGACCGTGCCGCTCTGCAGATCGACGAAGCTGACGCTGTTGCTTTCCAATCCGGTGACGAGCGCCAGCGATCCGTCTTCCGTCACCACGACATCCGTTGCCCCCGCCGCTGCAGCGATTTTCTCCGCCAACGCTCCGGTTTCCGTATCGTACACTTCGAGTGTACCTTCACCTGCGCACGGCACGAACAGCCGCTTGCCGTCGTCGCTCAATTTGATCGCCCGCGGCGTTGGGCCGGTCGCGATCGTCTGCAGCAATTGTTTCGTCTTGACATCTGCGACATACACTTTGTTATTCTCGTGATCACTGACGTACAGCCGAGTTCCGAACAGCACAAGATAATTCGTTTTCGCCCCGGTGCCCAGGTCGATCGTTCCGATTTCCTTGCCTTCTTTCACATCAACGAGATAGACGAACTGATCGGCAACGGCGGCCACATAGAGTGTCTTGTTGTCCGGCGACAACGCAAGGCCGTGCGGCATCGGTCCGACAGGCACTTCTTTCTCTACTTTTAATGTCTGGGTGTTGATGATGGAAATGGTGCTGCTGTTCATATTGGCGGCGTACGCTTCGCGCATCGTGCTGGAGAAGACAACGGTGGAAGGCATCTCGGACAACGCCACCTTGCCGACCACTTTGCCGGAAGGCACATCGATCACGGAAAGGCTGTTCTCTTTCTCGCTGGGCACGTAGAATTGAATGTTGGTCAACTTGCCTGCGCCAGGTTGGTTCTGATCGGCAGTGACGCCCTCGCCTGTTTTGCCAGAAGGGGTATACATGCGCTCCGCGGCTTGCTCTTTGGTTTCCAATGCGCATCCGCCGGCAAGAAGCGCCGCTGCAGTGACCATCACTCCGATATACATACTTTTGCGTCTCATGAATCTCTTCATCGTGTCCTGTCTCCTAAGCAGTTATTTATTTTGTTGAAATTAATCCTTGTATATCGATAGGAATTAATGATATTATACGATCGAAGCCTATTTTAATCAAGTTAAACATGCAAAGCACAGGAGGAAAACAGAAATGAAGAAGAAATTCTTGCTTCTATTACTGGCGGTGATGGTGATGCTGAGCCTGGCCGCCTGCGGCGATAAAAGTGACGGCACACAAGACAGTCAAGCCGCCGCTGGTTCGGAGACTTCTCCGAACGCACAGGAGACTTATCCGAACGCAGATTTGCTGACAGAAGCAGAGTGGGTGCAAGCCCACGCAAAAGACAGCAATATTGTCATTGTCGATGTTCGTTCCAAAGGCTATGAGCAAGGTCATATCCCTGGCGCGGTATCTTTGAAGTCCGGATTGCTGAAGGATGGCGATCACAATACGGTTGTGGGGGCCGACAAGTTCCAGGAGCTGGTTCAGAATGCCGGAATCAACAGCGACACCACGGTGGTACTCTATGATGACGGAAATTCTCTTAGCTCGGGACGCGTGTTCTATGTGCTGGAATATTACGGGCACAAGGATAAGGTTAAAGTATTGAACGGCGGCTATGCGGCATGGATGGCGGCTTCCATGGACGTATCCACGGATGCGCCGACTCCGGCCAAAGGAAACTTCGTCGCGACAGCCGATGATAAGCTGCTCACGACGAAGGAAGAAATCAAGTTGCTTGACCTGGAGGCCTGCACGCTGCTGGACGTCCGTAGTGCCGATGAATACAGCGGCGCGGATCTGCGCGGGAATAAGAAGGGCGGTCATATCGAATCTGCCGTGAACAAAGATTGGACCGAATCCATCGACAACGAAACGTCAGACGGAGTGCCGAAGTTTAAACCGTATAAGCAATTGCAGGAAGAGTATAGTGCAGTAGGCTTGGATAAAGACAAAACGATAATCCCTTATTGCCAAACCAACGTGCGCGGCGCTCAAAGCTATTTTACGCTTCGCTTGCTCGGATACAAGGATGTGCGGCCTTATGAAGGCTCCTTCGCCGAGTGGGGCAATGCCGACGATACCGAGGTTGTGAGCTGAGTATGGCGCAAACTATCGAAGGCATCCAGCACTTGGATTCATACGAGCTTAACGAGATCCTGCAAGACCCGGCCAGTCCGGTCATAGTGATCGATGTGCGTGAACCGGAAGAATATCAGGACGCGCATATTCCCGGTCTGCCGCTCATACCGATGGGGGATATGATTGACGCCATCGACCAGTTGGACAAATCGAAGCCGTATGTATTCGTCTGTCGCAGCGGTCGCAGAAGTCTCGAAGTCGCGAAATATTTCTTGTCGAACGGGTTCCAGGACATTCACAATCATCTGGGCGGCATGTTGAACTGGCAACAGGAAGGGCTCCCGGTCGCCAGTACCGCCGAGGTACCCGCATTTCAACTGGATCAACTGGAGAGGAAGGGTTATCATGAGCATGACTGAGAAGGAATTGTTGGAATTGAAGCCGGACGTCGTTGTCGATGCGATCGGCGAAGTGTGCCCGCATACGCTCAATATGGCATTGGATGGATTGAAGCGGGCGGCATCGGGGGAAGTCGTCGTTGAAATTACGGACCATTCTATCGCCACCAAGACGATTCCCGCCGCGGTCAAGATGAACAAGTACGGTGAGTTTCTCGGTGTCGCCAAGCATAAAGGCAATTATCACATCTTCATCAAGAAAGCTTGAGAGGATTTATTCCCATGGCATTTACGATCGATGTTTTCATCATGGCCGCCATCTTCGGATTCTTGTACGGATTTCTGCTGCAGAAGGCTGACTTCTGCTTTGTCGCTTCCATCCGCGATTGGATCAGCGTAAGAGACACGCGCATCCTGAACGGCGTATTGGTGTTAATCGGAACCGCGGCGCTCGGATGGGGTATCGTGCTTGCCGCAGGCTTGAAGGACGTGTCCGAAGTGTGGACCGTACCGCTGGGCGGGGCGAATCTGATCGGCGGCATTCTGTTCGGGATCGGCATGACGATTGCGGGCGGGTGCGGCTCGGGGACGTTATATCGCTGCGGCATGGGGTATATCCAGTTCTGGATTGTGCTCGCGGCTGCTGTTGCCGGCAATTTGCTGTTCGCGTTTTTGTACGATCCGTGGGCCCGGGACGCGATCCAACCACTGACCATTGTGGACGAAGGGTATACCTTGTACAACTGGTCGCTTCCGTTTCTGGCGCTGCCGATTCTCCTTGTCGTGCTCATTGTTGGTATCTCCATCTATCGTTTCGGAGTCCGTCGCTTCTTTCTGGGTTTCAAGGAGGCGCTGACTGATTGGGAGAAAAATCCGTTCAAGCAATCGCATTGGGATATCCGGCTGGTTGCTTTCCTGATCGGCGCTACGGCCACCGTTCAATTCGCCCTGATGTCGAATGTCGGCATCACCGGGTCCGAGACCAGACTCGGCGGCGTTCTTCTCGCGCAATTGTTCGGGGACGATGCGGTATTCAACAATACGTACTTGAATGCGCTATTTGCCGAGTTTCCACGGATCGGAATCGGCCCTGAGGAGACGTTGATCATCTTCCTCGTGATCGGCTCCTTCGCCGCTGCCCTATTGAGTGGAAGCTTCAAGATTCGCGTTCCCCGTTCATCGCGCCTGCCCGCGGCGATCGGCGGAGGTCTCTTGATGGGCGTATCTTCGAGAATCGCTCCGGGCTGCAACATTGCCAACGTCATCGCCGGCATCGGCAGCTTATCGCTTAGCAGTGTCATTGTCATTATAGGTATGATGATCGGCATCTTTATCGTGGTTGCTTATATCTTCAAGATGCCATTGTTGTTGTTTCAGCGGGAATAGGAAATCGCGTTCGGATTCATAAAGATGACCTCCTTCGAGCTCGACGGCCGCAGGAGGTCATTTTCTTTTTCGTCGATGCGCAGTGACAATTTTCTACAGGATTCTGCCAATCTATGTCGAAATGATAGAGAACAGCATCGACATAGGGAGTTGGCGTGATCGTGATACGGAAGAGCATGGCAAGCGCGGTCGTCTGCGTTGCGCTCCTGCTGGGCAGCTTTCCTGCAGCCGGAGCCTCAAGCCAGACGGCGTCGATAGAATACGCGAGAAGCACGGTCGACGTGTTGAACGTCCGCGCAGAGCCGAGCTTGAAGGCGGAAATCTTGGGGAAAATCGGACAAACCGATAAATATGAAGTGTTGGACAAGCAGACCGAATGGGTGAAAATTCGATATGCGGACGATACAGTAGGCTGGGTGTATAGACAATACATCGAATACGAGAAGAGCCAGCCGGTTAAAGATGCGGAGAAGAAGGCTGTCGCAGTTGCGCAATTGAAGCAGGCGACCCAGGTCAAGATCGTCGACGTGACGAATTTGCGAAGCGGACCGGGAACCGATTATTCCATCGTCGGCAAGGCGAAGCCGGGCACTACCTACCCGATCGTCGACACGGAGGGCGAGTGGTATCAGGTCGCGCTTCCGAACAAGAGCAAGGCTTATATCGCCAGTTGGGTCGTAGCGACGGATTTCCTGAGCCGCAATGCCGCGCTGACGACTCCCGCGAGTTCTGCCGCCAAACCGGAATCGCCAGCCGTATTTATTTATCATTCGCACAATCGGGAATCGTGGAATCATGTCATGCTGGAGAAGAAAGCTTCGTCTCCTTCCGATGACGATGTGAATATTACGCTCGTCGGCGATCGATTCGCTCGACTATTGCAGGATCAAGGCATATCGGCATTGACCGGGGAAGAGGACATCTCGGAGACGCTGAAGCGGGAAAAACTGGACTACGGCCAGTCTTATTCAGTATCTCGAAGGGCCGTTGACAAGGCGCTGGAGGCCAATCCGTCCATCCGCTATTTCTTCGACATCCACCGGGATGCCAACATCGCGCGCGAGAAGGCGACCGTCACGATCGACGGAACGGCGTATGCGCGGATCATGTTCGTCATCGGCACCGCGCATGAACGGTACGAGGAGAATAAGGCGTTCGCCGAAGCGTTGAACAAGCTGCTGGTCGAACGTTATCCGGGACTGTCGCGCGGGATTCTGACCAAGAGCGCGCACCAGGGGAATGGGGAATACAACCAATCGGTCTCCCCGGGCAGCCTGCTCGTCGAGATCGGGAGCGAGATCAGCACGCTGCAAGAAAGCTTGCGCACGGCAGAAGCGCTTGCGGATGTTTTCGCGCGGTATTTGGAGGATCAATGACCTGGTGAAGCCGGTCGATCGAGACGGCGGTGGGCGCTAGCCCGGCGAAACCCGGTTGCGGAGCGTCGATCGGGAAGACGGCAGGCGCCAACCCGACGAAACCCGGCTGCGGAGCGTCGATCGAGAAGACGGCAGGCGCCAACCCGACGAAACCCGGTTGCGGAGCGTCGATAGAGAAGACGGCAGGCGCTAGCCCGGCGAAACCCGGTTACAGTCTCACTTTCATCACGCCTCCATAACCTGCAATTCCGCCGACAACAGAGGCAGCCCATGAAACTCTGCATATCGCTCGGCGGCGGCTTGCAGTTCCTCCGCGCGGTCATCTTGTTCCTCGAACAGATGCAGCACGATGTCCACACCTTTGGATTTGATCGTACGCTTCCAGATGCCGGCCACTTGACCGTCTATGACGATCGTCGGCATGAAGACACCGTTGTTGCCGGGGGTGACGAAGCGGGCATGCTCTTCCCGCAGCACGGCGGAGCGATCCTTGTATCCGAGAACATATTCGTCGAAGCCCGCCAACAAGCAGACGGACGGCTCGGTGAACTTGTCCCCCTCAGGGCCGATAGCCGAAGGCGCACGCCAGTACGTCTGATCGCCGATCACCGCCGATTCGAGCCGGCCGCGGGCGAACTCGACTGCGCGGCGGGCATCCGTGAGCGTCAAGCCTGCCCACCATGCGAAGTCCTGCACCGTCGCCGGTCCGTGCCCGGCATAATACCGCTCGGCGAGCATCGCAAGCGCTCCATCCCGCGTCATGTCCCGCGCAGGCGGCGTCCATTCGTTCAACAGGACGAACGTCTGCTGCTTGCCCTCCCGCGGCCCGAGGCAGATCAAGCCTTCCTGTGCGAACCGCCACAGCAGATGATAGCCCCGTTGACCGTCCGTGCGGATCCCCGCATCGTCCAGCAATTGCATGAGGTTCGGCCGTGTGACGAGCTTGCGTTCGCCAAGCGCGCGAAGGACGAGTTCCTTGCTCCGCGCCAGAATATCCGGCGTCAGCTCCAGTTGCTCCAGCCTTCGCTTGTCTCCCGCAAGCACGCGCGGCGCCAGCGCAGACAGCATCCACCGCGCGTTGTCCGGCGGCACCGCGTGAATCGTCCCTCGCATCGACCACGTCAGCACGATCTGACCGTCCGTGATGCTCCGTTCGATATCCGCGACAGTAGCTCCCCGCTCCATGCGTGAACCGATCGCCCACAGCGCTTGATGATAATCCTGCGCCTGCACGGCGCCAAGATGGCGTACGACATTTCCCGGCTTTGCGAACCGCCCGCCCGATACCAGCTGATTACGCAACCGCTGTATTCCGATTTCAGGGATCATATTTCAACTCCGCGCTTCATCTTTTTTCAAACATTGTAACACAGAAAATGAACTTCTTTCACGAAGATGCCCTGGAGTGTCTACTCTGCATGAGAAAGATAAATTGGGAGGATATTTGGTAATTCGTGGAGAATAACATAGGAAGGCGATTCCATCCCATTATTTGAAATGAGGTGCATGATGTACGTACACGCCAGTCAGGACGCGAACCGCAGCGTTCAGCTTAAACGCGATCTTGAGCTTGAACCGGGAAAGTCGAGGAAGAATGGCGCTTCTGCCGGTAACGGCTCCATCGCGCAATTGCAGCAAACGATGGGCAATCAAGGGGTCATGCAGCTTTTAAGCACGCATGCGGCTGTTCAGCGCAAACCCGGTTCGTCGGAAGCGCCCCATGCAGACCGGGAGAACCGCACAGGTATGCCCGACAATCTGAAATCGGGGCTGGAGCAGCTCTCGGGTATGGACTTGTCGGATGTAAACGTTCATTATAATTCGGACAAGCCCGCCCAATTGGATGCGCTCGCTTACGCGCAAGGCACGGACATCCATATCGGACCTGGCCAGGAGGAGCATCTGCCGCACGAGGGCTGGCATGTCGTGCAGCAGAAGCAGGGGCGCGTCCAACCGACGATCACCGAAGGCAACGTAGCGATTAACAATGATGCCGGTCTGGAGTCGGAAGCCGACAAGATGGGGGCGCAGGCGCTCCAGATGAAGACTGACGAGAATGGCGCGAAGACGCTTCAGATGAAAGCCGACGCGTCTGGGGCGCAAGCGCTCCAGAAGAAGGTCATCCAGCGTCAGCAGACGGAAATTTACGTCAAGAATGTTACGGGTTCGTATACGGATAACACAGGCACTCACGATATTGATTACCCCAGCGATACGTATATTACCAAGACAAATTCGCATCCCAAGGGCAAAGTCAGCTATGACGATCAAGTGAAGAAAATGTTGAAGAAGAATGGCGCCGTCCCCAAATCGGTACCCGATGACCAAATATCGATCACGTACGAACAGTACGGCAAGAAGCTGTAGGCTGGAAAGTGCCGCGACCCTGATCTTCCTAGCGCTAAATCAAGCTTAACAATAGGCCGGTCAACTCATACAAATGAGGGGACTGGCCTATTGATTATTCTCATCGGAGTATCTCTTGCTTGTTTATTTTCCGTTTATCCTGCCTTGTTACAATGCGAAGGATTACTATTTAAACCGGTGCATAGGTTGGAGGAGAAATCTGTGAAACTTTTTTATAAGAAAATAGGAAGTTTGCTGTTTGTTTTCTTTATGATTTTTCAATGTGTTCCAAGCGCATTTGCCGATTCTGCCAATGGACCATCATCAACTCCCTGGAGCGGCGCAGGAACCACGGATGATCCGTACGTGATTACAACAGCTGATCAGTTAAATCAAATGCGCGTTCTTCCGAATGCACACTATAAACTGGACGCCGATATTAACCTTGACGTGCCGCCGTACAACACAGGAAAAGGCTGGCAGCCGATTGGTACAATGGATGAACCATTTTATGGTACACTGGACGGCAATGGCTATAAAATTACGGGATTGTATATTAATCGTCCTGACGAAACGGAAGTAGCATTGTTTGGGTTCATTGTAAACGGGGCTGGTATTTCAAATGTCAAGCTGGAGGATGTTGATGTTACAGGTGATATTGCTGTCGGCGGTTTGGTAGGCTGGAATAACGGAGGGAGTATTAGCAGTTCGTCTGTGAGTGGCACGGTGAATGGATATTCGGCCGGTGGACTGATAGGCGATAACAGTGGAAGTATTAATGACTCCTACGCGAGCGGCAACGTAACTGGTGCTGAAAGTGTAGGTGGTTTGGTAGGCTATAATTTTGGCAATGGAACCATTAGCAATTCTCATGCAACCAGTAAAGTGACGGGTGGTGATGTGATCGGTGGTCTGGTCGGTTACAATTCAGGAGGTATTAGCGACTCATACGCGAGCGGAGAGGTAAACGGCGGCAGCCAAGTAGGCGGCTTGATAGGTTATAATATTCAAGTTGTAAGTAATACTTATGCGAGCGGAGAAGTGACAGGCAATAGTCAAACAGGCGGTTTGGTCGGTTCCAGCTCTGGCACGGTTACGAATTCCTATTGGGATACGCAAGCTTCTGGGCAAACAGAAAGCGCGGGCGGAGAAGGAAAGACGACAGATCAATTGAAGCAACCAGCTACTTTTGCTGATAATTGGGAGCAATTCGCTGAGATATGGGCGATGGATGCAGGCGGAAATTATCCCGTATTGAGATGGCAATTGAATATCGCAGCACCGCCTCCTTGGAGTGGCGAAGGCACGGGTACGGAGAACAAGCCATTCCTGATTACAACTGCCGAACAATTAAATGATGCGCGTTACTATCTGAACGCACATTTCGAGCTTGGCGGGGATATCGATCTTGGTCCGGACTATGGCGCAGGAGAAGGTTGGGAGCCGATCGGTGCAGCGTCTGATCCATTCCTCGGTATCCTGGACGGCAGGGGCTATAAAATTTCGGGGCTGTTTATTAACCGTTCCAGTGAAAATGAGGTCGGTCTGTTTAGCGTCACTGGTAATGGGGCTGAAATTTCGAATATAAGGTTGGAGAACATAGATGTCACAGGTAATTTCCATGTGGGCGGTTTGGTCGCTATAAATGGCGGGGATATAAGCAATGTCTATGTGAGCGGAGCGGTAACAGGCAGTAAATTTCTAGGCGGTTTAACCGGCGATAATTCAGGAAATATTACTCGATCCTATTCGAGAAGCAAAGTGGAAGGCGTTACTTTCGCAGGCGGCCTGGTTGGAACAAACGGCGGGAATATTGGCGATTCCTACGCGAATGGCGAAGTCATCGCTTCCAGTGCCTATGCGGGCGGCCTGGTTGGTTCTAATGAGGGGGGCACGATTCGCAACTCCTATGCGAGCGGCAAGGTGACAAGCGATAGTTTTGCCGGTGGATTGGTGAGTGAGGATAAGGATGGAACCGTCACCGCTTCTTACTGGGATAAAGAGGCGACAGGCCAGACAACCAGTGCCGGGAGCGGCGACGAATACGGCAGGTCCACCGTTGAAATGAAGCAGCAAGCGACGTTTGCCGACTGGGACTTCGATACGATCTGGGCGATCGAGGAGGGCGAAAGCTATCCCTATTTGCAATCGGATTACGAAGGAGCGGGATTGCCTTGGACAGGATCAGGTACCGGGGAAGATCCGTACGTCATTAAAACGGCTGCACATTTAAATCAAATGCGTGATCATCGCGACGCCCATTTCAAGCTTGGCGCCAATATTAACCTTGATGTGCTGCCGTATAATACGGGAGAAGGCTGGGAGCCGATTGATTGGTTTAACGGTAAATTCGACGGCAAAGGGTTTAAGATTACCGGTCTTTATATTGACCGTTCCCGCGAAGATGTTGTCGGTTTGTTTGGCCACGCGGACGATGCGAGTGAAATTTCCAACGTCACACTGGAGGATGTATCGGTAACTGTAGCTGTTTACGATCTTGTGGGCGGCTTGGTTGGCTACAACTACGGAAGTATAAGCTATTCATCCGTGAGCGGCAGGGTCAAGGCCCATAGCAATGCCGGTGTCCTGGTCGGTTATAACGCCGGAAATATAAGTTACTCCTCTGCAAGCGGAGAAATGACAGGCATAAGTTACACCCCTCCAGGCGGAGAGACGACAGGCAGTGATATTCTAGGCGGCTTGGCCGGTGTCAATGCAGGAAATATTAATCAGTCTTATGCGAGCAGTATCGTGAACGGCATTGCTGGTCTGGGCGGCTTGGTTGGCGTAAATGATGGAAATATTACCAACTCCTATGCAATTGGAGATGTCATCCCTTCTGAAAGTTATTCCGGCGGGTTGGTTGGTTATAATGATGGGTATATTACCGACTCCTATGCAAGCGGCAAGGTGATCGCCCACGATGGCTATTTCGGCGGTTTAGTTGGTTACAATAAGCGCGGCAAGGTCAATCATTCCTTCTGGGATAAAGAGACGACAGGGGTAGAAGATAGTGCGGGGAGCAGTGGCGAATACGGGAGATCTACATCTGAAATGAAGCAACAAGCGACGTTTGCCGGCTGGGACTTTGATAGCGTCTGGGAGATCGAAGAAGATGAACGGTATCCTTATTTGAAATGGGTGTCCAACGCTAATTTAAGCGACTTGACGCTGAGTGAAGGAATATTAAGACCGGTGTTCACAGCAGGTACGACAAGCTATAAGGCCACAGTTAAAAATTCAGTGAAAGATGTGGATATAACAGCAACGGCAGCAAGCGGAGGCGCAAGTCTGGAAGTGAATGGAACAAGCGCGGCCAGCGGTGCTGCGACGGCTGTTCCGCTGCGTGTGGGGCGAAATACGATCCATGTCGTCGTTACCGGCTATGATGGCATGAAGACGAATACGTACACGATAGAAATAACAAGAGAAAGTGACGATTCGGACGACACCCAAATAATCAATGTACCGGTAGAAGCCGGTAGTATAGGTTCAGCTACAACGGTCATGCAAACTACCATTGCGCGTAATACCGGACCAGGCGGCAAAGTAAGAGACGAAGTCATATTGACAGCTGATCGAGCCGGAGAAGCTGCGCGACGTATTGCGGAAGCGGGTCAAACGACGGCTCGCATCAAGATTCCGGATGAAGAGGATAAAGTTTCTCAAGTCGATGTCAACATCCGAAAAGCGGCAATAAAAGAATTGGTCAAGCACAATGTAAATCTTGAAATATTTACGGAAAATATAAGATTGCTGATCCCGCAGCAGTCCATGGATGATTTTGAAGATGATTTATACTTTCGTATCGTGCCGATGAAGGAACAATCGCAGCGAGATGAAGTGGAAAATCGCGCGAGATCGGAACAGGTGGTTATAGCAGCAGCCAAGGGCGATAAGGTGAATGTCGTATCAAGACCGATGACGATTGAAACCAATATGCCGAATCGACCGGTTACGCTTATATTGCCTTTGCGAGATGTCGAGCTTCCGTCCGATGCAGCGGAGCGTGAAAAGTTCCTGCAAGAGCTCATGGTCTTCATTGAGCACAGTGACGGTGAAAAACGTCTGGCAGAAGGGAAAATCGTAGAATACAAGGGCGGCCTGTTGGGCATCGAGTTTGAGGTGAACAAATTCAGTACGTTCACGATTCTTCATATGGAAGGTATTGCAGAAGGTTTTCATGAAGCGTACATTCGAGGGTATGAAGACGGAACGTTCAAGCCAAATCATACTGTGACACGAGCAGAAATCGCAGTGATGATTGCTGGCAATCTGGGGATTGACAATTCAGTTAAAGCAGCTTCAGCCCTGTTCTCCGATGTATCGGTCTCTCATTGGGCGGCAAGAGCGATTGAAGCTGTGCAGCAGCGAGGCTTAATGATAGGGGATGCTGCCGGGGCATTCAACCCGAATGCAGCGATCACGCGCGCGGAAATGGCCGCAATCGTAGCGCGATACAAACAATTAAGGTTAGGAACCGCGGAAGAAAGTATAACCGCATTCTCCGATATTACAGGCCATTGGGCAGCATTGGAGATTGCGGCGAACAAGCAAGCGGGAATTCTGAACGGCTACGAGAACGGAACGTTCCGCCCGAACGGGAATCTGACTCGTGCCGAAGCAGTCAGGGTGATCAACCGCATGTTTGACCGAGGTCCCTTATATGAAGTGAGCACGCCTGCTTTTGCAGATGTGAAAGAGACTCACTGGGCATTTCACGAAGTCGAAGAAGCAGCCCGGGATCATTTCTTTATACCCAGATTTGAAGGCGGAGAATATAAGGTGAAATAAGCAAGTATGGATGACAGGAGCATCAGGTTCCTGTCATCTTTTTCATTCGTTCATTTTCTTTGTTATAATTTTGGCATAGCAGAAACAAGAAAGGAGCTGTTTGGCATGACGGATTTGCATTATGAAGTGCAAGCGCGGTGGAGCGGGACGGGAAGGCAAGGCTCCGGCAGCATGATGATCGGCGAACAGACTTTCGAATATTCGGCTCCTGCCGATATGGGCGGCCAAGGTATCGGATACAGCCCGGAGGACCTGCTGATCGGCGCGGTGACTTCTTGTTACAGCGGTACCTTATACGGCGTTCTCGTCAGGCAGAAGCTGGCGGTCAAGCGGGTCGGCGTACGTGCGGAAGGGCACATCACCGGTTATCCGACCGAGACGAAGTTTGCCCGGCTGATCGTGCACCCTACGATTTATGGGGGAGACGAAGCCTTGACGGCGGCTTACGCCGACGCAGCGGCCGCAGCTAGGGATCGTTGTTTCATCGGGAAGACAATTGCGGGCAATGTGGCTTATGAAGTGGGCGAAGTGAAGGTTGTCCGATTATACATGGAACAAGAACAAGTGAACGAGCTGGTGGATCGATTCTACGACCGGCTGTCGAAGGAACCGTATTACGTCAAGCTGTTTGCTGAACGCGGCGTCGATCCGGAAGTGATGAAAGAACGTCAGCGCGCTTTCATCGCACGATTGGCCAACACGAGAATCTCCACCGCCGAGAGCGAATTGCACCAGGTCAGAAGCCGCCATTCATTCGCCATGACGCCGGAGGCGGCCGAGAAATGGCTCACGCATATGACGGCAACGATGGCGGAAATGGAACTGGAGACGCCTGTCAAGGAACTGCTTCTCGGGAAGATTCAGGCACTGGCTCGGGCTATGTCAGGGGGCTGATCTCGTGTACTTGCGCAGCCTTGAGATGATCAATCGGCCGGAGGCCGCCGAATATCCATTCCAAATCCCCGCCATTCGGCAACTGACCTCGCTGACGTTCGGGTCGAACATTACTTTCTTCGTCGGGGAGAACGGCTCGGGCAAATCGACCTTGCTGGAGGCAATCGCCTACCAGTGCGGATTCCATACGGCAGGGGGGAGCCGCAATAATCTGTACGAGGTCGATGCCTCCCATGCCGGCTTGGGCGATTACGTCCGGTTGTCCTGGCTGCCCAAGATCACGAACGGCTTCTTCCTGCGGGCGGAGACGTTCTACCACTTCGCTTCCCATCTGGATACGATGCCGGAGAGCTTGGCCTCATACGGCGGCAAGTCTCTGCACAAGCAATCTCATGGCGAAGCGTTCCTCTCGCTGTTCAAGCATCGATTCGGCCGCAAAGCGATCTATCTGCTGGACGAGCCCGAAGCGGCGCTGTCCCCGGCAAGACAACTCGCATTCCTTCGCATCATCAAGAACCTGGAGCACGAGGCACAGTTTATTATCGCGACACATTCCCCGATCCTGCTCGGCTATCCGGGCGCGCAAATCCTGAATTTCGACGAACCGCCGGTACGGGAAATCCGGTACGAGGATACGCTGCACTATATTATAACGAGGCGTTTCCTGGAGAACAGGGACAATGTGCTGGGGGAGGTGTTTCACGATTAGCGGCAGCTCTGTCGAACAGTAGCAGGCCGTGTTTGATATGTTCCTGACATATTTGGATGCTAGGCTTAGCCATACCAAATTTCGATCGTGTTCAACAATGGTCGAGATAAAACAAGGGCGAGCCGCATTCTGAAGGGAGGAACGACATGTTTCGCAAGATGTTGATCTGCGCAACATTGGCGCTGTTGGCTGTCCTTCCGCTAATGGGCGCCTTCGCAGAAGACGTATCGGCGGCGACATCCCGTGTTGCGATTATCAAGGAATTGAAAGGCTCGGTGACCGTCAAGAAGGCCGGCGGTTCCAAGGAATTCAAGGCATTCGCCAGAATGAGCCTGAACCAGGGGGATGTGCTGACGACAGGTTCGGACGGCTCGGCGGTGCTTCAATTTGCCAACGGCTCGTCGGAGGACGATCGAATGTCGGTGACGGCGGGTACGATGCTGACGTTCTCCAAGTTGAGCAATGCGAAGGGAACAAGCACGAAGGTCAGCATGTGGAGCGGGTCCGCCTGGGTCGATGTCAAGTCGATCGCAAATGAGAACGACGAATTTACGCTGGAGACGCCGACTGCCGCCATGGGCGTGCGGGGAACGCACCTGCTCGTCTCTGTGGACCCGCTGTCGGGCGCCACCAGCCTTACGGTCGCAGCCGGCGTTGTTGCGGCTTCTTCTCCCGGTCGGGAGAGCGGCGGCGAACCGAAACGCGTGTATCCAACCTGGAGCGCGCTCTTCGCCGACAGCGAGGCCGGCGATTCGGAGATTGCCATCGCTCCTGTCGACCTGGAGCTGTTGATGAGCCGCAGCGATGCCAATATCGTGCAAGCGATTCTGGCAAGCGCGGCTGAAATCGTGCTGGAGAATCGGCGATATGTCGAGCAATACGAGCAGGAAGGCATTCCGGCGGAATTGGGTGTGTCGGCAGAGGACCTGGCGCGATTCAAATCCAACACGGGCAATCTGCTCGGCGCCATCGCGAATCAGGCGGTGATGAGCGGCTTGCTGAACCGTGAGCGGCTGGATCGGATCATCGGCGAGGTGAAGAGTCAATCGGGCATCGTGATCGATCCTGCGATGAACAGCTTTGTCTTGTCCGACAAGGAGAAGCAGCAGCAAGATGAGCAGCGCAAGAAGAGAGAGGCCGCGCAAGAGCGGGCAGAGCAGCGCAGACAGCAAGCGGAGGCGGACCGGAAGGCAAGCGAGCTTCTGATGAGCAAGCTGGAGGAAGCGCGCAAAGCCAAGGAAGAAGCCAATCGGAAAGCGGCGGAAGAGAAGCGGCAGGACGCGCTGGAGGCGTACGCGTCGCAGCTGTCGGCAACCGAGAAGGAGCGGTTCGACGCGGACAAGAAGAAGCGCCAGGATGAAGCGGCAGCGACAAGTCCTTCTCCAACCCCCGGCAGTTCGACTCCGTCAAGCGGTTCACCTTCGCCAACGAATGAAGCGCTGTCGTCAAATGCGGAGCTGGACGGATTCTCCTTGATCTATTTCGGCAATCAGAATTCACAGGAGTTTGTGCAGCTTGATCCGGACTTCGCGCCGGAGACAACCGAATATGCGGCGAACGTGCCGAATGAAGTGTCGGAATTGGCCCTTTGGGCAGTGGCGGATGAAGACGGTATTGCCGAAGTCAAGGTGAATGGGACGCCATTGATCGACCATGAAGCGAGCATCCCGCTTGGGGAAGCAGGCAGTACGACAACAGTGAATATTGTCGTTACCGCCGAGGACGGCGTCACGACGCGCTTGTATCAGGTGGATGTGCACCGAAATGCTTATTGGCTGGGCGCGGGTGAGGTTGCGATCGGAGGAGCGGTGTTCGCAGCATTCGATCCGGCAATTGACACCTACGATCTGGGGGCTGTGCCGTATAGCCAAATGACGTTGCCGATGGCGTTCGGCAAAAGCGCCGACAATCTGGAGATCGACGTGCATGTCGCGCTTAAGTATGACGGCTACTGGGTGAAAGCTTCGGGAGCTACGGCGAATGTGGAGCTGGCCGCCGGCACGAATGTGATTACCGCGCAAGTCAGGTATAAGGATCCGGTGACGTGGCAAAAGGACCCGGATGTAGACTACTATACGTTCACGGTATTTCGCGAGTGGGGTTTAAGCGATCTGACGATGTCCTATGCGTATCAGCAGGGTCAATCCATGCCCGTAGTCCTCGATCAGGCGTTCAACCAGGGGATTACGGAGTACGCGGCCGAGGTGCCGCCCGATGTGTCCGAATTGAGCGTCCTGCCCAGTGTGAACGTCGAAGATGTGGTCAGCGTGGCGGTAAACGGGGGAGACGTAAGCAGCGGCGCAGCGACGAACATTCAGCTTGGAGCGGCGGGCACGACGACAACAGTTGAAATCACTTTGACCGCCAGGGACGGTTCCACGAAAGTGTATCGGGTGGAGGCAACGAGGCAATCGTATTCATCCGATGCGTCGATTACCGCTTTCGACGTCAATATCGGACAAGGCGCTACGGCGGCCGGCATTGTCTACGAGGACAGCAAGACGATTCTGCTGCCGGTGCCGTATGGCACGGACCTGACGGCACTGGTCCCGACAATCGGCTATACCGGGGTCAGCCTGTCTCCGGAGTCCGGGGTCGCACAGAACTTCGAGACGCCGGTGACTTACACGGTAATGGCTGAAAATGGCACGCCACAAGTGTACACGGTCGTTGCGGCGGTAACAGGGGACAATATTGCGCTGAATCTGTACGGCGGGCAGCAAGGACAGACCTACCCGCAAGCGTCAGCCTCGCACAGCGTAGATGCAAACAATTCTCCATGGAATGCTGTGAATGGCACATTCTTGTATGGAGATAGCGATCATGATCGCTGGGCCAATTGGGGCCAAGGCGACAACGACTGGCTCGAAGTAGAGTTCGCATCTGTCCGGGCATGGAACAGAATCGCTCTCTACCTGTACAATGACGGAGGAGGAACGCAGGCTCCGGCAAGCTATCGGGTCGAGTATTCGAATGACGGAGAACACTGGTCCGAGGTTTCGAATCCCGTCTACAGCCCCCAGACGCCGGCTGCCGCACGGAACACGGACGTCGCCGATGCCGGCCAACCCGATATCACAAAGCTTGACACGTTAAACACCGTCACCTTCGATACCGTCATGGCCAAGTTTGTACGGGTCATCTTCAAGAATGGTCCCGGAGCTTATGTCGGTGTCGTCGAGCTGGAAGTGTATTACGATTGAATCGATGAAAGATGACCTCCCCTTGACTTCGCGTCGACAGGGAGGTCATCTTTGTTTGTATTATTCCTTCGTTGCAATGGCAGCCCCGACCTTCTTCCCATCCGCCCTCACTATCCTCTCTTTATTGAGCCGCTTGACGGGACAGGTATACAGATTGCCGGCATAGACGTAATTCTGTCGATCTGTTCCATTTGGCCATTCCGGCCCGACGATCCACAAATATGAGACACATCCACAGTTCTGCTTCTTTACCCGCCGATTGCGGGCCCTATAATTTGAGCCATGAGCTGCGGCTTACATTTCACGGGGAGGGTGGATCTTCAAATTGAGACGGCTCACATTTATCGGGGATTTGAGGAGGTATTACCAACTTTATTTGCTGGCGCTTCCGATGATCCTGTTCTTCATCCTGTTCGTGTATACGCCCATGTACGGAATCACGATCGCGTTCCAGGACTACTCGTTCATCAAAGGCGTGTTCGGCAGCCCCTGGGTCGGGCTCGAAAACTTCCGCAACGTGTTCCGCAACATCTTCTTCGAACGGGCTTTCGAGAATACGTTGATCATCAGCGCGGGGAAGATCGTGTTCGGATTCCCGTTCCCGATTATTCTGGCTCTGCTCTTGAACGAGCTGAGGGTCAAATGGTTCAAAGGGCTGTTCCAGAACGTCATGTTCATCCCTTATTTCCTGTCATGGGTCGTCTTTGCCGGCATTATCGAGAGCTTGCTGAACGCTTCCGGCGTGGTAAACGGTCTGTTGGTCGCCGGCGGCAGGGAACCGATCGGATTTCTGGCGGACAGCCAGTGGTTCCTCGGAATCGTCTTCGCCACGGATATCATCAAGGGAGCCGGCTGGGAATGCGTGATCTACCTCGCCGCGCTGTCGTCCATCGACCCGCATCTCTATGAAGCCGCCCAAGTGGACGGCGCCGGCCGGTGGAAACAAGCGATGTACATTACGATTCCCGGCATCATGAATACGATCGTGGTGCTGCTTATTTTGCGGGTCGGATATTTGATGTTCGCGGGCTTCGAGCAAATCTTCGCCATGTATTCGCCGATCGTATACGATTCCGCCGACATTCTGGATACGTTCGTCTATCGGATGGGGATCGAGCAGGGCGACTTCAGCTTTGCCTCGGCCGCGGGACTGTTCCAGGGCGTCGTAGGGCTGATCCTGCTGTTCGCGGTGAACAAGATCGCCAAGAAGCTCGGCTCCGACGGCCTATATTGACAGGCAGGAGCCTGCGAAAGCCCGCTTAGGAGAGAATGACAATGAACAATCGAAGCTCATGGTATTCGCAAGCTGTCATCGTCGCCATTCTGACCGTGATCATCCTGCTGCTGCTGTTTCCGTTCTATTACGTGATGACGCTCTCGGTCATGCCTAACGAGAATTATGCGACAAAGGCTTATCACCTCATTCCCGACGGGTTCTCGCTCGAATACTACCGATTGATCTTCAGCGACGAACGGCTGCAGCGAGCGATCCGAATTTCCATCTTCGTGACGGCAATAGGCACCGTGCTGAACGTGCTCGTGTCCGCGGCAGGCGCATATGTCCTCATCAAAAAGGCGCTGCGCCTTCACAAGCTGTTGAACTGGATGATCATCATCCCGCTCATGTTCGGGGGCGGCATGATCCCGCTCTACCTGGTCATCAAGGGCGTGCATTTGACCGGCAGCATATGGGGACTGATCCTGCCTTTCTTGTGCAATTCCTTCTACATCATCCTGATGAAGAACTATTTTGCGGGCTTGCCGGTCGAGCTCGAAGAGGCGGCTTATATCGATGGAGCCAAGGAATTCACCGTCTTCGCCCGCATCACGCTTCCGTTGTCCAAGCCGATCCTTGCGGTCATGACGCTGTTCTACGGCGTGTTTCACTGGAATGAATTTTTCTGGTCCGGCATCCTCGTAGGTCCGGACAAGTATCCGATGATGGTCTTGCTGCGGCAATTGATTCGCCGGGCCGACACCCAGATGCAGGTGCAATTGCCCGGGCTCATTCCGATGTCGCTCACTTCCGCGATTATAGTCGTCATGGTCATCCCGATCGTCGTCGCTTCGCCGTTCATCCAGAAGTTCTTCGTCAAAGGCATGGTGCTCGGCGCGGTGAAGTCGTGATCGATCCGGCGTGAATCGGGCGGTTGTAATAATAAACCAAGGAGGATTCCTCATGCACAGCACAAGGTGGTCGATTCTCGTACTGGCGGTGGTCATGGCAATGCTGATCGCCGCATGCGCCAACACGAAACAAAATAACGAAGCCGGTTCGACCGGCACGGCCGCGGAACCGCCCGCCGCCGCTTCATCGTCCGCGCCGCCCCCGTCCAGCGAGGCGCCGAAGGAGCCCGTTCCGATCTCCATCTTCGCCTACGACAGAACGGACTACAAGGACGATCGGGTCATCCGGGAAATCGAGAAGCTGACGAACACGAAGCTGGACATCCAGCCGGCGATTCCGTGGGATCCCCAGCAGCTTGATATCATGTCCTCGTCGGGGAACTACAAAGACATCATTACCGGCATCGACAACGATTCGTTCAACCGAACCGGGCAATGGATCAAGCAAGGCGTCCTGGCGCCGCTGACGGACGAGATGCTGGACCAGCTTCCGAACTTGAAGGCATTGGTCACCCAGCCCGAGTTCGCCGATCTGAAGGTGGACGGGAAGTATTATCTGGTCCCGATGCGCGACGAGCCGCCCTTGGGCTCCGCGGGACAGTCCGTGTTTCAGATTCGCAAAGACTGGCTGGACAAGTTGAGCTTGCCGGTGCCCAAGACGACGGACGAGTTTTTCGATGCGCTGATGAAATTCAAGACCGAGGATCCGGACGGCAACTCCAAGGCGGATACGTACGGCCTGATCACGAACGGCCTGGATAAACTCGTCTCCTACAGCGTCGGCTTCTGGGGACTTCCCCACGACGAGAGGAGCACCGGGTTTCTGAAGGTCGGCGATCATTACGAGTATTGGGCCGTTCAGCCGCAGGTCAAGGAAGCGCTGAAATGGGTCAAGAAGCTGTATGACAACAAGCTGATCCATCCCGACACGCTGACGCAGACCAATATCGTGAAGACGCGCCCGGTGTTCGCGGAAGGGCGGATCGGCGTCACCGTCGAGAACATGAATTTCGATCAACTGGTGAACCGCAACAAGGATCTGAAGCGCAACGTCCCGGACGGCGAAGTGATCGAGATCGCGGCTCTCCAAGGCTACGACGGCCCGTACGGCTATACGCAAGGCAACGGCCACTGGGCGTATACCGGCATCTCGAGCAAGGCCAAAGATCCGATGGCGGCTGCGCGGCTGCTTGACTTCCTGATCTCCGAAGAAGGTACGAAGCTCAGTCTGGTCGGACTCGAGGGCGTCCACTACACGATGCAGGATGGCAAGCTCCAGTGGAATCTGGACGAGAAGAAGAAGGATCCGGGCTTCAACGAGAACACATCCGGCCAATTCCACGAGATGAACTGGGGCATCGTCCGCTGGTCCCCCATGGTCAGCGATTTCTACATCAAGGCTTCGGAGACGACGGTCCCCGAATATGGGGCCATCGTGCAGGAGAGCCTGGACCGCGTCAATCAATACTTGATCGAGCCGGCGTCGTTCAATGCGATGGATGAAGGCTGGTCCAAGTTCATGGGAACGGGCAAAACGCTGCAGAACGAGTTCTTCATCCAGGCGGTGCTCGGCAAGACGGATATCGACAAGGGCTTCGACGAGTTCGTGAAGCAATGGAAGGCGGCCGGCGGCGAGCAGGCAATGGAATCGATGAGCGACGCGATTGCGAAGAGCAAAGGCGAATAAAGGATTTTCATGATATAATTTCTACATCAGGCTAGGCGAGGGGGATGGCGGCCATGAAGGGAAGCAAGGCGGTAATCGCGGCGATCGCAGGCGTGCTGCTTCTGCTTCCCGGCTGCGCATTCCGGTCGTCCTCCCCGGAGCTGACGAAGCCTTCCGCCGAGCAGTCGAGGGCGATCAGTCTTTACAGCTTCGACAGGCAGGACTACGACAATCACACCGATCGCATCCTTGCACAGATTGAGCAGCGGACCGATACGGATCTCCGCATTCTGACCGGCACGTGGGACGACACCCAACTGGACGTCCTGGTGGCTTCGGGCGAATATCCGGACGTCATCACGATCGTGGACAGCGAGAAGACGGGGCGGTTCAACAAGTGGGTGAGGGAAGGTCATCTGGTTCCTTTTTCGGACGCGCTGCTGGAAGGGCTTCCAAATCTGCAAAAAGTGTTTGCGAATCCGAATTATGAGGACTTGAAGATTAACGGGCAATTTTACGGCCTGCCCTTGCAGGATGAATTTCCGCCGAACAGTCCCGGCCAATACGTCATCATTCTTCGCCAGGATTGGCTGGACCGGCTCGGGCTGCCGGTTCCGGAGACGCTCGAGCAATTCAAGAGGACGCTGATTGCCTTCAAGACGCAAGACCCCGATCGCAATGGAGCGGATGACACGTACGGGCTCATTTCCAACGGGTTGTTCTCGATCGTTCGCAACCTCGTCGGCGCCTGGGGCTTGCCGTCCGACGCCAGAAGCACGGGATTCCTGCAGGTGGGAGACCGTTACGAATATTGGGCGATTCAGCCGCAGGTCAAGGAAGCGCTGCTCTTCGTCAAGGACCTGTATCAGAACAAGCTCATTCAGCCCGATACGCTATCCGCATATACGAACGTGCAAGTCCGGCCGAAGTTCATCGAAGGCCGGGTCGGCGCGCTCTTCGACAATATGAATTTCGACGAGCTCATCAAGAAGCAGGAGCAGTTGAGACGATCGAATCCGGAAGCCGAGCTCGTGGAAATATCCGCATTGGCAGGGCCCGAAGGAAAAAGAGGGTACAGCGCAGGTTCGGGGTTCTGGGGGTACACGGTCATTACGGATAAAGCCGGGCATCCGAGAGCCGCGGCCGAGCTCTTCGATTTCTTGCTGTCGGAGGAAGGGCAGAAGCTGACCACGTACGGGATCGAAGGCATTCATTATACGAACGACAACGGAAGCGTACATTTGAATCTGGAGGAACGCCGCAAGGATATCGGCTTCGGGCAAAATCCGGGCGTGCAGCACGAATTGAATTGGGGCATCGCCAGTTGGACGCGCCTGACGGCCGAACCTTATTTGCAGCTCAGGGATTTGACGTATCCGGGCTTTTCGGCGATCGCACGCGATAACTTGCAGCGCGTCAACCGGTATTTGATTTACCCGGCCTCCTATAACATCGTTACGCCGAAATGGATATCCTTCAAATCCAATTCCGACGAGCTCAGCCAGGATTATTTCGACAAGATGATCATGGGGGAGCTGGATGTGGACAGCGGCTTTGACACGTTCGTTCGTAAATGGAAAGAATCCGGCGGCCTGGACGCGATGCGCGAAATGAGCGACGCCATCCGGGCATCCAAAGGAAAATCCGAATAACGGTGGTTGAGGTTATGCCCAATTGGTCGCGCAGCTTGCACAAGGTGATCCGAAGCCGATTGCCTCTCTATTTCGCCCTGCTCATCCTGATGGTGATCATCCTGCTCATCCTCCCGCTATATCTGGCTTTCGCGGAGAAGCTCAAGACGCAGATCACGGAGATGAACACTTCTTTGTTGTCCCAGGTGCAGACCAATCTGGACGGACTGCTGCAGGAAATCGACCGCTCCTCGATCAAGCTGTCCGAAGACGTCAGCTTGAAGCGATTCATCTTCCTGGAGAAGAACGGGCTGTTCGGCAGTGAAGAGGATTATCAACTGTTCCTGAAAAAAATATACGACGTCATCAGCAACGAAGAGAAAATATACGCCAATCTGACCGGCATCTATCTATACGTGCACCAGACGGACAAGATCGTGACGGACGACTCCGTGGAGAGCTTCGATCGATTTCCGGACCGGACGTTCATCGAATCGATCGTCCAGGATGCGGCCAGCGACCATTGGAGCGGGATCCGGCAAACAGAGTTTTTCCAGGTAAGCGGGTACCCCGTCGAGAAAGACGTGATCACCTTCTATCGTCATATTTCCAATGACGGCCTGGTCAATGACGCGACCTTGTTCTTCAACGTGCGGATCGAAATTTTACAGCAGATGTTCGAGCAATTCCACACCGACTATCCGATGACGATGATCATTACGGATCAGCACGGCAACGCGATCATGCATGTCAGCCAAGGCATGGATTCCCCGGGCGAGGACGCCGGGCGGGCCGCGCTTGGCCATGTCAAGGATTCGCGTTACGTCGTGTCCGAAATTTCCTCCAAATACAGCCAGTGGACGTATACCGTCATCATCCCGAAGGCGTGGCTGTTCGCGCCGATGAAATTCATCAGCAATATGACATTCCTCTTGACGACGGTCGTGCTCCTGTTCGGCTTGTTCGTGTCCGTCTATCTGTCCCGAAGATTTTACAAGCCGTTCGATGCCATCCTGTCCCCGTGGAGAAGGCTGCGTGCGGGCAAAGACCATCCGAATCCGGAGCTGTCCGGCGATACGCTGTACGATGCCGTCCAGCGGCTCGTGAACGATACCGAAGCCTATGGCAAAGTGCTCGACGAGAACCGCAACATGATCAAGAACAGGATGCTGCTGGATTTGCTCAAGCACAACCGCTGGCCGGACGAAGGGCTGTTTGCGCTGGGCATCAAGCCGGACCGGCGTCATTATCAAGTATGCACATGGCAATTGGACGACCCGAACGCGCTCGATGAGCGGGATGTCGGGTTGATCCTGTTTGCCGCTGTCAATATCGTGCAGGAAACGTTCCAGCATGGCGAATACGAATCGGAAGCCGCCTTGATCGACGATCATTCGTTCGCGGTCGTGCTGGCGGATGACCGCAGGGATGCGGAGATCGGGCTGCATCAGACGGTTGCGGACGCGCTGAGCAACTTGCAGCGCTATCTGAAATTCAGTTGGACCGTCGGGGTCGGCAACCGGTACGATTCGAACCGGAAAATCTCGCAATCGTACAAGGAGTCCGGCACGTCCGTCATCCATCGGATCTATCGGGGCAAAGGCAGCATCATCCTGTACCGCGAGCTGAACGTGATGGACCAGCCGCCGCTGCGAATGGACGAATGGGTCAAGTCCAAGGACGACATCGTAGGCGCGGTGAAATCCCGTGATGCGGAGCAGATGAGGCGGGCGGTCGACCGCCTGTGCGAATGGATGGGGCAACTGCGGCAGACGGATATGAATCGGCTTCATTTCATTTTCTACTCCATCTTGTTCGATCTCGAGCAGATCATGTACGACCTTAACATCGATCGCAAGATCGTGTTCTCGCAAGGCCAGTCCGTCATGTCCGTCATCGATTCGGGGCAGACGATCGTGGAGAGCAAGCAGCAGCTCATTCAGGTGTGCGAAAAGCTGATCGATCATCTGTATTCCAAAACGAACAGCGTCAAGTCGTCCTTCGTCACTTCCGTCGTCGAGTATATCCGGCTCTATTACGATCAAGAGCAACTGACGCTGGAGAACACCGCGGAGCGGTTCGGCATGAATCCGTCCTATCTGGGGCAGATGTTGAAGAAGCAGTTGAACAAGACGTTCCTGCAGTTGCTGAGCGAAGCCAGAATCGACAAGGCGAGAGAGCTTCTGGCCGATACCGGCATCAACGTGCAGGAGGTGGGCCAGAAGGTCGGCTACGCCAGCCGCTCGACGTTCATCCGCGTGTTCAAGAGCCATGTGGGCCTGGCGCCGAGCGATTACCGCAATCAGCTTATTTTGCAGCGAAAGCATGGTGGCGAGTAGGGGGGACGGGGCTATAGCTTGGCGATTACCGTGCGGAGATATTCGGATGGCGACATGTCCGTGCAAGCTTTGAAATGCCGGGAGAAGCTGTGCACGCTGTCGTAACGGAGCTTGTCGGCGATCTCGGTGAACGTGAGGCTTTGGGCGCGGATCAAGCTTTTGGCGTGTTCGATTTTCAAGCCCCGGTAATGCTTCATGATGCTTACGCCGCGATGGCGCTTGAACAAGGCGAGCGCATGGCTCTTGCTCAAGTTGAACGCGCGGTAGATGTCCTGCAGCCGCAGATCGGCGTATACGTGCTGCTCCATGTATTCGCACATGCGGAGGACGAGATCGTTCTCGCTTCTCCGCAGGGTGGCGTTGTTCAGCCGCTCCGCGAGCCGAGCCGATCGATCCCCCGCGTCCCGCAACCGGATCAGCAGCATTTCCAGATGGATCTTGATCAACTGCTCCGCGCCGGTCGGGGCGTTCGGATTTCTGCGCAGCGTATGGTCGTGCGGATCGTCGAACGGAGGGAGGAAGGCGGCGAAGCCGCTCTTCATGATGCCCGCGAGAATCTCTTTCTGTTCGGCGTCCAGCGTAAATATTTTATTGTTGAAATAGGCCATTTCCCGCGATGGGCATACGAATGAAAGAATGATCACGTTCGGCGCAACCTGACGATTCGCGCATACCCCGTGAAATTCGTTCGGTTTGTGAAAGATCATTTCCCCTTGCTTCAGCCGATAGCTTGCCGAATCCGCGAACGCCTCCATTTCCCCTTTATCCACGTAGACGAATTCCCAGAAATCATGCTTCTCGCCTTCGAACGAGAAGTTCTTGGAGAACTCGAAATAATGGAAAGAAATCAGCTGTTTGATCGCGAACGGCTCTGTCAGCTCGGTGGCGGGAAAGCGCGTATTCGGAATCGTCATCCTGTCAGCCTCCGGGTATCGCGTTACTACCGCCTATTATAGCATGACGAGCAGGAATTGAGCTTATTGCTGCGTCGCAGCATGAGAAGTGCGGGTTCGGACTTATTGCTACGTTTTGCGATCTTTTTGCTAAAGCGGTCTGCGGCGAAAATCGACTACACTTGGGGGGATATGCGGGTGGAATCGCATTAGCGAATCGAGGAGTGTGAGTGAAGCGATGAACGTACTGGCGGTAGGCTGCCATCCGGACGATCTGGAGATCGGCTGCGGCGGGACGCTGGCGAAGCTGGCGGCGCAGGGCCATCAAGTGACGATGATCCATGTGGCGAACGGAAATAAAGGCCACAAGGTGATTCCGCCGGACGAGTTGAAGGAGATTCGCAGGCAGGAAGCGGCAGCGGCCGGCGCGCTGATCGGCGCGGAGGTGATCAGCCTGGACGTGCCGGACCTCGCGGTGAAGTCGGACCAGGATGAGTTGGTCGGCGAGCTGGTCCGGGCAATTCGGCGGGCCAGGCCGGATTTCATCATTACGCATCCGCCGGAAGATTACATGAAGGACCACATGGAAGTGTCCAAGGCGGTATTCGACGCCAGCTTCGCGGCGACCGTGCCGCATTACGGGGCCGGAGAAGAGGAAGCCCATCACAAGGTGGCGCCGCTATTTTACATGGACACGCTGGCTGGAGTCGGCTTTCTCCCTACAGAGTACGTGGATATCAGCGATCATATCGAAACGAAGATAAGGATGAACGACTGCCATGCGAGTCAGATCAAATGGTTGTACGAGCATGACGGGATCGACTTCCTGGACTTCGTAAGAACCGTCTCCAAATTCCGCGGGCTGCAATGCGGCAAGCCGTATGCGGAAGGCTTCAGGCAATGCCAGGCGTGGCCGCGCTTGACGACGGAGAGGCTGCTGCCTTGACATCGACGGCCGAGGGGCAGCGGGCATTCGCATGCTGACCGACACCGATAGACGATAGGATGAGTATACGTACGCTGACCGACACCGATGACCGGTGGGCATTCGGCATTCGCATGCTGACAACCGAATTTGATCAAGCATCGCTCAGGAGGGTACCGAATATGAATTTCAATCAAACCGTTCAAGGATCCTTGCTGGAGGGCTTCTACCCGGCCGGCTGGGACATGGAGAAGATCGACCGCTGCTGCGCCCATGCGCCGGAGTCGATCGGCGAGCGTCAGCCATTCTGGCATGCGCAGTTCCAGCCGGTCGGCTGCGCAGAGGTTCAGGAGCTGGACGTGAAGATGGGGCATGAGATCGCTTCGGAAATCCGCCGCAGCAAGCTGGAGAACCGCAAGCTCGCGTTTATTTTGCCGGTTGGCCCTATGGGGATGTACAAGTGGGCGGTTTATTTTCTGAAGGAATGGAAGGTCGACTGTTCCCATGTGTACGGCTTCAATATGGACGAATGGAGCGACAAGGACGGGAACACGCTCCCGTCAAGCAACCCGGGGTCGTTCCAGCATGCGATGGAGCAGGCCTTCTACGGTCCGCTCGGCGAGCTCACGGTTCCGCAGAATCAGCGTCACTTCGCCACGAAGGACGCCCTGCCCGGCTATGCGGACAAGATTGCAGGGCTGAAGGCGGAAGGCGCGCGGCTGATCACCGTGTTCGGCATCGGGCGGATGATGCATATTGCGTTCTGGGAGCCGCACTTCGGCGGGGAATTCGACAGCGACGAGGAGTGGCGCCGCCAGACGCACCGGATCGGCGCGCAGCTGCACCCGCTGACGATCGAGCAGAACGCGATCACGAGCTTCAAGAGCCGCACGACGCTGGTGCCCTGCCGGGCGAATACGATCGGGCCGGGGCTGTTCCTGCAGTCCGACCGCATCATCGGCGGCTGCGACGGCGCACTGGGGCGGGGCATGCAGTGGCAAGGCTTGTCGCTGTGGACGACGCTGCGCCACGGGCCGGACAGGTGGCTGCCGTCCACCTATATGCCGACGCTGCCCGGCAAGCTCTTCTATTTGCAGGCCCTTGCGGGACCGCTTGAAGCGGACGTGAACTGACACGCCTAGCACAAAGGGAGATTCAGGCGGCTGCCAACCTCATGCTTGGCAGCCGCCCTTCTGCGCATGGCAGTCGGCAATCGATGCGTCCGCGTTCCCTCCCCCCCTCCCTTTCAAAACATTTAACCCCAATCCGCCTTGCACTTTACGTTTGTCTGACATTCGTCTCTTAGAATGAAAGCATGAGGCTCCATCCAATCAGGAGGGATAAGAGACGATGAAGAGATTGTTCAGACGCTTGATATCCGCGATGCTGGCGTTCGCGCTGGCAGGCGGCATGCTCCTCGCCGGAAGTGTCTCCGCGGCTGACAGACCGGCCCGTGCGGAAGGCGGAACCGAAGAGATCGACCTGCATTTGATCGCCAGATACACCAGCGGTTCCGAGTTCAATGACGGCGGAGCGGAGATCGTCGCTTATGATCCGGGCACGCAAAGGGCGTATTCCATCAACGGATCCAGGAGAGCGCTGGAAATTCTGGATTTGTCGGAGCTTCAAGGCGGGTCGGGCGATGTGCAAAATATCGCGTTGTGGAAGAGCATCTCCTTGACGGAATTGTCCACGAACCTGGAGGCGATCAGCGATATTACGAGTGTCGCGGTCAGCCCGACCGGCGAATACATCGCGGTGGCCGTGCCGGCGGACCCGAAGACGGATCCCGGCCATGTCGTGTTCATGGATATGGAAGGGACCTACCTGTCGGATGTGACGGTCGGCGCCCTCCCGGACATGCTCGGCTTTACACCTGACGGCAAGAAGCTGTTAAGCGCGAACGAAGGCGAACCCAATGATGCGTATACGGTTGATCCAGAAGGCACGGTGTCCATCATCGACGTCTCGTCCGGCGTATCCGGTCTGGGCCCGGATCAAGTTGTGACGGCGGCGTTCACGACCGACGTCGAGATCGACGGCAATGTTCGGATCGTCAAGCCGGGGGCGACCCCTGCCCAGGATTTCGAACCCGAGTATATCGCGTTCTCTCCGGACAGCCGCACGGCCTATGTCTCGCTGCAGGAGGCGAACGCTGTCGCGAAGCTGGATTTGACGACGGGCACATTCACCCGGGTATACGGCTTGGGCTACAAGGATGAGTCGCTGCCCGGACAGGCGATCGACGCTTCCGACAAGGACGATGCCGTGAATATCCGGCCGTGGCCGGTGCTCGGCATGTATATGCCGGACGGGATCGCATCCTACACGATTGGCGGCCGAACGTACCTTCTCACGCCGAACGAAGGAGACTCCAAGGACTGGGAAGGCTTCTCCGAAGAAGTTCGCGTGGAAGACCTGAAGGATCAATATGCATTGAATGCGGACTTGTTCGCCGGCTTGACGCAAGCGCAGATCGACGGGATGGCGGCGAACGGGCTGTTCGACAAAGATCAACTCGGAAGGCTGCATACGACCGTGTCCGCGCCGAAGAATGCGGACGGCAAGTACGAAGCTGTCTATGCGTTCGGCGGCCGCTCCTTCTCGATCTGGAGCGCGGACGATCTGTCATTGGTCTATGACAGCGGCAGCGATTTCGAGAAGATCGTCTCGCAGACGATGCCGGACTTCTTCAATACGGATAACGACGAGAACGGATTCGATGCCCGCAGCGACGACAAGGGACCGGAGCCGGAAGCCGTAGTGACAGGCGAAGTGAACGGCAGCCATTACGCGTTCGTCGGCTTGGAGCGGACGAGCGGCGTCATGGTGTACAACATCAATAATCCGGCAGCGCCGAATTTCGTGACGTATGCCAACAGCCGGGACTTCAGCACGGACATTCCGGGCGGGGATCTCGCGCCGGAGGGTTTGAAGTTCGTCCCGGCGGATGAGAGCCCGACGGGGACGCCGCTGCTGCTCGCCGCGCATGAAGTGAGCGGTACGGTCGCCGTCTTCGAGATTGTCGGCCAGGATGCGGCACAGGCGCAGGCCCCGAACGGGTCCAAGACGATAACAATTCTGCACACGAATGATTCGCACGGCCGCGTGGAGGAGGGAGAGCTCGACGGAATGGGCTTCGCCAAGCTCTCCGCGATCGTAAAGGAGAAGCGGGCGAGCAACCCGAACACGCTGCTTCTGGATGCCGGGGACACGTTCCATGGCACGAATTTCGCCACGCTGATCCAGGGAGAGAGCATTCCGAAAGTCATGAACGAAACCGGGTACGATGCGATGGCGGCGGGCAATCACGATTTCGACTATGGCTATGAACGGTTGCTCGAACTGAAGGACATCGCCGATTTCCCGATATTGAGCGCCAATGTGAAGCGTGCCGACGGGAGCTTGCTGCTGGAGCCTTACGCGATCAAGGAAGTCGATGGCGTGAGGCTGGGCCTCTTCGGACTGACGACGCCCGAGACGACCTACAAGACCCATCCGAACAACGTGGAAGGCCTCGTGTTCGAGGACCCGGCCGCAGTCGCGAAGGAGATGGTCGCCTATCTGAAGTCGCAGCAGGTGGATGCCATCATCGCCGTGACTCATCTGGGCATCGACAAATCCAGTACGGACACGAGCATCAAGGTAGCGAAGGAAGCGGCTGGCATCGATCTGATCGTGGACGGTCACAGCCATTCGACCTTGGTGGAAGGCCTTCAGGGCGATCATGATACGCTGATCGTGAGCGCCGGCGAATATACGAAGAATCTGGGCGAAGTCACGCTGACGTTCGACGCGTCGAACAAGCTGATCGGGAAGCAGGCGAAGCTGATCACGAAAGAGCAAGCCGCGAGCGTCACGCCCGACCCTGCGATTGCGCAAATCATAGAGGACGTGAAGCGGGGCCAGGATGTCGTGCTCGCGGAAGTGATCGGCCGGTCGGCCGTCGAGCTCGACGGGGAGCGGGAGCATGTCCGCGCTTCGGAGACGAATCTCGGCAATCTGTTGGCCGATGCCATGCTGGACTTAAGCAAGGCGGACGTCGCGATGACGAACGGCGGCGGCATTCGATCTTCCATCGGCAAGGGCGACATTACGAAGGGCGATGTCATTACCGTGCTGCCGTTCGGCAACCTGGTCGTGGCCAAGCGGGTGAAAGGTTCGGCGATCAAGGAGGCTCTGGAGAACGGAGTCGACGCCTATCCCGACCCGAAGGGCGCGTTCCCGCAAGTGGCGGGCATGACGTTCAAGATCGATCCGGGGCAGCCGGCAGGCAGCCGCGTGCACGGCATCATGATACAAGGGCAGCCTCTCGTTTCCGACAAGGAGTACGTGCTGGCCACGAACGACTTCATGGCTGCCGGCGGCGACGAATATACGATGCTGAAGGATGCGCCGGTCGTGAAGGAGCTCTCGGCGCTGGATGAAGCTCTGATCACGTACATTCAGAAGATGGGTGACACAAGCCCGAAGATCGAGGGAAGAATCGTCGTCGAGCCGGTCGCGGCATCCGGACAGCCCGAGGCCGCAAACAACATTTACGTGGTGAAGCCCGGCGACAACCTGTACCGCATCGGCATCATGCACGGCACAACATGGCGGAAGCTGGCCGAGATCAACCGCCTGAAGGATCCATCCTTGATTCATCCGAATCAGAAGCTGCTTCTGCCTTGCGGAGACGGCCAGCGCCTGCTCAACTGCCGTCCTCCTGCGAATGGCGGTAATCCATCGGCTTCGCGCCGATGTTTTTCTCGAATATTTTGCTGAAATACTTGGCGTCCTTGTAACCGACCTTGCTGCTGATCTCATATACCTTCAGGTCCGTGTTCCGCAGCAGTTCCACGGCTTTCCTGATCCGCACATCCGTCAAGTGCTGGAGGAAAGTCGTGTTTGTTTTTTTCATGAACAGCTGGCTGAGGTAGCTGGGGTTCAGATAGAAGGCTTCAGCCAAGGATACGAGCGTCAGATTGTCGGCGTAATGTTCGTCGATATAAGCTTGTATTTTCCGGATGATGCCGGTTTGATGATGCGCCTGAATGTCCGACGCGGCTGCCGGCGGCTGCGCGCCCGCGTGCTGTTCGCCGGTGCGCCGTTCCTGTTCGATGTCGCTTACGGCTTTGCGAATGCTGTTCTCGAGCTCGTGCTCGTCGACCGGCTTCAGCACGTAATTGTCGACGCCGAGCTGGATGCCGCGCTGCGCGTATTTGAAGTCCGAGTAGCCGCTTAAAATAATGTATTTCATCGCACGATGACGGGGCTTGAGCAAAGCGATCATTTCCAGACCGTCCATGTAGGGCATATGGATATCGGTAATCAGGATGTCCGGCTGCAATTCCTCCGCCAACTGCAAGCCGACTTCGCCGTTATAGGCGGTGCCGGCTACGACGCAATTCAATTTCTCCCAAGGGATAATTTGCCGCAAGCCGCGCGTGATTCTGTTCTCGTCGTCCACCAGCAGCACTTTATACATCCGGCAGCGCTCCTTTCTTACTCAAGTCGTACTGATCCCGATCCTCGACAGGGAAGGCGAAGGAGACGACCGTTCCTTCCCCCGGAGCGGAATCCATGCCGACCTGCAAGTCGTCTCCAAAATGCAGCTGCAATCGTTCCATGATATTCCGAAGTCCCAGAGATTCCGCTGCTTCCGCGTCGGCGCCTCGTTTGTATTCGCTATTCCGGATTTGCTCCAGCCGATCCTCTGCCATGCCTTCGCCATCATCCCGGATGGTTATCGTGCATCGATCCCCTTCCTCGCCGCGTTCGTAACGCCCCTCGATGACGATCCGGTAGTCGCGGTCATGCCTCAGAAAGCCGTGCACGATGCTGTTCTCGACGAGAGGCTGGAAGATCATCTTGGGAAAATGGACATCCGGCAGCGGCTCGTCAAGCTTGACCTGGAGATGGAATCGGTTGTCGAAGCGAATGTTTTGCAAATCGACGTACGTCTGGACGTACTCAATCTCGTCGCGGATCCGGTTCGTGCGATTCGACTTGTTCAGCGCCAGCCGGAACAGCCTGCCGAGCGATTGGATCATTCGGGCGACTTCCGGCGCCTGGCAGAGCTGCGCCTCCATCCGGATCGATTCCAGCGTATTGTTCAGCCAGTGCGGGTTAATCTGATTCTGCAAGGCGAGAAAGCGGGCTTCGTTGTGCTTGATCCGGGCGGTCAGCACGTCTTCGATCAGGTGCTTGATCTTCACGATCATCTGATTATAGTGCATCGTCAAGGTGCCCAGCTCGTCGGACCGGGAGGGCTCCACAATCGGGCGGTAATAGCCTTGCTCCACATGCTTCATGTTGAAGATCAACCGCTGGATCGGCTTCGTAATCTGATAGCTGATCCAGACGGACGCCGGGATGATGACGGCCAGCACCAGCAACGTAATCAAGATCGACAAGTTCCGGTAAACGTCCAGCTTCTTGTACAGATTCCGGGTCGGGACATGCACCGTAACGCTGATTCCGGTAGCCGGGGAGCGGTTGACAATGCTTAGGACGGAGCCGCCCGATGCGGAGGAAGGAGTGCCGGAACGGACACCTCCCGCGGGGGAGGAAGCGGGATATTCATATTCCGGATTCATCTCGAACAGCAGCTCTTCGGCTTTGTTGCGGACCAGGATCCGGGCATCGTACTGATCGCGAAGCGCGAACAGCCGGCTGTCCATCGTGATCAGGCTGGCGGACGAAAGCTCGAACAAAATGACGCCGGCCGCTTCTCCTTGCTGGTTCTTGATGAGCCGGCCCGCGGTAAACACGTCGAACTCTTTTTCCTTGATGGCGGTCTTGCCGTAGTAAGGCGTAATGACGAGCTGTCCGCCCGCTTGCAGAATATCCCGGAACCATCTCTGCTCCAGCAATTCTTTATAATCCGTACGTTCCGCAACGTTGCCGGTGGAATAAGATTTCCCTGCCTTGCTGATCATCTGCAAGCCTTCCACATATGGCAATTGATCGGCAAACCGGTTGAGCTGCCTGGAGACGAGCAGGTTATTCTCGATTCGCTCCCCGGTCGTATAAGCCGACTCGTCTTGCAGATAGGCGATCAATTCGTAGTCGCTGAAGATGCTTCGCGACGTGTAGTCGATCTGGAGCAGGTAGTTGTTGAGCGTCGTATTCAACTGGGAGACGTACAGCTCGATGAAATCCGTGGTAGCGGCCTGGATGGTCGTCCTTCCTTGCGAATACAGGAAATGGATCGTGAGCAACAAAGGCAGGATGCACAAAACCAGGAAGCACAGGAATAGCTTTCTGAAGAAACTGGCTGACTGGAAGCGCTCCCATAGCTTAAGCGGCATCGATTTTCTCTCCGTTCCTTGAAACGTAGCCCTAGTATAAGAGAGATGCCGGGGAATGACAAGGCGGCGAACGGCCGAAGCGGGCGACTGCTAATGGATGTCCTACCAAACGATAAAGATTGTCGTATTTCAATCGGGGCGCTCGGGGTCTAGACTTTTAGTCAGGCGGCTCGCGAATATGCCGTTGAACAATCAGGGTTGGAGGTGAAACAGCTTACATGCAAATGGCAAACAAGTCATCACGAATCGGCACAACGGTCGTATCCCCCCGGATCAAAAAAGAAGGCTGGATTCAAAATTTTCGCAAATATAAAGCGCTTTACTTGATGGCTTTACCCGGAATCATCTTTTTCATTATGTTTCGGTATGTTCCTTTGGGCGGTATTATTATAGCCTTTCAGGACTACATGATATTTAAAGGCATACGGGAGAGCCCGTTTGTAGGTTTCCAGCATTTCGAATCCTTGTTTGCTTATTCGCAATTTTGGCGCGTGTTGAAGAACACGGCGATTATCGGACTGTACAATATTGTTTTTGTCTTCCCCGTTCCGATCGTGCTCGCGCTGTTATTTAACGAGATCAAGCAGATGGCCTACAAGAGAACGGTGCAGACGATTTATTACATTCCCCATTTCTTCTCGTGGGTCATCATATCGGCCCTGGCTTTTGATTTTCTTTCGATCTCGGGTGTCGTAAATTCGTTTCGCGGATGGTTTGGCTATGAACCGCTATTGTATATGCAAAGCGAAGCTTATTTCCGCACGATTGTTGTGCTGACGAGCATTTGGAAGGAAGCGGGCTGGGGGACGATTGTATTGCTTGCGGCCATCAGCGGGATCAACCCGGAAATATATGAAGCTGCGGCAGCGGATGGAGCGAACCGTATGCGGCAGATGTTCAATATAACACTTCCCTTGCTCATGCCTACGATCATGATTTTGATGTTGATTAACATGGGCAATTTCCTGGATCTCAGCTTCGATCAAATCTATAATTTGTTGACGCCAATGACCTATTCTGTCGGCGATGTGATCGATACGTATGTGTACCGCGTCGGCATCGTTCAAGGACAATACAGTTCGACTACCGCGATCGGACTCTTTCAATCGGGCATCGGTTTTATCATTGTCCTGTTCTTCAATCATTTGGCCAGAAAGTATCAAGAGGACGGAGGGCTTTGGTAATGCTGCGTGTCCGTGATTCGCTTGGCGATGTCGCATTTCGTTATACGAACGCCATTGTGCTGGGGCTTGTCTCCATTCTGATGCTCATGCCCTTCGTGAAAGTATTGGCCACGAGTTTTAGCGGGCCTTCGCCGGTGGATGCGGGGATGGTTTACTTTTGGCCGGTGCAATTCAACTGGGATTCCTGGCACTACATTCTGAAGCAGGAAGCGCTGTGGAGATCGTTCTTCGTTACCGTGTTCGCCACCGTAATCGGCACCTGTTTCTGCTTGTTGATGACTGCGTTATTCGCCTATCCGTTATCGAAGGACGAATTCAAGCTGGGGAAAATATTGATGATCATGGTTGTCGTTACGATGATATTCCGTTATCCGATCATTCCCTACTTCCTGGCGCTTCGGACATATGGCTTGTACAACTCGGTATGGGTGCTCGTTGTTCCATTCGCCATTTCAGCCTTCAACTTGATTATTATGAGAACGTTCTTCAAAGGCTTGCCGAGAGCGTTGGAAGAAGCGGCGCAAATGGAAGGCTGCGGATATTTCCGGTTGCTGTTCAGCATCGTGCTGCCCAGCTCCAAAGCCGTGTTGGCAACGTTGGGGATTTTCTATGCGGTCGGCATTTGGAATCAGTTCATGACGCCTCTGATGTTCATCGAGGATCAATCCTTGTACCCGCTGCAATTGAAGCTGAGGGAATACATTGTCAACGTGGATATGGCTACCGATCGCTTAATCGAGGCGCTTCCTTACAACAATACCACACTGGAATCCGCCACCATTATTTTTGCCATCGTCCCTATTTTGATTGTCTATCCCTTTCTTCAGAAGCACTTTGTCAAAGGAGCCATGTTGGGTTCCGTCAAGTAAATCGCGAAGTATTCAGTTGGTTCCAACTGTTTACGATACAAATGATAAGAGAGGGGAAAGGAAAAATGAAAGTGCGTTTGAGAAATGCGTTGAATATGGTTGTGTTACTGTCTTTATCCGTTGTTCTGCTTTTGGCAGGGTGTTCGAACGGCAACAAGGAAAGCGCGTCGTCGTCAGATCATCCGGGGACGCAAGCCGCATCGCCGCAACCGGAGGAAACAAATGAAACGAAAGAAATTCCGTATGTCGAGATTTGGGGCAACAGCGGCAATTACAAAAAAGCGCTGACGAAAGACTCGCCCTATTCCCAATGGATGGTGGAAAATGTGGGGGTTGGCTACTACTCGCCATTAGTTCCCTGGGAAGGCGGCACCTCCTACCTGCAACGACTGAATACGAGAATCGCCAGCAACGATCTTCCGGATGCCTTCGTTCCCTGGCAAGGCATTGAAGGAACGCTGATCAAGCAAGGAGCGCTGGCGGACCTGACAGACTACCTGCCCAAATATGCGCCGCATATATGGGAGCGGATTCCCAAGGAAATATGGGATGTCGTACGGACGGCCGATCCTTCCGGCGAGGGGAGAATCTATTATCTTCCGAGGGTGGAGCTCTACCAGGGATACGGCTCATTTATTCGGAAGGATTGGCTGGATCGCGTGGGTATGGATGTTCCGACGACGAAAGAACAATTTGACAGCGTCTTGCAAGCGTTCCTGGATAAAGATGCGAACGGAAATGGAGATCCGAAGGACGAGATTCCGATCGCAGGAAGAGAATTCGGACGCTGGATGGATGTGCTGTTCGGCATGTATGGCGTTGCGATGTGGGAAGGATTCCCTATGTGGGACACTTACGAGGGTGAAATCACGTATTCGGGCGTGACTTCCAATATGAGAGCGGCCATTGCCAACTTGCGGGATATGTATAGCAAGAAGCTGCTCGATAATGAGACGTTCCTGAATAAAGCCGCCGATTGGACCGCGAAGATCAACTCTGACCGGGTAGGCGCGTGGTTCCACATCAATAAAAATACGACGGGGTCGATCGATCAGATCAGGAAGATCAACCCGGAGGTTCATTTGGTCGCCATGCCTGTCCCCAAGGTGGAAGGGTACGAGGGCTTTACAACGCATACACGCATTAACCGGCCTGAATTCGTGATCGCCAATAAAGACGAACAAACGATTATCAATGTTCTGAAAATACTGGACTGGATTCATGATCCGGCGAACAGTGAAGCGTTCATCTATGGTGTGGAAGGCGTGGACCACGAGGTGGTGGATGGCAAGAAGGTATTCCTGCCGCTGGATTACGACAATAACCCGGCCAAAATCGTGGGCAACTTCATCTTCGATCTGGATGGCTTGATGCTGCAGCTTCAGATGGAAAGCGTCGGTGTTGACGAAGCGACACAGAATATGCTCAATCAGCGGAATCAAATTCTGCTCGACAACCAGAACCTCTCGAAAACAATTGCCGGGGACGGTATGCCGGCGAATGTATACGACGGTTATGCCGACATTAAGAATCACACGCTGTTCCAGGAAGTAATGACGAAGATTGTGATCGGCGAGTATCCGATAGAAAAGTTCGACGATTTCGTCAAGGAATGGTATAAATCGGGCGGAGAAGAAGTGACGAAACGCGTGCGTGAATGGTATGCCAAGGTTCATCGGTAACCCAAAATCTTGAATGTGGAGGATGGGATATGTTGAAGACCAGCATATGGAAGGGCGCAGCACGAGCGGGAGCCCGATGGCTGACAGCGGCTTTCCTGATAGCGGCATTGTCTATCGGGTTAGGCAGCTCAGGCGCAAATGCGGCCGACATCGGTGACGATGTAATGCTTAACGGCGGTTTCGAGCAGACTTCGCAGTCGGTCCCGGACCACTGGAATTCGGTCGGCGGTTGGGGGAACCCGGAGGTTTCCCTGACGACTGAGGCCGCGCGTACGGGAACGTATGGCATGAAGGTCGAGACATCGCAAAGTACGAATCCCTGGATCTCGCAGATTGTGCCTTTTGAGGCAGGGACAACCTATGAAATTTCCGCATGGTTGAAAGCCGCAGGCGTGCAAGGCCAGGGAGCGGGCTTCAAGCTGGAATATTACAGGGGTCAGGAAGCCACTTCGGAAAATCATATCCTGGATTACGATCGAACGTTCATCCTGCCAAGCGCTTCTTTGACGGGAGAATGGCAGACGTTCGCGGTGGACAATACCGCTCCGCCGGAAGCAGGGCTGGTTAAGGTTTATGTGCGGCTGTACGGGACCGGAAAGGTATATTTTGACGATGTGAGCTTCGTTGTCAAGCAGCATAAGCCGATGATCGAGATGAAGACGGATCAAATATTTTATTACGCCGATCAGACACAGGGACAAGTTCACGCGGTATTCGACCCGTTGGACGGACAGTTGAACGATAAGCGGGCTTACGCCCGCATCGTTCAGGATGCAACGAACACGCTGCTGGCCGAATCCGCCATGGTGGACGCCGAAGATCCGTTCCTGTTCGCATTTGATCCTTCCGGGATGGCTTTGACAGAGCCTTATCGCGTAGAGGTACAATTGCTCGACTCGTCGAACGCGGTGATCGATACGGCCGAAGAAATGATTTACAGATACGATCGCCCGTCCAATCTTGCAGAAGACGGTACGCTCATGGTGGATGGAGAGCCGTTCTTCGCAGTGGGCGCTTATCATGCCGGGTTAGTCGATTATCCTTATCTGAGCGCGGCCGGCATTAACGTGGTCCAAGGCACCGGAACGAACAATGCCGACACGTTGCAGAACGAGCTTGATGCCGCGGCGCAGAATGGACTTCATGTCATGGTTCCGCTTTATGCTGGCATGAAGGTGCAAGAGAATGCGGCGATGACGGCGGAGTTTGTAGCGAGGTTCCATGACCACCCTGCCGTGTTGGCCTGGATGATCATGGATGAGCCGCTGCACAATGGCAAGACAAAGGAAGAATTGATCGATGCGTACAGATTGATCCGATCGCTGGATGCTGTACACCCGGTCTATATGGTGGAGGCTCCGCTGGAATGGGCTTATGATACCACTGCGAAATTGGCGGATATATTTGCAACGGACATGTATCCGCTTCCGGATAAGCCCATCTCGTTGATCGGCAAGCATACGACATTGGGCAAGCAGGCAGCAGGCGTTGGAAAGCCGGTATGGACCGTGCTGCAGGCGATGTACAATTCGAATCACCCTTACTTGCCGACCATCGGCGAGGTTCGAAACATGGCCTATCAATCCATTATCAACGGCGCGCAGGGGCTGGCCTATTATTCTCTGAATGAAACGGGAGGATTCCAGCTGCGCAGTTCTGCACTGTGGCCGGGGCTGGTCGGGATCAAGGACGAGCTTGCCGCGATCGGCCGCCTTGTGACGGAAGCGGAGCGTGCGGGCGACGGGGAAATCGGTACCGATGAAGGACAGTGGGCGCTTTGGAGCGATGAAGGCACCTTGTATGCAATGGCGGTCAACACGAGCGAAGAGACGAAGCAGGTGACGATACCGCTGGGCGCAACGGGCTATCATGCCGAGCTCTTGTATGGCGATTCTCTTCCTTCCAGCGATTCGCAATCGAATGTGCTGAACGTACAGTTGAGCCCGGAGCAAGCGCTGATGTATCAAATCGTACCTTTTCAATCATTGACCTCGCGGGCAATGGATGAGGCTGAAGCGGCGCGCTTGCTTTCCTCGCAGTCGCAATGGACTTCCAAGCTGCTGAAGCTGGAGGAAACGCTCGATTCCGTCCAGGACGAGCTGGAAGCGGCCGCACCCGATATGAGGGATGTCACGAGGGATACGCTGAAAGGGCTGCAAATCGTTCGGCTACTCGACCGATACGCCAATAGCGCGGCGAGTGGGGAAGTCAAAGCAAACATGCTTGACGCGCTTTCCCGGATCGAGCAAATTGTCGGCCCGATCATCGGTTCTCAATTGGGCGCCGGGTTTGCGCTTCCCGGCGGACAGATCGAAGGGCAGCAGCAATTCAACTCTTTATCGGTCGACATTCAGCACCTGGACCAGGGCCAAATTCGCGATATCCGCGTCGAATTGATCTTTCCCGATTCGTTCGCGCTTGCGCCGATGCTCCAGACCGTAACGAGATTGAAAACCGATGAGTCGGCAGAGCTGGCGTTCCCGTTCCAAGTCGCAGCCGCTGTCCCCGAAGGCCGCTATCGGCTTGTGGCAAAGATCGATTACGAGTACAGGGGAGTGCCGGTCTCCGTAGAAAAGTCAATCTACTACAAGTATACGGACTTGCTTCATGCGCAAGCGGAGCCTGCCGTCGTTAGAGCCAATAAATCCGGAAATTACCCGTTCGAGATCAAGCTGAACAACTATGCCGACCGCCCTTTGCAAATTACGTTGGAATCCGATCCGCTTGCGTCGGGAATTCTGCTCCAGCTGCCGGAATCGGTCGTATTGGCCGCGAATCAGCAATCGACCGTTACAGGTTCCGTCTATATCCCGCAGGGCGCGGCAGAGGGAGAGTATCAAGCAGATTTGCAAATCCGGCTGGATGGCAGCATGGTGCAATCGCTGACCGTTCCGGTTCAACTCAACTATAATTTGCTGCACAATCCCGGATTCGAGCTGCCTTCTCCGGATGGCTGGCTGATGCGTCAAGGGAGCTGGGGAACCGGCGAGGTTCATAACGGGCAATACGCGGTCTCTTTAATCCCTGACGGCGGGACGAATACGTATAACGTGATCAACTCGGCCGGGTTTATCCCCGTCGAGCCGGGGAAGCATTATGTGCTGCGAGGCTGGGTCAAGAATGATTCATCGGCCGGACTCGTGCAGATCGGATTGCGGGAAATCAGGGAAAACAAAGTGACCTCCGTGAAATATACGTGGGAGAACGTGACGCCGAGCTCGGGCTGGACCTATTATGAGCTGGAAGTGATGCCTGATCCGTTGACCAGGTACCTGCAAGTGTATTTGAGTTCCAATACGCACACGAATGGCGTTGCATGGTTCGATGATCTGTTCGTCGGGGAGCTGTCGAATCCGTAATGAACGTCGGGGATATTTTGGAGGATTCGCAATGAATGCAATCAGGTTTGCGGTAGTCGGTACGGGATGGGTCGCCGGAGAGTATATCAAGGCCATTAACGCGCTTCAGGATGCGGAACTGTATGCGATTGTCAGCGAGAATGCGGAGCGCGCCCAGCGAAAGCTGGCCGAGCTTCGCCTGAATGCGAAGGTGTTCACGGACTATCGCGCCGCAGTGGAAGATTCGAATGTCGATGCGGTCGTTCTGTGCTCTACGCCGAATGCGCGCTCCGGGCAGGTGGCGCTCGCTGCGCGCAACGGCAAGCATATGGTGATCGAAAAGCCGTTATGCATGAATCCTGAGGAATTGCGGACGATGCGTGAGGCAATTGACAAGTGGCCTGTGCATACGATTGCCAGCTTCGTGCTGCGATGGAACCCCTCTTTTCAAAATACGAGGGCGCTCATACAAGACGATGCGATCGGCCGGCCATTTCTTGTGAATGTAGATTATTGGCACCACGTGGGTCCGCAATACGGTCAGTACCGCTGGAGCAAGACGAGGCAAGGCGGAGGGAGCAGCATCCTCTCCGCCGGCTGCCACGCGGTTGATGCTATCCGTTACTTTGCAGGAGAACTGGAGGAAGTAACGGCATACGGCTGTCGTACGTGGGGAGATTCGGATTATGAATTCGACCCGAATGCGGTGGCCATCTTCAAGCTGAAGAACGGCGGAATCGGCAAATTATCGTCTTCGCTGGAGTGCAAGACGCCTTACAAATTCAATGTGCATATCCTTGGGGAGAAGGGTGCGATCATGAATAATCAACTGTTTACCCATAAGCTCCCCGGCCAGACGGATTATGCCGAAATTCCGACGATATCGCCCGACAGCGGAGACGTAAGCCACCACCCCTTCACACAGGAAATCGAAAATTTCGTTAACGCGATACGCCGCAACACGGGAACTTTGTGCGATATGAGGGATGCGCTCCGGACGATGGAAGCATGCTTTGCCATCGACGAATCCATTGCAAGCGGTAAACCGGTGAAATTGCCTCTGTAGGGAAACGGCTTTCGACAAGCCGGGAAAGAAGGACGGGAAAGTTGAGACCGATTAAAATTGGCATCATCGGCGCAGGCGGGATTGCCTCCCATCATGTGAAAGCCTTTGAGCACATGAGCCATGTACAGGTGGCAAGCGTATTCGACATCAGTACGGATCAGGCGGCGAAGATGGCGGAAAGAACAGGCGCTGCCATTGCCGCCAGCGCAGATGAACTGCTCGATCCTCGGAGCATCGACGCCGTTGTGATTTGTTCGCCGCAATTCGCAAGGGGGCAGTTGGAGGAATTGGCGGCAAGCCGTCGCATCCATATGCTGGTCGAGAAGCCGTTGGGGCTGCAGATGGAAGAAGTCATGCGCAAGGAGCAGGCGATTCGCGAGTCGGGCGTGATTCATTCGGCAGGTTATTGCTTGCGATATTTGGACACGGTGCAGATGGCCAGGCAATATTTGCAGGGCAAGCCGGTTCACCTTGTTCAAGTTCACCGGTACGGGACGGCGCATCCGGCCAAGTGGTGGAATCAACTGTCGATGTCGGGCGGATTTCTCGTGGATGCGGTGACGCATCAGGTCGATCTCGTTCGATATTTGATCGGCGAGTTTGCCCAGGTATACGCGAGCTTTGGCCGAAACTCGATTCGGGAGATCAACCCGGAGGCCACCATTTATGATAGCGGAGCCTTAACCTTCACGATGGCGAACGGGGCTGTCGGAACATTGACGGAGTCGTGTCTTTCGCCTCACCACAGCGGGTCGGAAATCAAAATATTCGGTCCTGACTATTACCTGGCTCTAAGCCGCAACGGGAGTCAAATTACGATTGTGGATGAAGTCCAGAATGTCACGAAGACGACGAAGATGGATGCGTACTTCGAGCAGGACAAGCAGTTTGCGCAGGCGGTCGCAGCAAATTGTTCGGAGTCTATTTTAAGCAGTTACGGAGATGCAGCCCGAACGTTGGCATTCACGCTTGCCGCGAACCGCTCGTTTATTGAACAACAAAGCGTGCGTCTTGACGAAGCGTGGTAGCGTGTTCGGATGGGAGAAGGCCTATGTTCGCGAGCAACGGTCCGTTGTCTTTCTGGTTTCTGAATCACGATCTGCAAGAGCATGAATTGAAATGGCAGTTGGATGAGCTGAAGCAGCAAGGCTTCCGGGGAGTGTTTATTCATCCCCGGGACGGCTTGCTGATTCCCTACATGTCAGAACGATGGTTTGAATATGTGCATGTCATTATGGAGCACTGTGAAAAAATCGGCTTGCAGGCATGGCTTTACGACGAAGATCCATACCCGAGTGGAACGGCCGGAGGGAAAGTATTATTCGACCACCCGGAATACGTATCTCGTTCGCTGATGATGCGTTCAGAGAAGGTGTCAGGCGGGAGAGTCCGGTTTAATTTTCCGGCCGGGCGCCTCATATGCGTAGAGGGTATTGAGATCAACACGGCGGACGGGGGCTTAACGCGGAACCGGATCGACTTGACCGGGCATGCAGGCTTGATTCGCGCGGACTGGAATCCCGCATACTTGCACCACAGCACGTATTATGCGCCTTACCATGACTTCGGCCAGGCCCATTGGCGCAGCTCGACATCCGGGCCGATCTTTCGGCTGGATTGCGACCTGCCTGAAGGGGAGTGGCTCGTATGCGCGTTCGTAGAGCAGCCGTACAAGGGCGGGCGATGGGGAAGCTACGCGGATTTGTTGAATCCGCAAGCGGTGCAATATTTTCTGAAGCTGACTCATGAGAAGTACGCGCAGCAAATTGGTCGCTATTTCGGCAAAGTGATCCCGGGCATGTTTACAGACGAACCCAAAGCCTACGGCGACGTTCCCTGGACGGCCGGATTTCCGGAATACTTTCATTCGCTGTTCGGTTACGACCTCGAGTCCCGTCTCGCCGACTTGTTCGTCACGATCGACAGCGAGACGGCGCAGGTCCGCCACGATTACCGATATGCGTTGGGCAAGCGGTTCAAGGAGTCGTATCTCGTGCCGATCCGAAGCTGGTGCGAGGAACAGGGCATTGCCAGCACCGGTCACATCAGTCCGGAGGAAGATCCTGTCCATCAGACGAAGGCGGTCCCTTATTTGTTGTCGATGCTGAAGGAATTTCATATTCCGGGGACGGATCTGATCGCAGATCGCACAGGAAGCGCCCAATTTCCGCTGCTTCATCTTGGACCGAAGCTGGCAAGCTCGGCAGCCCGCCACACCGGTCGCAAGGAAGTGCTTGCCGAGGCATTCGGCGCGAATTCCTGGGCGTACGGATTCAAGGAGATGCGTCGCGCCCTCGACTGGTTATTTGTTATGGGAGTTACCGAGATTGTAACCCACGGTCAATTTTATTCCATTGATGGCTCCAGGAAGAAAGAGGCGCCGCCTTCTTTGTTCTATCAATCGAGCCATTGGCCTTATTTTTCCGCGCTGTCCGAATATGCAGCCGACGTTTCCGGCAGGTTGAAGGAAGGCGTCCATCAGTGCAGTTTGCTATTGTATTATCCGCAAGCCAGCTTCAGTGCCTATTTTCCCGATCGGCAAGCCGATATCGATCATCTGAGACACCGTTTTGGTGAGCTTGTGCATCAGTTGCTGAGCTACCAATGGGATTTCGACATTGTCGACGAAGAGACGCTGCTGCAGATGAAGTGGAGCGACGGCCGTTTATGCGGCGAGACAGAGGGATATGAAATGTTGCTGCTGCCCTTCTGCTCCTATCTCGAGAGCCGTGTGGCTGACTGCTGCCTGGAACTCACCGCGGCAGGCTTTCCCGTATGGTTGGTTGGAGAAGAGGAGCCGACAATTGTGCGCTCGCAAGGGGATGCGGATGCAATCGCCGAAGCTGCCGAAACCGAAACCGCCGAAACGGCCGAAACCGCCGCCGGGTATGAGACGTTCTGGTCGAACAAAACAACGTCTGCATCGATTCTCGAACAGTTGGAGAACAAGCTGACCCGGGAGATCGAATTGCTGGGTATGGAAGCGGAAGGACCGTTGAGCGACGTCTATATTCATCAAAGAAAGCTGGATAACGGAAGCGTTCGGATATTTGCCGTCAATGCGCTGGACAAGTGGAAACAGGGGATTGTGAGGCAAGGTGCCGGCTCGGGACAATCGTACGCATTCGCCCTGCCTCCGCACGGCTCATTCATGGTCGATATTGATCAATGTGGAGAGTTTTTAGACCAAACGGGGACCGGGCGAATCGCGGATACTTCGTTCGGCAACCGGCACGAACAGTCATCCGGCTTCCTTCTGCTTGCGGACTTGTCGCACGAATGGACGGTCGCGCCGCAAGACGAGAACGTTCTGCTGCTGAACCATTGGCATCTCTGGGATCGCGATCCGCGCCTTGAACGTCTGCCGGTGACGAGCGCTCCCGCGATCGACTTGTGCGAACGGCACGGAACGGATGCTTCAACGCCCTTCTGGGGCTTTGCCCGATTCTATACGCGGGGCAAACCGCGCAAGACAACATTGGTCTATGAGCAGTCGGCGTGGGAAGGCCGCTGCACGATCCGTGTTAACGGAGTCGAGATGTCCGAAGCTGTCCCCGTTCGCCGCTTTGATGCCTGCAATTTTGAAATCGAAATTACACCCTATCTACAAGAAGATAGCCACGGATGCTTAAACTGGATTGAGGTGTATTTTCCTGATGGCGGGCAAATGAAAGAACCGTTCCGACTGTACGGCGATTTCCATGTCGGCTTGCCACATGCTGCAGGCTTCTCACCGGGTCAGCTTGACTACGGTGAAATGGAGCGTCATCTTCATACGCTTGATTCCTGGGATCAACTCGGCTTTCCTCATTATTCCGGCACGTTTACCTACGAGAAGCGGGTCGAAATACCAACAGAGTGGTTGAACGATGAATCGGCGGCCGGCATTTATCTTGTCCTTGACAGAGTGGACGATGTGGCGAGTTTGATCTGTAATGGCGTTCAGTTGGGCGTGCGGTTTGAAGAACCTTTTGTTTGGAATGTTGCCTCTGTGTTGCAAGCCGGAACAAACCTTCTGTCGTTTGACGTTGCGAATAGCCCTGTCAACCTGCTGGAAGGGGTTTGCAAGCGTTCCGGCATAACAGGACGGGTGCGAATGATCAAACCAGTTGCTGACTGATTGTTGGTTAAATGAGCGGGAGATGGATGGATAGTGAAAACTTATGTCATCGCGGGAGCCGGCAACCGTGCACTGAAGATGTTTGCCAAGCCGATGGTAACGGAATGGAAGGACAGCATCAAGGTTGCCGGTGTTTACGATATTAATTTGGCCCGGGCGAAGCTGCTTGGCAAGGAATGCGGCGGTATCCCCGTCTATCACGATTTTCAAACCATGCTGGCGCAAGCGAAGCCGGATGTCGTGCTGGTTGCGACTGCGGATTGCACGCACCATACTTATATTGTTCAGGCACTTCATGCGGGGTGCGACGTCATATCCGAAAAGCCGATGACGATCGACGAGGACAAGTGCCGCGAGATCTTGCAGGCCGAGAAGAAGAGCGGCAAGCGGGTTACCGTCACGTTCAACTTGCGTTTCGCGCCTTACTTTGAGCGAGTGAAGCAGTTGCTGCAGGACGGAGCGATCGGGGATATTTACCATATGCAATTGGAATGGTTTCTGGATCGCAGTCATGGCGCAGATTACTTCCGCAGGTGGCATTCCGAAATGAAGAACAGCGGCGGATTGCTCGTACACAAATCGACGCATCATTTCGATATTGCGAACTGGTGGATGAATAGCGCGCCAGAGGAGATTCATGCTTTCGGCACCCGCCGCATCTATGGCGATAATCGGACGCGCAAGGGCGAACGTTGTCTCACTTGCGAATACAAAGGCAACTGCGAGTTCTATATGGATATTACGAAGGACTCCTTCATGACGCAGTATTACTTGCAGGCGGAGCAAGAAGACGGTTATATTCGCGATCGCTGCGTGTTTGATGACCGGATCGATATCTATGACAATATGTCCGTTAACGTCAAATATAAGAGCGGCGCTCTGCTCACGTACTCGCTTGTAGCTTACAGCCCGTATGAGGGGTGGCGCGCCACAATTAACGGCAGCGGAGGACGAATGGAATTGTCGAATGTGTACAGCAATGCCGACATGTCGTCAGGAGAGAGCAACCGGATCAAGCTTATCAAGGCAGATGGTTCCGCTGAACACATTGAAGTGGCCGTTCCGATGAGAGGACACAGCGGCGGGGATGCCAAGATCCGCAGGGCATTGTTCGAGGGTGGCGTCGCCGACCCGCTCTGTCAGCAGGCCGGTAGTCTGGCCGGAGCCGAATCATTGCTGATCGGGGTAACGGCCAATCGCTCAATCGCGGAGGGCAAGGCGCTGCCGCTTCCAAAGCCACAAGCGTGGATGCACTAGAAGCGATCTCGCTTACTCGTAGAGTGCTGCTGAAGTAACGTTATCATTTACTCCCATCATGACAAAACCCGGCTACAGCGTCTCAGCCACTGCGCATGTTGGCCCTAACCGGGCAAAACCCGGCTACAGCATCTCAACGACTGCGCATGTTGGCCCTAACCGGACAAAACCCGGTTACAGCATCTCAGCCACTACGCATGTTGGCTCTAACCGGACAAAACCCGGCTACAGCATCTCAACGACTGCGCATGTTGGCCCTAACCGGACAAAACCCGGCTACAGCATCTCAGCCACTGCACATGTTGGCCCTAACCGGACAAAACCCGGCTACAGCATCTCAGCCACTACGCATGTTGGCCC
>Ga0222419_100263_pt1 | contig 73911 bp, 80 predicted proteins | sample 1B20Ametagenome_FD_182474 | JGI IMG/M metagenome (GOLD analysis project Ga0222419, IMG submission 182474) | Enriched microbial communities from leaf-cutter ant dump, University of Wisconsin, Madison, United States - 1B20A (version 2) | ecosystem: Environmental > Terrestrial > Nest > Insects nest...
GTACAGAATATTTCGTTCTTTGCGTTTCATGTTGACTCACCTCGGTAATTGCGGCTCTCTCTTTAATTACCCATTTGGGATCTCCGCATTTTACCTTGGAAAGAATTTCTGGGACGATGCACTAGCTTCAAACGGACGAGCATGGGGTCTGAATCTACCGCTAAAAGTCCTCGCTGAGTAAGCTTCGTCAGCCATATAATCAGATTCGGACATCCCATATAATAATGGAAAGACGAGCTAAAGCGAGTCGTATCTTCCGAGGCTCCACCAAACACAAATGTTAAACACGCCAAGTTATGTGGAGTGCTTACAAGGAGGCGACCCCCGGGGGCCAGTACCGCACGTTAAGAATTTATGGGAAGATATCAATGGATCGGAATTATAGAGGAGCACGACGTCTGATCAGGCGTGCTAATAGCACGGAAATTATTAGAATCACAAAGATTCTCTTTTGTCTAATATTCTTATTTTGACACTCAAAATTTCAAGATTTTGTTTTACAGACTTTTTGTTTTATTGTAGTATATAAAACAGGAGGGTGTGCAGGATATGATAGACGAAAAACAATGTGTAAGTTGCAGGGAGGTCAAACCAACCACTGAATTTCACTTGAAAAAGAGTGATTGCAAACAATGTTCTAATTTTAAAAGAAAAGAAAGACTTTTAAAACTTGAATTAAAACCAAAGGAATTCGTCGTCGAAAAACAGTGCGCTCGTTGTAATAGAATTAAACTCAGAGAGGAGTTCCTGACGGATAAATATACAAAAGATGGATTGCGAAACTCATGCCATGATTGCGAGAAATTGTTACAGCTTGAGTACGATTTAGCCGTTAAAGCAAGGCGTGAAGCAAATCCTGACTTGTACCAAGTAGCCGAAAAGAAGTGCTCTTGCTGTAAGGAAGTAAAAGAAAGAAGCGAGTTCAGCAAACACAGCTACTCATTAGATGGTCTACAAACCTATTGTAAAGTTTGTAGGGGAGAGCTCGGTAAAAAGCGAAGAGAGAAGCTTAAGGAACAAGTCTTAGAAAGAGTTATTATAGAGAAACGATGCAAAAATTGTAGAGAAACTAAAAATGCCATAGAGTTCACAAAGAGCCTCAGTTCTAAGGATGGATTTTCAAACACTTGCAGAATGTGTATGTCTATTCAATATCGTAATCGAAAACGCGAAAAGCAGATCAAAGAGCGGATAGAGGCAATCGGCTATGTTGAAATCGAGAAAGTCATTCCGAAAGACATTGATTTGAACCAAATCAAGATATGCACTAAGTGTAATATAGAGAAAACACTTCGTGAATTCAACTATAGTTATACTGTGAAAAAGTTCCGTTCCGAGTGTAAGCAATGTGGTAAAGAGACAAGGCACAATTATACAGTGAATAACGAAATAAAGCGGTTACAGCGCTTAAAGCAAAGGAGAGATTCTGAATGATGGAGCAAGAAGTGAAGAGCCAAGATACATACACTGAGGTTTTCGTAACGAATAATTATGACAGGTTTAATACCATTGATGGAAACAGAATTATCAATGAATTGCACGTAAAACGCCTTATCGAGTCCATGCAACAGAAACAATTGATCACACCAATCATCGTGAATGAGAAATACGAGATCATTGACGGCCAGCACCGTTTTAAAGCACAATCAAGTTTGGGGTTGTCGGTATACTACATTGTATGTGAGGGGTATGGTCTATCTGAAGTTCATCGTCTAAATGAAAAAAGTAATAATTGGAAGGCGAATGATTTCTTAAACGGTTACGCTACCTACGCAGAGAAAGAAGAAAAATTCTTTGACTATATTTTACTGAAGGAATTTATCGAGAATAATGCGATTACACCGATTTTAGGTATTTATCTAACAAGAGGTGAGTTGAATGAACCGGACGCAATGACGGCTTTTAAAAATGGACACTATAAGGCGAAGAACATCGAAGCAGCGCAAATGTTTATGGATCAACTTGAAGACTTCTCGCAGTACTTTCATGAAACTTACAAGTCAACAAAGTTCATCAAAGCGTTTCTAGTCTTCTCAGGCAGTACTAAATACAACCATGATAATATGACAAAGAAGCTTGAATACATGAGTGGCTATCTACAACAACGGAATCAAATTAGTCAATATCTGGACATACTAAGTGATATATATAACACAAGGCTCTCGGAGAAAAGTCGTATTCACTTTAAAGGTGAGAAAGAACTTTAATAGAATCGAGGTACATAATGACAAAATCAAAGACGACAAGCAGTTTTAGATTCGATATCGATTTTATTGATCTGCTGAATACATGGTCATTTGTAAGTAAGAGAGAGAAAACTGTTCTCCTACAGGACGCATTCCGAGAGTATGCTAAGATGAAGCAGAACTCGGATATTGCAGAAAAAGTAAATATGATCTTGGAAAGTTTGAAAGAGGATTGAGTGGCGGAGGCAGCCACTAACAACTTTTCTTATTAGGTTTCAATTAAGCGTTCATAAAGAGCTATTCAAATGGTGATTGCTTGAGTTGGTCTGAAAAATCTGGAAGACTGTTATTTAGTTGGATATAGAGTTGTTTTCCAAAAAAAAGATCTCGAAAGTAACTGAACACAGGTTATAGCTTATAGTAGCGGAACATTTCTTCGGCTTGAATGTATGGTAAGGAGAGATTTGCCAATGACAGAAGATCTATATAATCTTTTTATATCAGGAGATGAAAATGCTTGGGAATCTGATGCAAAAATATTTGATTTAGACCGTTGTCTACGGGAGTATACTGAAAAAGATATTGTTGAAAAGTTTGGTAAGCTAGGCAGAACAGACATTGATGAGATTAAAAAACTTCCATGCATTTTTGCATATGAAGACTATTGTGGTAAGGATGCTAGCATTGGCTATATCACAGACATAAAAGTACGACAAGCGGGTGTTAAAATTACGATCCAGAAAGTGAAAGAACTTTCGTTAGCAAGCCTACACAAATTGCAATTTGAGTTAGATATAAAAAGTTGGGAATTAAATAGAACACATTGGGCAATAAAAAAAGTTAATCTATATAAGGAACTGCAAAACATAGGTATTGACTTTAGTAGTATAAAAACAGGTCGACCTGTAGACATAACTAAGCATCAGTTTGACGTATCTTTTACATTTGCAGGAGAATCTAGAAATGTAGTTGAAAAAATTGAAAATGAGCTTGAAAAGATAATAGGCATAAATAAGATATTTTACGATAATAATTATATCAGTCAACTAGCGAGGCCATCCTTAGATACTCTATTACAAGATATTTACAGAAATCGTTCAAAAATAATTGTTGTATTCTTATGTGAGAAATATCAAGAGAAAGAGTGGTGCGGCCTTGAGTTTAGAGCAGTTCGAGAGATGATAAAAGAAAAAGCCATAAACAGAATTATGTATATTCGACTTGATACTGGACATGTTGATGGAGTGTTTAGTACTGACGGCTACATAGATGGAGTAAAATTCACCCCGCAACAAATAGCCATTTTTATAAATGAACGACTTAACCTTCTTGAATAATTTAAGGTAGTGAAACAAACCAATGTGGGAGAGCACATCGCTGGCAGAGTGAGGTCAATTGACATTCAACGGACCGAAATGTAAAGTTTCTGCCCTTAATATTGCTAACATTTTTGCTAACATGCCTCCTTATGCAACTTCTTGAACGTAGAAAGCAAGGAACATAAAAAAGCCTTTAAACTGCGTGCTTAAAGGCTTTTCACCCGATGTTTCCGTAACATAGAAGAACAGTTATTAAGGCCATTTCAAGACTTAAAATCCTGCGGTAGGTGACTACCGTACCGGTTCGATCCCGGTCCTCGGCACCACTGCTCCCATAAGGATTTTCCCTTTCGGTAGCAATCCGTAAAACCATTAAAAATGATGAATCCTGTGTACCTAAATTCGGCTTTGCAGCCGCACAGGACTCACCGCGTGGGGTCCTCCTTCACATTATCTGTACTCACACTACAGACGGGGTGAAGGAGGATTTTTTGTATGGCGGCAAGAATTAATAAGGTTGTGAGGAGTCATACTCGAAAGGATCCCGAAATGAACAATCAACCCATCAAAATTCAATCCATGAAATATGGCAATCGTCTTCATTATGAGTGGGATACGACACTTCTTGAGATGACGGATACATATATCTTTGTGCTCGGTCATAAGGGGAGGAAACTTAATCATTATACGAAGGGACAAGTTTTCACGGTCGACAATTGGACGATTGAATTTTTTCCGTTCGACGGATGGTTTACGGTTAGCGCGGATGTGATCGATGGAGAGTTAAAGCAATATTATTGCAACATTTGCGAACCGCCGCGGTCCAACGGAAATTTGGTGACGTTCGTGGATTTGGATATCGATCTCGTATACAGGAACGGTCAATGGATGGTTGTCGATGAAGAGGAATTCGCGGATCATGCAGTGAAATTTGCTTATCCACCCGAATTAATCAAGAGAGTCAGACTGGAACAACAGGGTCTGGAGCAGCGCATCAAGCAGAGCAGGTTCCCTTTCGATGGAGCGATCGAACAATGGATTGAGAGGGTTCCGCGAGGAGGGTAAACATGATCATAAGGAGAGCTAGGGAAGAGGATATAACAGTGTTAACCAAGATGAGGTATGAATTCACATTGGAGCATCAGCCGGAAGTGCAGGATGAATACGATCTCTTCGCAACGGAGTGTCGAGCATTTCTGGAAGAGGCGATCAATAGTGAACGCTGGCATATTTGGGTCGCTGAACTGAATGGCATTATTGCATCCCATATCTACATTCAATTAATCGACAAGGTGCCGCGGCCAGGACGCATCACCTATCCTTTTGCCTATATGACCAATGTCTACACCGATCCGGAGTATCGGTCGCAAGGTATTGGCAGTCAATTGCTGAAAACTATTCAGGAATGGGCCGCGGCAAACCAATTTGAATTTATCATCGTGTGGCCAAGCGACGAGAGCAGAGGGTTTTATGCACGGCACGGTTACAGATTGTGTAAGGATCCGATGGAACTTCACTTATAGGAGTAACAGACAAAGGCATGGAAAAAAGCTATAATCAGATTGATGAAGCTTTGGAGTCAACGGGGGAGTGAATTCGATGAAATCCGAGACTCCACCACATGGTTTTCCTGGTAATACATATTAATGGAGGTTTCAACGATATGCCCGCCATTTTCAATAACGACTGGGGACCGCTGTTGCAAGAGGAGATGGACAAGCCCTACTACCAGGAGCTGCGTAAGCGATTGGCCCAAGAATACAGAAGCCAGATCGTGTACCCGAATATGCATCACATCTATCAGGCGCTTCACTGGACTTCGTATGAGGACGCCAAAGTCGTCATTCTTGGACAAGATCCGTATCACGGGCCAGGGCAGGCGCATGGGCTCAGCTTTTCGGTACAGCAGGGGGTCAGGCAGCCGCCTTCGTTGCAAAACATATTCAAGGAATTGCGCGACGATCTCGGATGCGCCATTCCGAATCACGGGTGTCTGGAGCATTGGGCGAGACAGGGGGTGCTGCTCTTGAACGCGGTGCTGACGGTCCGGGAGAGCCAGCCGAATTCGCATAAGGGACTCGGTTGGGAAAAGATGACGGATCGCATCATTGAGGCGCTGGGAGAGCGGGAGAGGCCGCTCGTGTTCGTCCTGTGGGGGCGCCATGCCCAGCAGAAGGCAGCGTATATCGACCGCAGCCGCCATCTCGTGCTGACGTCCGCGCATCCAAGCCCATTGTCGGCGCATAACGGATTTTTCGGCAGCAGGCCGTTCTCGCGCGCCAATGAATTCCTGCGATCCAAGGGTCAGGAAGCGATAGATTGGCAAATTCCAAACCTCTGATAATGCCAAGAGGCTGCATGCGCGTGCTCTCGCACGGCTTGCAGCCTCTCTCGTTGCCAATACCAGCCAGCGACTATTGAGCGATGCTGCTGCTCGTTCCCTCGCTTCCGCTAGCGCCGCTTCCCGCATTTCCATCCGATTGGGCAGGCAGTTCGGGATCGATCGAGCCCGGGCTTTCTTGAAATTCCTCCGTTCCCGGCACCGCCTCATACTTGGCGTCGACATAAGTTTCCGCCTTCACTTCCGTGATCACTTGCGGGTACATCATATCCGGATCGGGCAGGATAACGCGATAGTTCACGATTGCCTGCGTGTCGCTGAAATGGATGCTCGACACTTCGATGCCATAGCCCGGGTGCGGAGCTTGTGCCGATACGGTAATCTTCGCGATGTCCTCGCCAATTTTCTCCGAACTGATCTTCACGTCCATCAGTACACTGTGCGGAATTTCGATCGGCTTCACGTTGTCCGCGTATTCGATCGTGCGGTACAGCATGCCGGCCGCTTCGCTGCGGGTTATCGGCTTCTTCGGGCGGAAGTCGTTGTTGTCGTCCAGCTTGGCGATCTTGGCGATCAGCATGTGCTGAATGCTCGTCATGAAGGCGTCATCGACTTGATCCTCGTCATTCAGCATGATATAGATCTCTTGCCAAACGTAATCGCCTTTCGTCTCCAGCGCATTGTACAGCCAGTGGGCGTATTGTTCCCTGGTCACCTCGGCGTTCGGGTTAATGTCCTTCGGAATGTCCAGTCCGTTGTGCGATGCGATAATGAACGCTTGGGCGTACCAGACGTTGTCCTTCACCTTCGTGAAGTAATCGCTCGCCTTTGGTTCCTTGATGAACCGAATATTGTCGATGTTCAGCTTCATGCCGGATACGATCAAAGCGACGGCGTTGCCGACCGTAAGCGTTCCTTTAGGTGCAAACTGGTCCTGTCCGACGCCGCTGATCACGCCTCTGTGTTGAAGCTGCTCGATCGCGGTTTGCTCGGGATCGTTCTTGACGTCGTTGAAGGCGTAAGCCGCTCCCGTAACGGATAAGCATAAGGCCACAGCAGTCGTTGCCAGCAGCAGAGGTTTCATCATGGATTTCTTCATCGTCATCATCATGTGCCTCCTAGTGGAAGGTAGCGCGGATCCGGCGCGTTTCTTGATGTCATAAACGGATGCGGGCTGAAAAAGGTTGCAGGTTCTTTGGGCAATGACGAATAATTATATAAACAAAAGGCCCTTTGCAGCAGGGCCCGTGGGGTTAGGAGTATAGCTGAATACGAGATGATGCTTGTTATCATTTAAGGATGTATTCAGACAATACACGCTGTAGCTCATAGATATTAAGGCTCTTGTTGAACTTCTTTTCAACAGGCGTCGAATTGCCGGAAGTCCAAAATTTCAATTCCGCATCGAGGTCGAAGTGGCCTGCAGTTTCGATGCTGAAATGCGAGATGCTCTTGTACGGATACGAATGATACTCGACCTTTCTTCCGGTGACGCCTTGCTTGTCGACGAGGATCAGCCTCTTGTTCGTAAAGATGAATAAGTCACGAATCAATTTGTACGCTTTTTCGATTCTCTCGTTTTCGCCGACGATCTGCGCGAATTCGCTCTTCAGCTCCTCGACATTCACCTCTGACGCGTTGCCCATCAAGGCATCAAAGATCCCCATATCAACCATCCTTGTTCATTCCCCATCGGTTGGGGGATTGGCTACTGTAGTATATTCAGTTCTAGCCTACAATTGCACATAGGGAGGGAAGGCGGAGAAAGGCACGAAAATCAAAAGTGCCATTGCGTATGCAAAGGCACTTGGTGTCTGTGTTATGGTGATCTCAGCAGGGTTCGAACCTGCGACCCCTACCCTGTCAATGTAGCAAATGGCATATCCGCATGTATCCGCGAATGCTCAGAAGCCTACTGCTGTAAGGCTTTTGGGCATTCGTCCTATCCTTATGTTTCCCACGATTATCGCATGTTATTCGGTGTTTGCTTCCACCTTGCTACCACGATTTGACTCGCAAACTTCTTCGTTGCCAGCGTAGTATCAATGATCAGTAACGATGATTAATTGTAGCAATCGGCAGGTATACTGTTGAATCTTCTGGTGGTGCTTTCTGCGCCTCCATCGCCTGAGTATGGCATCCATCCTTGACCACATGAGAAGCAGATGCATTCCACATCATTCATCCCTGCTAAGCCAGCAATAATACCTAGAGGTCCCGCGATAGCAGCCCCTGCAATTGCTCGACCCTTTCCAAAGCCATACGAATGATACGCGTATAGTGTGGATGAACATGAGGGGCACTTTGATCGTATACCAGGTGCTGTTCCGCTACAGAGATTACAAACTTTTTGACCTTGTTGCACTGTATTGAAACAGTGCCTACAGTTCACGATTCTATTGGCTGAAAATGCACCCAAATTAGTTTGCCCTCCGATCATTTAGATAAAAGAACATAGGGGCCTTGCATTTCTCCCGCGCGGACACCTGCATCGTAGCAACTGATTGCCTTTTGAAGGAACTCTTTCTTTGTCGACTTATGACTCGTATATTTGCCTAACGCCGCAGCTAGTTCACTACTCAGCCTTTCCTTGTTTGTTTTAATAATTAACTCATCTTCAGAGTCGATTCTTTCATTAGATGCCACCTTCTGGCCGACATTGTAACCTAGATTGAATAGCAGAACACAGTATTGATCTATGAAGGTCTTGTTGAATCCATCGATTTCGAACAAGTTCTTACAGTTGTTTGTAATACAATGCTGAATCAATTCATGCCTTATCTGATCTAAAGCATTATTCTTGTGATACTCAAAAGCTGTTGAATTATACTCACTGACTTGTTCCTCTTTTATTTGTGACATTCCAGACACATGTTTCATATAAAGATACCCAAACATTACAACTATACCGCCAATCACAATTAATGCGAACATTTACAACGCCCCTTTTGGAATTGAGTTCACAATGTTGACTTGTAATGCGATTAAGTATAATAGGTCATCGTAACCCCGATATTAAAAATAGAAAGCCTACAATTATTACAACAATAAGAATAATCACAGCGATTGCGCACCCTATTCCGAAAGAAACCTTTTCGCCTGTAGATTCAGCACCAAGAAAACGGAGTAAGAAAACAATTAGCATAATAACTAACCCAATCGGGATGATGATCACTTCCGCATCTCAATCCTTTCTTATTTGAGTGGACGAGCATCTAACCAAAGCTTCCTTATGCTGTTGTTGAAAGTGTCGGCGAATACCATACCGCTGCCATCCCAAGTGAAATCCGTCGCGCCGTCCATCTGGACCTGGTCAGCCACGCCATCCACAAAACCTGTAGGACCTCCAGCCACAAGTTCTTCATCTCCTAAAGTCTTAGCTCCTTGGGGGAGTCTATAGATCAAGTACTGGGTCTTATTCTTAAACAATACATAGTAGATATTCTCATCCTCGTCGATCCAAGTATCGAGGACAGAACCCATGTTGGTATCCACATGATCAATGGATTTCCTTGGGAAGAACTTCTCATAGTACACGGCTCCCGTCTCTGAGGATATGGATATCCCGCGGCCTTGCATAAAGAAATTCGTAGGATCAGGGTATCCTTGCGCGTCAAGTACAAGGTCAATGGATTTATCCACTGGGTCGAATGAGACGAACGCATAGGTCCAATTCTTCCGCCATAACATGAGGATGAGCTTGCCGTCATACTGCTCGGTGCGGAAGATGTACTCGAAGTGCTCCTTCTTCATATAGCGGGTGATCTCTGGTATCTCTGTCGCGCGGTCCTTCGCAAGCTTGTAGAGTTTTTCCTCAGACGAGAAGTATAGGACACTCCCCATGTACTGTACGCCTGTAGTATAGAAATCGACCTCCCGCCGCGTTACCTTGTCCTTTGCTAAGTCTAGTATGGTGTGGTTCCTCTCTCCGTCCCACATTCGAAGCTTAATGTGTCCCGTGTCTTTCCCATCTACGAAGTAGATATTGCCCTTATCATCAGGTGCGGGGAACCTTGGGTGATCCGTAGTGTATGTACCTTGTCCCGCTGTTCCCGTACCTACGATAGTAGATACTTGCCCGTCCTCCCCCTGTGAGATAACTTCCGAAATCACACTATATTGCCGTTCAGTTATTAAGTTCATTTCCGAACCCATTTCTTGTTCCAGTTCCTCAGAGCCATGAGAAGTATCGTTTTGATCTGGGCTATTAATTTCTTGCTCATCAGCGATACTCCCTTTATTCGGTTGGGTTTGTTTATCGTCTGAAACATCAGATTGATTTATTGCCAAGTTGTCATTATTCATATTTTCAACTGGCTCATCCATTTTACTTTGACTTCCAGTTGCGATTTGATCACTTTGTTTCGATTGGCTCTGAACAACTAGTGACGAATTTGTAGGAACAATCTCATTCTCACCCAGGGAGTCCGACTTCAAGACATCCTTTGGTCCACAAGACGACGATAGCGCAACAATAAAAATGACGATCAGAATTCGAATGCTCTTCAACGGACTCCTCCTTCTGATTCATAGTTGATTATTAACTTACATAATTTGTAAACCTATGAAGACTTCAAAATTGTACTGTATTCAACCTCATGTAGCATTTCAGTAATAACGATTTCAGCGTTAGAATCGCCCGCCCCCCCTCTTCCTTGATCAATGGTTCGTTGTGTCCACTTCCAAAGTCTTACTGTAATTATTTATATAATAACATGCAGTATAATGGTGTGTCATGTCGAAATAGTTCATTATAATGTTTCGACGATCACATTCTCTTATTCTACTGTTACAGTGTAGAGGTGAGGGAATGGTTAAGCGAAGAAGAAATGTCCAGGACATCAAGGTTGCTGTTGGTCGGAGGCTTCAAGGATTCAGAAGCATGCAAGGTAAGACTCAGGAAGAAGTTGCTCATGACGCAGAAGTTCACCCAAGTTATGTGACGAAACTGGAGAATGGGGCTGCCAACTGGACGATTGAGAGTCTGGATAATATCCTGAACGCTTTGCAAGTCACTTACAGCGACCTGTTCCACCTCATTGATGAATCCAGAATCAATGTCGATAACACTGTTGTCGTTCAGATTATCAAACTGTTGGAGGGGAGGAGTATTGACGATCAGAAGAAAGCTCTACAGTTATTGAAAGCACTGTACAGTAAGTGAAATAGGGATTATCGGCCCGTTGCTTGTCCCTTAGGATGAATTGTCCTGGGGGAGGGGTAACGGGCTTTTTGTGTTTTCGTCGGCTTAACAGAGAGCGTTACGAGGCTGTGAGAGGATGCCTCAACCATGGAAGGAGGTGAAGTCAATATGGCTAACAGCTTGGATAGTCTGACCGATCAGCAGTTACTTAACGTACTGAAAGCAGCAAGGGAAATGGAACTGGACAGGGCGTTTATTGCTTTGATCGAGCAGGAGTTATTGCGCCGCGACATCGACCCCAAACTGGAAAAGGAGTAGATGCAAATGAGTAAGGAGATTTTGGCCACCAGAACCATCGGCGATACTCAGTACCAATTTTACCGTACTAAAATTCTTTATCCTGCTACTTACAATGATTACAAGGGCTCTATTATCAAGCAGGATGTACGCATGGATGCATATGGACTTGTGACCATAACATTCATCGGGCAAGAGGAAATCTATTATGATAGCGGGCCACTATCAGCCCATGGTTATCAGGTCTCGGCACTATTTGGATATCTTGTCAGGAAGGGAATAAACGATCTTGGAGAGGTAAGGGAAACGATCTGGAGAGAGTATGAAACCTGGTGTTACAATTTCTACGGTAACCCGTTTGGAAAGATCGCAGATCAGATATTTCGAAGACAATTGAAGAATCTGCTTCACTAAAGGCTTCTGCTTAATACCTGGTAACGGGTATTGGCGGATGCCTTTTTTGTCTGACAGAGAACCCAATACAGGCCAAGTGAGATCAGGCCAAAAGGAGGGATTAACATGGAGGAATTTCTCAGGAAGCTTAATGAGGCTTCGGCGGCACTGATTCACTTGAGCAGAGAGGTTGAGCGGTTGGAAACCGATCATTCCGATCTTCTCTGCGAGAACTACCCATTCAGCGTGTGTCTGCTGGAAGTTGTACATGGCATGTTGGAGTGGAAAGAGACTATCAATATTTACATGGAGGCGAATCGGTATGGAGAAACGACAAATAGCTGACGAGATGGTTGCCCTTATTCGTCAACTAACTATGCAGAATCAGATTAAGATGGCTGGACTTGTATTACAGTCATACTTCCAACGAGTATTGAAGATCGACGAAGAATTGTCCGCGGCTTATGTTCGATTATACTTTCAAAAGTTCTTCCCTGTGCAGTTAGAACGGCATCTGAAGCGTCTTAATCATGCCAGCTAAGGAAGGTGAAGCCCCAATGAGTAAGCAGTTACGGGAACGCAGAAAGGCTCTTCAGAGCGTTAAAATGCGCCTGAACAGCAAGGCATCTCTCAGAACACCTGAAGGAATGCAGTATGTCCGTTGTCTGGCATTACTGGCAATGACGGAAATGCAGATAGAAGAACTTCAAAACAAAGTAAAACGGCCGCTCTGCGAAAGCGACCGTAAGTAAGACCAACTCTAATTCAATAATAACCCAACATCTATACCTATTCAAGGGGAGTGGCTTCGGCTGCTCCCCTATTTCTATTTCTTGGAGGTAATTCACAATGTCCAATATGTATGCGATCCGCTCAGCGTTGGCAGACTCTTTGTCCATTAAGGAAGACAGTACAATCATGGAGGAACTGTTCACGCGCTATATTACGACTCAAGAGCTTCTTAATGCTTGTCCTGAGGAGTTAACTTCTATTAAAGGGGTTACGCCGAAGAAAGCCAAGCAGATTACGGCAACTCTTAAACTTGCTCGGGCAATCAATACGCCAAAAGCAGAAGGGGCTGCTATTAATTGCCCCGCAGATGCATATCAGTTGGTTAGACATGAGGTAGGCCATTTACTCCATGAGGAAGCATGGATTCTCTGTCTTAATACAAAGAACCGAGTCATTACTAAGTTTAGAATAAGTGTCGGTTCATTATCATCGGCAATTGTACACCCCAGGGAGGTATATAAAAAAGCTATACTGCGCTCCTCAGCCTCTATCATTTTTTACCACAACCATCCAAGTGGAGATTGCACGCCGTCTCAGGAGGATATTTCTTTAACGCGCCGTTTAAAGGATTGTGGGTCGTTGCTAGGTATTGATTTGCTCGATTCTATCGTCATAACTAGTAACAGCTACTGTTCGTTATCTGAAAGTGGACTATTATAAATGACTATGGGGAGTCGGCGCAATTTGCTGGCTCCTTCTTTATGTCAAGCCTTCGGCAACAGGAGGCGCTCGCTCTGCTCGCTTGCTGTTCGCACGTTCGCATCATACGCAATGCTAAGCAAACATCTATATTCGTGGAGGAATGTTACGATGACAAATGCAGCAGCAATCGGATACGCCATCATGGCAGGAAAGAAAATGGGGTTATCCAAGAAGGAACTTGAGCAACTCACGGCAATTCTGTATGACTTGTTTGATCTCGTTCCAGAAGATGAAGCAGAAAGCGAGTATCGCATGAACTAATCGATAAGCGGGGGAGTCTTCGTATTGGCTCCCCTGGTTATTCATCTAACAGGCCCCAGGGTGAAAATCGATAGTTTGGATCAACAGTCCGCTTTGCCATTGATTCCAAACCTAAATCGTTCGAATATGAACCTGATGTGCGCGTGTTCTTCAGCGTATTTAGCAGATGAATTCTGTGCAGATTCGTTTGTCTTTGACAACTCGAACACGTGCTCAGTTCGCTTTCGCGTCTCAAATCCTCTATTAGACTATCGTAAGCTTCTCGTTTAACACTCGCATTCATTTTCGTGATGCCCCCTTAATATTCCGTTTTAGTATATCTGAGTGTCACCAACTTATTATCAACCGACTTTACTAAAGTACAGTCCCGTACAAATCAGGATCATCGGCGACTATCTTCTTCCAAAACGCCCTCTGTTTCTCATAAGTCATCTCATAGGGTTCTTTAGGTTCATCTTGATCGAAAAAATCGAAGCTATCGTCGCGTTCTCCATTTACGTAAAGGGATTCGTACAGGTAATGTTCAAACTCACGGAACCTTTTCTTCGGTATGAATCTTTGCCCCGTTTCGATAAGACTGATCGTAGAAGTCGGAAGTTGAACAATCTTGCCTAGTTGTTCCTGTGTGAGTGAATCATGTATTCTCTTGAGACGAATTTGTCGATGCAATGGAAGTGCATCAGGTTCGATTATCAACTCTTTACGAGCATTATAGATACTCATGCAATCATTAGGATCTTCTTCGTTGTCCTCCCAATATCCAAATCCCGCATACATCTCTAACTCCATTCTGTTCATAGTATCCTTTCTCTATCAATATTTGGGCCTCTCTAGTTAAAAGGGAGGACTCCAGGACAGGAGGCAAGAAATACTGGCGACTGTTGAGATCAGTATTTCCCACAAAATAACCGTAATCTTTTCAATTACAGATTTCAAGTTTTTTTATGAATTAATTTTCCAAACTATTTTGCAAATTGGCTCCCTTTACACAAGGGTTACATAAATTTTGTCACAAAGCCTTGATATGACTGGGTTTTCCGCTGTTTCAGGTTAATGGGGAGAATGCCTTACATCCCTCTCTCGATGGGGGTCTAGGTACTTTAACCATCAAATCAAGCCTTTATTGCAATGAAATACGGCCTTAAGAAGACCATGAATTGCTCTCGATTAGCGTGATATGATTGCTAGATAAGGAGGGAAGATTCATGATTAAGCAGTTGGCTTATGAGGATGAATTCAGGAGCTATCTCATCATTGTATTGGGTAATGGAAGGAATGCGCACGATTGTATATCCGTTTGCAGGAATGTTGAATCAAAAGAAGATAGTCTATATGAACACTACAATAGGGATCGCGGGAAATCGCTTATGGAACGTCTTTCCCATGTGCCAACTCAGGCCAACTTAATCATATGGGAGGACATGCAGGAGTCGACACAAGCTGTTCTCCATTACTTTGAATATCTATCCCAGTTACAGGAATAGGGTTCATGCCGCGGCCATTCAGATTACTTCCAGGATATCCTTGAATCTAATCCATTCACCGTTAATCAATAGTCGCCTGCCCACTACATCAACCTTGGCTATAATACCTTTGACCTGTTGATCATCAAATGGATCAAACGAGGTAAGGGTTATCTCTTCGTGGTAATGATAGGCGGCTGCTAATCGTTGATTGATCTCTTCCCACTTTGAAACATCATGAATGGGTTTTTCCCGCCGATTCAGTTCATGATTGCTTTCCTGAATCCTTGCTTTATGTTCAGGGAGCAACATTCGACTGGACTCCCATAGGCCGTTCTTCTCCAGCTTCTTGCTCACTTAAAATGGCCTCCGATCTTATTTGCCCTGTCCTTTGCTTGACCCGCTTGAGAAACAGAGACGGCACGCATAATGGCCGTATCACCATATTTCCGCTTTAATGCGTCAGTTACACGCTCCAGCTTTCTAATTTGTTCTCGCTCATCGAAGATCAAAAGCTGGTACTCTTCTTCATTAGATAATTGTGAGACGCCAACAGCCACTTTACGAACAGGGGAATTGTCCCAATGCTGTTTAAACAGCTTCACTGCGGCACGATAAACATGATTCGTGGCATTCGTTGACTCATCCATCTTCATTTGCCGATAGAAGCCCGTAGGATGATCGAAATCAGCGCCCTGGCATCCTACAGTAACAACATGACCCATGAATCCTTTACTTCGGCAACGCTGGCATACAAGCTCGGAAAGCTCAAGCAGTACTACCTTTATATCCTCCAACCTGTAATAGTCGCGGGGGAGGGTCATTTGATGGCCGACTTGCTTCGGTGCTTCTTCATGCGTATAGGGGCTGACTGGACTATCGTCAATGCCGTTTGCTATCCGCCAATACATCTCTGCATCGATATCGCTATTACGATTAAACTTCTTTCTCAGCATCTGCTTAAGCGTAGGAAGCGGAGTTTGCGCAAGATCACCAATGGAATTGAAACCCATTGAGATAAAATGTGCGGTCATGCGGCTGCCGACCATAAACAGCTTGTTAATGGGCTGTTGCCATAGCGTCGATGGCAAATCCGCCTTGTTCAGTACGAACAAGCCCGTATCGTTCTTCTTTGCCCAGATGTCACAGGCTACCTTGGCCGTCACTTTGGAATAGCTGATGCCGATCCTCGTATAGACGCCCGTCTCATTACGAACTTCATCCTGGATGGCTTTTGCAATCTCCATAGGTGAGCCTAGCAGCCGTTGACTTCCCGTAACATCAATGAACTGCTCATCAATCGAATACGGTTCGACAAGGTCTGAATAGTTGCGAAGGATGTTCGTGATTTGCATAGAGACATCGATATAGGTCTGCATGCGGGGTTTGATAATAATTAGGTTTGGGCACTTGGTTATTGCTTCGCGAATCGTTTCCGCTGTTGTAACACCAAATGACTTTGCTATCGGACATGCGGCGAGTATAATCCCACTTCTGCGTTCTGGATCGCCTGCAACGACGAGGGGCATGTTGACATAATGAGGGTTTGCCGCCTTCTCCACACTCGCGTAAAAACTCTGACAGTCTGCAAGCATGATAACTCGTTGAACCTTGTTCCCCATAACGATCACCCGCTTGTCAGTTGAAATCCAGAATAATGACTCACCTTCTTGAGCGTCTCTGTATTAACGATGTCCCACAATAATGCCATTCGGTGCTGATATCCCCTGCATAGGTACTCAGCTTCGATTCCTGAATCTGTCTGGCGTTGTGAAATCACCTTAATGCCCCGTTCCTTCAATTGTTGCTTGACCGTGTAGTGTTCACTAAGGATATCGTCCTGTACCTTCTCCAGCCCATTAGCCAAAAGCAAGTCCAGCCGCAACCCTGCTTGATGGATTTTTTGGATATCGGAGTGAATGTAATAAAGCATGAGCGGAATGAGAATGGACTCCTTCACCATGTGTAATTCATCCTGTGTAAGCATCGGAGGTTTCATGCGCCGCGCCGTCCTTTAAGATGTGGTTCCTGCCCTTAATGCTAATGTGTTATTAGTATACACGAGAACATATGTACTTATCCATCATATATTTTTTCCAGTATTACAACGAATTTATCAAAGTGGCGATACAGGGTCATACTGAGTAGAAAGGAGGAAGAGCCGATGTGTGGACGCTACACGATTGTCGTCTCTATCGAGGAACTTATGCTTCGGTACTTGGACTATGATGCGACTGATCGGTATCATACGCCAAGGTATAATGTTGCTCCGATGCAGAATATTCTCGCCGTCATCCATGACGGTGTTAAGAACCGATTAGGAGAGCTTCGCTGGGGATTAGTGCCGTCTTGGGCTTCTGATGAGAAGATCGGGAACAAGATGATCAATGCACGGGCTGAAACCCTGACGGAGAAGCCCTCATTCAACAAATTGATTGCGCGCAAACGAGCAATAATACCCGCAGACGGCTTCTATGAGTGGAAGCCAGTCGAGAGTAAGAAACAACCTATGAGAATCGTCATGAAGAATAACGCAATTTTCTCCATGGCTGCTCTTTACGATACCTGGGTAGCTCCTGATGGAAAGAAGATAAGTACGTGTACCATTATTACGACTACACCCAACAGTCTGATGCAGGACATTCATAATCGGATGCCTGTCATTCTCAAGAGAGAAGATGAAGCCGTTTGGCTTGATCGGGATAACAATAACGTCGACCACCTTATGACATTGTTAACGCCCTATTCGTCTGATGAAATGAGGGCTTACCCTGTATCGCCAATCGTCGGCAATACAAAGAATGACATGAAGGAATGTATTGAAGAACAACCAGCGTTGTTTTGAATTTACCAGCGGCACTGCTCCTTCCCCCGCCTTCCCATAGGGAAGGAGCCCAAGGGACATCCTGCCCCTTGGAACCCCGTCGCCGCTACGCTGGTGCCCCACAGCAACAAGTTGCTTGTGGCAATGCAATAGCTTGGGTGGAATGATCCGCCGTCAAGGATTCGGGCTGCGCCCCCTGTCGGCCCTTGACTGCTTACGTTTGTCTGTTAATTCATCTATATAAGAAAGAGAATGAGCCCTTCATCACTGACGATTTCCAGCGACTCATTCAGATGTTCGAAAATCGATGACTAGAAGACTAGAATTCGAAATCCCTTGCCTCGTACGGGGAAACGCGTTCTATAGCTGTTTTACTCTCTAGTACTAATATTCCTAAATTGAATTTGTAGTGAGTCGTCGACCATTCAGTCATTTATTTAGTAGGAATACTGAATATGGCATATCGATAGCAGCTCAGCCCAATCATGGCGCGGGATTTCGAATGTAGTCTTGTAGTCCGACATTGACAGGTAAAGATTCCAAAGGGTACGTTTGTGTTATGAAGTTAACTTAAGGTACTGTTCTGTTGATGGATAAAGAAATGAAGCGAAATCTATGTCAGTCAGTTTGGAGAGTATGAGATCGTGCATGTTCACACCATGCTCGTGTCCGTACTCTCTTATTTTTCTTTGTGTTGTTCTGGTTATATCACTCCAATGCGATTGGCCTTTGTTAAGTTCAGTAACCGTCTTGTTAAGTTTATCTGGCATCATGGATATATCCGTTATTATGTTGTAATCCTTCGCGGACACAAAATCGTCAATACTCAAAGCGGATATCCGCTTCATCGGTTCGAACCGAAACCGCAGTTCAATTCGCGTCCATGTGTCCGTTATCTTTCCCCATTGATGATACATTTGCTCTTTCTTATCGTACATATGGAGTTGAACTTGTGAAGAATGGCTACCCAGGTAGACTGATGTCCGATAATGCTTTATGCCAGCCCTCTTAGAAGGATGTACCGCATGGAGTTGGTTATAAGGCAGGTCAGTGTCCAAGGCGATATCAATCCTACGAGCTTTCCATCTTCTGAGAGGAATAAGTCTAAAGATATCTCGTAGTAGTTGACTGTCATTGGAGTATCCCTGGAAAATCAGAGAAGTTGTGTAGTTTGCATAAGGGACTATCGGTAAATGGAATAGGTATACTCCGTTCCTTTTATCCCGTATTACGAAATAGTAGCTCTTACCCTTTACATACCCATAGCGTTGGCATATGTGCTCGAACAGAAGTTGTCGTCCAAAGTCATTAAGTGCAATCTTGAGATGCTTGGAGTCGCTTAGTAGTTCCATATGGATATCACCTTTATCTATAAATGCTGAGTAGAATGACAAGAAACGGGGTCATATTATACTCGCATTCACAGAACAACCTTTTGATCGGCAACATACAAGAGGAACCTACATTCGCATGTTTAATGAGCCTAATTCTTATGAAGCAAATTCATATTCGCCATCAAACTTCTCCTGAATCACTTATCTCCTCCTTGATGACCTGTTACGTTCTGAGGACGCCAATCTCTGGTAAAGCTCTTGGATTTCTTCGCGCATGTTCATGAACTTCGTATGTTTATCGGAAACAAGGTCAATATCCTTTGCAATGATGTCGTGAAGGTTGGGCAAATCATCTGCCATCAGCTTCAGTTTAGCTATATTTCTGACCGCCATGCGTTCACCCGTATTGGGATCATTAATTTTGAGGAACACTTCCACTTCGACTTCATCAAGTCCGTTCGTATGTTCCTCCCAGTCCATCTTTGAATAGTCGGTAACGTCAAGTAAATGGTTCTTCCCATGTTGGTTGTAGTAATGTAAGAAGTATTCTTGCTTGTGTTCTGGCTTTCCAACGAACAAGCCCTTTGCCCCGCACTCTTCAGCGTTCTGCTTATTAATTAAATCCTCCGATATTCCATACACATCAACTATTCTTGTAACGTTATCCTCACGTACTTTATTTCTCAAACTCTCCTCAATATTCTTTAAACCTTGATAAGTCATCCCATCACGTATTCTCTTTATAACGCTAGGTCTTGAAAACTCGTCTCCGTACATATCCTCTAGCCATATACGAATCAGCAAAAGCTTATCGCGAGGGTCAAGCGCCATGAATCGCACGAAGTGAACCCCTATCAAACAACCACCAAGAAGTAAATCTTCCTCATCATATTGTCTTTCCATCAGTAACGGTCTTGGGAATTGGCTCATTACCTCTTGAAACCTTCTTCGAGCAGCATCCATATAGCCGTTGATCCCTCCAGTAGAATATCACTAAAGTCGATTCTACCACAGGTATGTATATGAGCATAATATGTGCCGTCGAGAGTGTTTCCAGTTGAATTGAAGTGTCTAATTTGAAAATATAATTAAACTGGTTGAACTAGATTGTGATAGCATGTATGATCCCAATTGTAGCCAACAACCAACCGAGGAAGGTGATGACAATGACTCAAAACTCATTCATAACGAATTGTTCTAAATGAGTGCGGTTGCCCAATGTAGCATTATGTCTTGTTCATTGAAAACTAAATATTCGATGGAGGTAATGTGAAATGGAAAAATCTATCTTGAAGCTTCCTGTATCTGCACCGAGGGATATTACTCCGAAAGAACCGAATGCAATGGATGTTACAAAAATATACAGTGATGACCCTAACTGGATTGGTCCTCCTGTACAATTCGAATCATTTGCGCTTCCTTCGTTTCCCGTGGGTGCTTTGCCAGAGATTCTAGCACGAATGACCGAAAGCGTTGCGGATGTTACACAAACTGCTGAAGATGCAGCAGGAACCGCGCTGCTCGCAATGATGTCCGCTAGTGCCGCAAGGAAGTTCTTTACAGCATTGGTTGACGGTGAAGGATGGAAAGAAAAGAACAACCTCTATACCATCATTGCGATGCCATCTGGCGAAAGGAAGAGTGCTGTCTTCGGACATGTTGCCAAACCGATTATAGAGTTCGAAAGGCGTATAGAAGACGCGGCTTTCCGTTCTGAACATGGAATTAAAGTTCAAAGGTATATTTCTGATGATGTAACTCCCCAAGCGTTGATTCAGCAGCTTTGTGAGAACGATGAGCGGATAGCACTGTTATCAACCGAAGGTGGATTGTTCGAGAATCTCAACTATAAGCACTACGGAAATCAAGCCAAATTGGATGTCTTCCTTCGAGCGTTTACAGGAGATCGAATGACAGTCGATCGTAAAAATGCACCGAAGATAATCCTTAACGATCCTACGTTGACGATAAGTATTTTTGTTCAACCATCTGTGCTTCAACATTTGCCTGAGAGATATACAGGACAAGGCTTTATGGGACGGTTTCTCTATGTGATAGCACCTTCAAGAAGGGGAAATCGTGATATTGCCATAAAATCAATCCCAGCAGACTTATTCCAAGCTTACAGGGAATTGATCTTCAACATCATGATGTTCGAACCTGATGAACCTGTTGCTCTTTCATTGTCGAATGAAGCCTTTAATAAATTCCAAGAACTCAGAGCTAGCTTCGAACCGAGATTACGTGCAGGTGAAGAACTTTCACACGATTTTCTAGGATCGTGGAGTGATAGACTGCCAGGGCAAGTAGTGAGAATTGCTTCACTACTTCACATCACAGAATATGCGATGCGCGGACTGCCATTTAACGATGCTTCATTCAACAAACAAATATCCGAAACAACGATGATGAACGCAATCACCTTAGGGAATTATTTCATCGAACATGCCAAAGCAGCCTTTGGTTGCTTCCAATCTAATCAAGAGATTGAGGATGCAAAATATCTTTTAGAGGTGCTGAAACGGAAGAAGATACGGTTGTACAAACGGCAGAAACTTTGGTCCATTGTCAAAGGCAAATTCCATGTTGCTGACAAATTTGATAATGCACTTGTTGTTCTTGCGGACCGCGGATTCATCCGTGCTGACATAACGAAATCCCTACGCGGTCGTAATGGTATGAATATCGAATGTCACCCTATTTTGTTTAGTGAAGAAACACAATCAGAAAGCCCTTCGAAAGTGGGTGAAGCCAAATGAAGAACCCTGAAGTTCTACAAGTATCTGATATTCAGGTATTACTCGGGATTGGCCGCCGCCAAGCATACGAGCTCGTTAATTCTGGACAATTCCGCGTAATTCGAATCGGCAAATCAATACGGATATCACGTGATGTTTTCTTTAAATGGATGAATGATACCGACGATGATGAAAATTGAATCCTGAGAGGAGGTGAGGCGAAATGGATATTGTGCGCATTCGAGGCGATCCGACAGATAATGATATGTGAAAAAAATCACAATAATTAAACAAGGAGAGGTTCTTCATGTCAAATGTAGCAGGCTATACGGGTAAATATCTGGTCAAGAAGGAAAACAAGGAGTATTGATTCTACTGCTTAACACTTGGCAAGGATGCGAGAGGTAAGCGAATTCAAATCAAGAAGCGCGGATTTAAATCAGAGAAGGAGGCGAAGAAAGCACTTCGCGAAGCACAAGTTGCCGCTGATAAAGGTAACTACATTGAGCCGTCCAAGATAACATACGGAGAATATTTGAAGGAATGGATTCGGGCAAAGAAACAGCAAATATCCGAGCAAACCGCTGTAGTGACAGAAGGATTCATGAATACACACGTTATTAAAGCTCTTGGCGGTATTCGACTTGATGCACTTAACCCGTTAATCGTACAGAGGTTCATAAATGACCTGGGCGATAAGGGATTAGCTGATTCGACAATCAAGCGCATATATAACATCGTGAATACTTCATTAAACGCTGCTGTAAAAAAGCAGATCATTTCCAGGAATGTAGCAGCATTAATCGATAAGCCCAAGGTGAGGAGGAAAGAGATCGAGGTTTGGGATGTCAACGAAGTTCATGCATTTCTGAAGTTCGCCAAGTCCTACACGAGATACTACATTGCATTTCACTTGGCGCTTGCGACAGGCATGAGGCAAGGTGAGATATTAGGGTTGCGCTGGATGGATGTTGATTTTGACAGAAATATAATATCGGTACGTCAAACGTTAGCTCACAATGGGAAAAGTATAATAACGGGAGCGAAGACAGCTACTAGCATACGGACCATATCCATTGATCAACAAACTGCCAGCATCCTTAATAAGCACATGCTTAGTACGAAAAGAGAACTGCTCATGTTAGGAAAGACAATGGCCCCGCACAGTCTTGTTATCTGTACAGGTAAAGGTACACTGACGAGTCCGAGGAACATCAGCCGTGTATGGTACAGCATGTTAAAGAAGACAGGACTCAAGAAGATCACTTTTCACGACCTGCGTCATACACATGCATCGTTGCTTTTGAAGAACAATACGCACCCTAAAGTGGTGTCAGAGAGATTAGGCCATAGTTCAATCAAGATTACGATTGACCTCTATTCGCACCTCTTCCCTAATATGCAAGAGGAAGCAGCGGAGGAACTCGGTAAAATGCTGTTCAATTAAATCTAGCCTGTGCTTCCACGGTGCTACCACGGAGGTGATGAAGCTGCTATGTTGACAACGCAGAGTGTAGACGAAAATCAAAAGAGCCCTTATGGTTCTAGGGCTCTCAGTGTCTGTGTTATGGTGATCTCAGCAGGGTTCGAACCTGCGACCCCTACCCTGTCAAGATAGTGCTCTCCCAGCTGAGCTATGAGATCATGTCCGCAATCAGAGACATTTGTTATCATACCAGCTGTGCGGATTGAAGTCAACCGGGAATTTGCAAAATCGCGAATGTTCACGAGATCGCCTTGATTATTCCTCCCACTTGCGCGAATAGGCTTTCTTGGTCACCCACAGGGACATCCAGGCGATGAGCAGAACGATGATAACAGTAAAAATATATGTCATCAGCATAGGTGCACTTCCTTTCTCATGTTCGCTGCTCTAATTATACCGGATTTCGTCCGTAAGAACTACCGAAGCGGGCAAAATCTCATAAACTTTATGTTGTTCCACGAATTTCATCCGGCCCGTCTGGCCGATGAATTCCGGCTGGTCGTCGCCGTAGTGCATCAGATAGATCATCTTTTGAAGCTCCTCGGGCAGCGTCAGCAGCTTGGGCAAATCCGCGTGAACGAAGCCGGGCGGATGCAACTGGCAATCGTGGAAGATCACCGACACGCCGCGCTCGCTCACCATTCGCTCGAGCAATTCCCGATCGAATACCATATCGGCTGTGTAGAAGAAATAGTCGTTCAGCAGAATCGAGTAGCTTGTCTTGCCGGGAATATGAGAAGTGAGCACGAGTTCGACTTTCAGGCCGGGCAGCAAGTCCGCCGGGACTCCCACCTCGAGCGGGCGCACTTCGAAATAATCGTCAAGCGACTGGAAGCCCTCTTGCTCCAGTCCGCCCCGCAGGGAGTGTTCCCAGAGCGGTTCGACCAGTTGACTCGAAATATATAATATCGGCTTGCGTCGATATACGAATTTGCATTGAAACGCGAACTCTTCCAGTCCACCTATATGATCGGCATGGATGTGCGAGACGAGAATCGCATCGATCGTATCGAAGCCGATTCCCAGCTCGTATAACGCTCTTGGAGCAGTCGTCCCACAGTCCAGCATCAATGTTCGGCCGCCGCTTTCAAGTAAGGCGTTGTTATTGTAATAGGCTTTGGCAAAAGCGTTGCCAGTGCCCAACATGCGCAGTTTCAAACGGCAACCTCCTTCTCGCTGAGTACCAGATCGCTTTTTCGACGAATCTTTTTTAATGTACCATAATCTGCCTCATTGGAACAGTAGTATACCTGTGAGGGCTGAACGAATTCTGAACAGCGGCAAGCGAAATGAGCATGCAAAAAAAATGTGGCGAACTCCGCAACTTTTTCCACACAATCAGGTATTAACTTTTACAGCAACTGATGCGTGAATCAACGGAGGGTACAGGCATGAAGGTTCGGAAATTGCTCGTCATGGTTGTAGTGCTTACGCTCGTATTCGGCACAGCCGCATTCGCCGAGTCGATCACCCAGAGCATCCGGGTAGAGCTTAACAAGAAAGAGCTGGATGGCGGATTGCTGGTCGACAACAAAGCTTATGTGGGCGTCGGAGCGCTGTCCAGGGCCATGCAGGCGCTCGTATCCTGGGACAATGACGCGAAGCGGGCTTCGATCTACAAACCGAATGTCCATATGTTTACGATGAAGGGCGACAATCCGTTCGGATCGGTGACGAAGGGACGCACCAAGTTCAACGTATTCGCACAGATCGACAGCTTGAAGACCGACATTACGGCATTCAAAGTCACGATTACGGACCCGTACGGCGAAGAGACGCTGATCGACGGCCGCGACTCCTCGGACAAGGATTTTCCGACACGGAGCGACTTCTGGTTCAAGACGAAGGATATCTCGTACGATTTCAACGCCGCCGGACCTTACACGATTCGTTTCTATATGGCTTTGAGCAGCGGTGACGGTTCCCTGCAGGTCGTATCCGAGAAGTCGATCGCGTCCGTAACCGGCTGACGATCGTTACCGGAACGCACAAGCCCTTTCCGTTATCATTGAACGGAGGGGGTTTTTTGTTTGACCCGGCCAGGGGGACATGATACGATACGTGGGAAAGTTACATTAACCGAATGGAACGGGGGTTCGCCATGAGCGATCATGTCCATGACGAGAACTGCAACCACGATCATGACGAAGAAGCGGTGTTTGTCGTCACCGACGAGGACGGCAACGAACACGAGATGGTGCTCGTCTACACGTTTGAGACCGGCGACCAGGCTTATGCCGTACTTCTTGACCGCAACGATCCGGAGGACGAAGGCGTCATCTTCCGCATCGAGGAAGACGGCGAGGATGAGGTTCTTGTCAATATCGAGGATGACGAAGAGTGGGAACGCGTCATGAAGGTATATGAGGAATTGGCCGCCCAGGAGGCGGAAGAAGATTAATCAGCGGCGGTGATCGCCAAAATTCGAGCTTCGAACGGCGCAGTACCCGGGATATCCATTCGGGACGCGCCGTTATTTATTTTCGTTCAAGCTGGAAAATAGGCCAATTTTCGCTTGCCTTGGACAAAAGATCGATGATAAAATAAATCAAATATTCTGAAAATTATGACTGGGGAGGGAATGAGGATGCTTGATTCTTTGTACGATACGACGGAAACTTCGAGTGTCAACTTCGTCGGATGCGTGACCGAGGGAAGCCGGTTTGACTTTGCCATCGTGTATACGAGTCAGTTTTTCGGCAAGCCGCTCGTTATCTGCATGCAATCCGGAAGGTCCGTGCCGATGTGCGCCGACGATTTGAGAGATGCCGACTTGCTGCGGACGAGATTCCTCGTCGGCGATCCCCAGGCGGCCGATGAGATCCGGACGCTGCTGGGGCAACGGCTTCCGACGATGCAGATGACGGAGCAATATTAGGCCTATTTACGCGGATTAAAGTAGAACGTGCGGCCGTTGAACATTTTTACTTCTGCTTGCAGGCGTTTGCCGATCCACTTGCACAGTTCATTGGCCTTGGCTTTATCGCCATGCGTCGAACCGTCGGGCAGGACGACTTGAATGTAAGGAATGGAAGTCCCGTCCGCTTCGCGTTCGCCTGTGCCGATGACGATATAGCGATACAGCGGATTTCTGCCTTTCAGGTAGAACCACTGATCCTGCGCTTCCGGCTTCTGCTCGATGGCATAAGGGAAGGCGGCATCGGCATAATCCCAGCCGAGCTGGCGTCCGGTGAGCTCTGTCTGTTCCTGGTACTGGCGAAGCTGCTCCTTGACGCCATCGATCGTGATTGCGTCGATCTTCGAACCTTGCACTAACGATATGTAAGCGCTCTGACTCATCTTCAGCACCTCCACGCTCATGATAGCATTTCCTTTTACCAGTGGCAATTACGAGATTGCGCTCTCCTCGACGATGACTTTGACGTTCGTCACGGTCCGATCTTCCGGTCCTTTCACCGGCAATCCGACTTCGATATGGTCCGTAATATAATCGATGTTCTCCTGAGAGATGATTTCTCCCGGCAGCAGGATCGGTATGCCCGGCGGATAGACGTAAATAAACTCGGCGATGATGCGGCCGGCTGCTTCCTTGAACGGCACAAGCTCCGTCTCGCCGAGGAAGGCGTCGCGCGGCGTCAGCGAAAGGTGGGGGATCTCCGGGATTTCCACGGCGATCTCCTTCACCTCTGCGGCATGCTGACGATACTGCTCCGCCATCTCGCGCAGCGCGCTGACGAGCGTCTCCAGCGCTGCGCCGTCGTCGCCGGGCGTAGCCAGGCATAGAATGTTGTACATATCGCTGAGCTCGACTTCGATATTGTAATGGTCCCGCAGCCAATTTTCCGCATCGTATCCCGTGATCCCCAGATGGCGCACATGGATCGTCAGCTTTGTCGGATCCAGTGCGTAAGTCGATTCTTCTCCGAGAATTTCCTCCCCGAAGCAGTACAAGCCATCGATCTCGTTAATGGCTGAGCGTGTTTTCTCGGCAAGCGCCACGGTCCGGTCCGCGAGCTCTTTGCCCCGCAGCGCGAGCTGTCTGCGCGCCGTATCGAGCGAAGCCAGCAGCGGATAGGAAGTCGAGGTCGTCGTAAGCATGCTCAGTATCGTCTGGATGCGCTGCAGGTTCACGAGTCCCGCGCGTACGTTCAGAATGGAGCTTTGGGTCATCGAACCGCCGAGCTTGTGCATGCTGGTCGCGGCCATGTCGGCGCCGGCTTGCATGGCAGAGAGCGGAAGCCGGTCCGAGAAGTGGATGAGCGCGCCGTGCGCTTCGTCCACCAGCACCGGAATATCGTATTCATGGACGAGATCGACGATTTCCTTCAAATGGGTGCACACGCCGTAATAAGTCGGATTGATGACGAGCACCGCGGCGGCGTCCGGATGCCGCTCCAGCGCGCGGCGGACCGAGCTGGTCGTAATCCCGTGATCGATGCCGAGATTGCGGTCCCGGACCGGAGACAGAAACACGGGTCTGGCGCCGGCGAAGATGATCGCGGACAGAATCGATTTATGGACGTTGCGCGGAACGATGAGTTTATCGCCTTGTCCGCAGACGGACAGAATCATCGTCATGATCGCCGTACTCGTGCCCTGGACGGAGAAGTAGGTTGCGTCCGCGCCGAACGCCTCGGCCGCCAGCCGCTGGGCTTCCATAATGACGCCTGTCGGTTGATGCAGATCGTCCAGCGGGGCAATGTTGATCAGATCGATGGAAAGCGCATTGCGGCCGATGAAATCCCGGAATTCCGGGTCCATGCCCGCCCCGCGCTTGTGTCCGGGAATATGAAATTGCAGCGGGTTGGCCTCCGCGTGCCGGCGCAGCGCGTCGAAGAGCGGTGTGCGTGTTTGATCCATTGAGGGTCCTGCCTTTCCGAAATAGAGCTCGAGAGATGATAATCGATGCTGGATGCCCAACAAGCCTGAGTATAACAAAAAACAAGGGAAATCGACAGCGCCCTGCGGGTAATCGTTCGACATTCGTCAGGCATCGGGCCGGACGTTTCCCGCCGCCACACAATTGTCATGACTGAGCATTTGGATGTAGGCCGGAGTCTGTGCTACCATTTGGGTTGCAACGTATTTGTCAGGATCCATATCGCGAGGAGAGAATGTTGGCGTGAAAAGCAAATTGGCAATCGTGGGTCTCATGTTATTCACGGTGTTTATCGGATTCGGTATTATTATACCCGTGCTGCCGCAATTGGTGTCCGATGTCAGCCCGGAAGCGGCGAACTGGCATACGGGACTGATGCTGACGCTTTATTCGCTCATGTCTTTCATTCTGGCCCCGATGTGGGGAGGATTATCCGAACGGATCGGACGCCGTCCCGTCATTATGATCGGCGTGCTCGGCTTCAGCGTCAGCTTCTTCCTGTTCGGCATATCCGGCGACAGCCTTGTGCTCATGTATGCTTCTCGTCTGCTGGGCGGATTGTTCTCCGGTGCGGTTACGGCATGTATCGTCGCCTATGTGGCGGACGTAACGACAAATGAACAGCGCACGAAGGGCATGGCCGTCGTCGGCATGAGCATCGGCATGGGCTTCACGTTCGGCCCTCTGTTCGGAGGATTGCTCAGCAAGATTACCCATCATACGCCGTTTTTCGCCGCGGCGCTGCTGTCGTTGATCACATTCTTCGCCGCCTGGATCAAGCTGAAGGAGTCGCTTACGCCGGAGAAACGGGCACTGGCGCGCAGCCGCAAGCGGGTATCGCGATGGACGGCGTTTCAAGGCTCTCTCAAATATTTGTATGCGCTGGCGTTCTTCGTCACGTTCTCGCTGGCGATTCTGGAAGCGACTTTGCAATTGTATGGCATGAAGCGTTTCGACGTGACCCCGCTGCAAGTCGGCTATATGTTCTTCTGCTGCGGCCTGGTCGGCGCGCTGGTCCAAGGAGGGATCGTGCGCCGCTACGTGAAAAACGGGCAGGAAGGCGCGTTCATCGCGGGGGGGCTTGTGCTGTCCGCGGTGGGATTCTTTTTGCTGCTCACGGCAAACAGCTGGATTCAGGCGACGATCTACCTCGGCGTGTTCGGCGTCGGCAACGCGCTGCTGCGCCCTTGCGTGACATCGCTCATCACCCAGAAGACGACGGTCGACCAAGGGACGGCGTCGGGTCTCAGCTCTTCGATGGACAGCCTGGGCCGGATCGTCGGCCCGCTGCTCGGGTCGGCGCTGCTTGGCGTCACACAATGGCTGCCGTTCGTCGCCTCCGGCGTGCTGTCGCTTGGCGCCTTGATCTTGCTGGCGCGCTTCCTTAATCTCGACCGGCATGCCGCTTCGCACTCGGCTTCATAAGATCAATTCAACTATGGACACAGGGGAGGACTCCTTATGGACTTGCAGGAAGCGATTCGGGCGCGCCGAAGCATCGGGAAGGTGAAGGCGGACCCGGTGCCGCGAGCGCTGATCGAGCGCATCGTCGAATCGGCGATATGGGCGCCCAATCACCATCGCACGGAGCCGTGGAAGTTCGTTGTCATTACAGGGGACGGCCGCTTGAAGCTGGGCAGAGCCTATGCGGAAATCGCGGCGGAGACGCTGAAAGACGCTGCGGAGGAAGAGCGGGAGCAGAGGCTCGCTCGCGAGGCCGCGAAGGCGCTGCGCGCGCCTGTCGTGATCGCGGTTGCCTGTTCGCCTTCGCAGGCGCCCAAGGTGCTGCGCGCCGAAGAGCTCGCAGCGGTGCATGCAGCCGTGCAGAATATGCTGCTGACTGCCCATGCCAGCGGACTCGGGGCCATCTGGCGGACCGGCGAACCGGTCTACCATCCGGCAATGAGGCAGGCACTCGGGTTTGCGGCGGGCGAAGAAGTCGTCGGATTGATCTACATCGGTTATCCTGACATGGCGCCGCCCCCGGCAGAGAGGTCGTCCGCCATCGCGAAGACGGTGTGGCTGACGGAATAGCGTTCCGTCGGCTCGCAGGACTACCTTTCCGCCATTCGATACAAAGGCAGGAGCGTGCGGAACGTCTCTGCCGCTTTGCGCAGCACGCCCGCCCCGTCCGCCAGCAGCGGATCGCCTCTCATCAGATGAACGCCGCAAGTGATTTCCGCCGCCTTCACCGTCTTCAGCCGCACGAGCCAATCGGCCAACTCCTCATCCGTCAACTGGCCGTGAGCGGTGCCTTCGGGCTGCATATGATCCTTGGACCAGATGTAATGATCCGGCACGGCTATGCGGATCGAATCAAGCTCGCGCAGCGCATGATCTGCGAACGCGGCTTTATTCGGGCATTCGTAGATGATGGCGAATTGCATGAATACGTGCGTCGGCCAGATGCCGACCTGAAAATGCGGATGCATCTTGTAGCCTCTCGGATTCCGCGACCAGGCCACCCAAGTATCGGCCGGCGGATTCACGGAACGGCGGGCATGCTTCGCCACATGCGGCGTCATGCTTTCGCCGCAGAGTTCGCCCAGCGAAGGAGCCAGCGCAGCGCCGATCGCTTCCAGCTTCGGGCGAACGATGCCGATGATCGCTTGCATCCGGCCTTCCAGCCCTTCGGCCTCCATGGCGTTGAAATCCGCTTGTCCGAATCCCGGAATCATGCTGTCCTCCAGGAGAATCACCTCGTTTAATGTCAATTTTCCTCGCTTCCCATCATCATAAGGGAAAATAGTCAAGAAACCAAGTTGCCATCACATACAATGGAGTATAAGATAAGAGTAAGAAATACGAATTGTCTGAACATTCGGTCAAACTCGAGTCGTGCGAAATTCGCAGGAGGAGGTGGGTGGCCGTGAATCGCAGTCATGAGGTGGAGTATTGCAATCTTGAGGTTCGGTTCGACAGGCGGCAAGTGCAGGATTTAATCCGGGAATTGATTCAGCAAGGCTACTCGCTGTATTGGAACGAAAGTGAAATGCAATTCATCGTATCCGTGCGTACAGGCCGCAAACTGCTCAAGCTTCGTTTTCAAAGGTCTCATGGTCGGTACAAGATGGTGGGGGATTATCTGGTCAAAGATGAACGACTGTCGCAATGGATGGAGAAGCTGATCGGCGATTCCAGAGGCCACGCGATCGTCAAGCGATTTCGCGACCGCCAGATCCTCATCGAGAACATTATGTTCGGTGAAATCATCCGCATGGTGGAGGTGTCGGGCATGGAGCATCGGATTATTTACCAGAAGAAACCCCAGATTACGGTGGAAGACATGATAAAGGCGTTCAAATCGAATCGCGCGGAGCAGCGTGCGTCTGTCCTGCGCCTTGAACTCGATTACGAGCTGGCCGTCCTGCATGAAGCGCTGCAAAACGGCAATCTTCCGGAGGCGGAGGAGGCCAAGCGGCGGCTTGCGGAAATGCGGCTGGAAATGCTGCAGTTGGAGATGTAGCGCGATAGAGCGCAGCAGGCATCCGGTCAAAGGGAGTTTGCGGAGCGGACTCTCATCGCCATAGAGGGTTGTACCGCAAACTCTCCCCGCAGAGAAGGCAGCCGTCGCGCGACGGCTGCCTTCTCTGCGAACATAAAGCTTGATGAGTCCCAAGGAAATCAGGCTTTGGCGAATTGCAGCTCGATGTCCAGCTTGATCGTATCGCTGACGAGCACGCCGCCCGTTTCCAGTGCCGCATTCCAGGTAAGGCCGAATTCGGAGCGGGCCAGCGAGCCGGCCGCCGAGACGGCGATCTTCTCGTTGCCCCACGGATCCTTCGCCGGACCGGAAATCTCGCCCTTGAGCGTAATCGGCTTCGTTACGCCCGCGATCGTCATATCGCCCGCGATTTCATAATCGTCGCCGCCGGCAGGCGTCACTTTCGTAACTTGAAACACGATGTTCGGGTACTGCTCGACGTTGAAGAAGTCTGGCGATTTCAGATGCGCGTCGCGCCCTTCGTCCTTCGTATAGATGCTTGCCGCGTCAATCGTGACCGTCGCCCGGGCTGTCGTCTTGTCGGCCGGATCCGCGGTGACGTCCGCGTCAAAATTCAGAAAGTTGCCGCGCACGTTGGCGATCATCATGTGGCGCACGCTGAACGAGATGCCGCTGTGGGATTTATCCAGGTTCCATTTTACTGCTGTCATGAGAATTCCTCCTTAAATTTGTTTCTGTACACACTATAATATACTTACTATAAATAATCAAGTGTTAGAAAAGAGAACATGAATGGTTTCCAACTCCAAGCAAAAATAGTACAATAGGAAATGTTGCAAATACGGAAGGTAAGGATGAAGAGACATGACCAAAGCAAACATCGGCGTCGTCGGCATGGCCGTCATGGGACGCAACCTGGCGATGAACATCGAAAGCCGCGGTTTTACGGTGGCCGTCTATAACCGTTCGCCGGACAAGACGCGCGATCTGCTGGAGACGGACGGCAAAGGCAAAAACCTTGTCGGTACCTTCTCGGTGGAGGAGTTCGTGAACACGCTGGAGACACCGCGCAAAATTCTCATCATGGTGCAGGCGGGAGCCGGGACCGACGCGACGATCGAATCGTTGCTGCCGCACCTGGACAAGGGCGACATCATCATCGACGGCGGCAATGCCCACTTCCCCGACACGCAGCGGCGCAGCAAGGAATTGACGGAGAAGGGCTTTCACTTCATCGGGGCGGGCGTATCGGGGGGCGAAGAGGGCGCGCTGAAAGGCCCTGCCATTATGCCAGGCGGACCGGAAGAAGCCTACCGGCTCGTCGAGCCGATCCTGACCGGCATCTCGGCCAAGGTGAACGGCGACCCTTGCTGTACATACATTGGGCCGGACGGGGCGGGTCATTATGTGAAGATGGTCCACAACGGCATCGAATACGGCGACATGCAGCTGATCTGCGAAGCCTACCAACTGCTGAAGGATGTGCTGGGTCTCTCTACGGATGAGCTGCACGGCATCTTCACCGAATGGAACAAGGGCGAACTGGACAGCTATCTGATCGAGATCACGGCGGATATTTTCTCGCAGAAGGATCCGGAGACGGGCAAGCCGATGGTGGATGTCATTCTGGACGCGGCCGGTCAGAAGGGTACAGGCAAGTGGACGAGCCAAAGCGCGCTCGACCTGGGCGTTCCGCTGTCCATCATTACCGAGTCCGTGTTCTCACGGTTCCTGTCCGCCATCAAGGACGAGCGCGTCGCCGCCAGCAAAGTGCTGCGCGGTCCGAAGACGCAGCCGTTCGAAGGCGACAAAGCCGCGTTCATCGAGAGCATCCGCAAGGCGCTGTTCGCCAGCAAAATTTGCTCTTATGCGCAAGGATTCGCCCAAATGCGCGCCGCTTCCGAAGAATACGGCTGGCAATTGCGCTATGGCGACATCGCCATGATTTTCCGCGGCGGCTGCATCATCCGTGCCCGCTTCCTGCAAAATATCAAGGATGCGTACGATCGCGACGCCAGCTTGCGCAACCTGCTGCTCGACGAATACTTCAAAGGCGTTGTCGAGCATTACCAGGACGCCTGGCGCGAAGTCGTGGCCGCTGCCGTCCGTTACGGCATTCCGGTACCGTCCTTCTCCAGCGCGCTCGCGTATTACGACAGTTACCGTTCGGAACGCCTGCCCGCCAACCTGCTTCAAGCGCAGCGCGATTATTTCGGCGCGCACACGTTCAAGCGGCTGGACAAGGAAGGCGTCTTCCATCACGACTGGATTCACAACTGATCGCGTTCCCTGCTCAGCAGATCCGAGATCATCGCGCGGAACCGGTCGGTCTCCGGCCGTTCCGGCGCTTGCCGTTGCAGCAGCGTGAGCGACATCTCGGCGAAGCAGGAGAAATAAGCCAGCAACTGCGGCCGATCGAGCCTCGACCATTCGGGCGCTCCATCGGCCAATTGCCGTTTGATAAGACCCAGCGTCCACAGCACGTCCTCTCTGCAGAACGGCTGGTCGGGGTCCAGCAGCCGCCGCAGCGGGCCGTCCGCGGTATGGCGGGCGTATCGATTGGCCACAATTCATCACCTGCCGGATCAGACGTTCGGATTCACTACCAAACCTACGATTGACAAGCTCGCTTTATTCCTGTCGATCGGGAATATGTTATGATACGAAGTGAAGACAAAGAAAAAAACGGAGCTTGCGCTCCGCCGATTGTTCACCGATTCATAGATAGGGGGCCCATGCGAGCATGCCGCCTGTCAGGTTGACCGGGCTGTCGTACCCCATCATGCGCAAGTATTCGCACACCTGTCCGCTGCGGTTGCCGCTTCTGCAGATGAAGATGACTTCGCCGTCTTGCGGAATTTCGCCCATCCGCCCGGGAATTTGGCCCATCGGCAGGTGGATCGCGCCCGGAATCATGCCTTGGGCGACTTCCTCGTCTTCCCGCACGTCGATCATGTACGGCTTGTCGTCGGCGTCGAGCCTGGCTTTCAGCTCCTCTGCCGTAATCGTGGGATCATGGCTCATCGTCGCTTTCGTCCTTTCGTTTACTATCTGGTATCATCATCATATGAAACCGCATGCTGCGCTGTCAAATACAAGGGAGTGTTGAACGGAACCATGGATATGATCGTGAAGCCGACAGGCAAGTTGAACGGAGAAATTCAAGCGCTCTCTTCGAAAAATTATACGACGCGATACTTGCTTGTGGCCGCATTGGCGGAAGGAACAAGCACGATCCTGCATCCCGCGCACAGCGAAGACGGCGAGGCGATGCGACGCTGCATTCGGGATATGGGCGCCGTGATCGAAGAGGATGCGGAGAAGATCGTCGTGACGGGCTTCGGCCGTCATCCCCGCGCCGTGAAGGATCTGGATGTCGGCAATGCGGGCGCCGTGCTGCGCTTCATCCTGTCCGTCGCCGCCTTATTGCCGGAGCCCGTGACGTTCGTGAATCGCTACCCGCAATCGCTCGGCAAGCGCCCGCATAGCGATTTGATCGAAGCGCTGCAGGGCATGGGCGTGGAAGTCGAGCATCAAGACGGGCGGCTCCCGATCACGCTTCGCGGCGGCCATCCGAGGGGCGGCCGAATTCGCGTGTCGGGCAGCGTCAGTTCGCAATTTTTGAGTTCGCTGCTGTTTCTGACCCCGCTGTTGGACGAGGACAGCGAGATTGAGGTGCTTCACGACCTCAAATCCAAAGTCGTCGTCGGACAGACGCTGGAGGTGCTCGCGCAGGCGGGCATCGTCGTAGAGGCATCGGAAGATCTGATGCATTACCGCGTGCCCGGCAGGCAGAAGTACAAGGCGCAGACCTACACCGTGCAGGGGGATTATCCCGGATCGGCAGCCGTGCTGGCCGCGGCTGCGGTCACGCAATCCGATGTGCTGCTGCGCCGATTGACGGAAGACAGCAAGCAGGGCGAGCGCGCGGTCGTCGACGTGCTTCGCGCGATGGAGATTCCGCTTACGCATCAAGACGGCGTTGTGCACGTGCGAGGCAACGGACGGCTGCGCGCCGTAGAATTCGACGGCGACGCCTTCACCGACGGGGTGCTCGCGATGGTGGCAGCCAGCGTATTCGCCGAAGGCACGTCCCGGTTCTACAATGTTGAGAACTTGCGCTACAAGGAGTGCGATCGCATTACCGACTTCCTGGCCGAATTGCGCAAAGCCGGGGCGAGGGTGGAGGAGAAGCGGGATGAAATCATCGTCCACGGCCGGCCGGAAGGCGTCGAAGGCGGCGTGGACATCGATGCGCACTTCGATCACCGCGTCATCATGGCGCTGACGGTCGTCGGATTGCGCGCCGCCGCGCCGATTCGCATACGCGATGCCCATCATGTCGCCAAATCGTATCCGCAGTATTTCGATCATCTGAAGTCGCTCGGCGCGCAAGTCGAATGGGTTCAATCCTAACTTAAGGAGGTTATACGGATGGCATTCGAAAATCCGTCCCGTGACGAGATCAAGCGCATATTGACGGAATCGCAGACCGTCGCCGTCGTCGGCCTGTCCGACGATCCTTCGAAAGTATCGCACTCGGTATCGGCCGCCATGCAGGCCAAAGGCTACAAGATCGTCCCGGTTAATCCGAAGGCGGATACGATTCTCGGAGAGAAGGCGTATCCGTCGCTGGCAGACGTGCCCGTGCCGATCGACATCGTCAACGTATTCCGCAGGCCGGAATTCACGCCGGACATTGCCCGTGAAGCGGTCGCCGCGAAGGCCGGGACGCTGTGGCTGCAACTGGGCATCGCCAATGAAGAAGCGGCATCCATCGCTCTGGGAGCGGGACTGAACGTCATTATGGACCGCTGCATCAAAGTCGAAGATTCCATCCTGCTGCCGCAAGGCAAGCCACTATGAGTTCCAATGACGGTTCCAGCTTTTGAGGGGAAGGTGAACGAATGGAATGGGATTATTTGCTGCGCGTTGTTGCCGCAGGCTTATGCGGCGTCTTGATCGGATACGAGAGGAAAAGCCGGATGAAGGAAGCGGGCATTCGCACGCACTTCGTCGTTGCTGTCGGCGCTTCGCTGATGATGGTAATCTCCAAGTACGGATTCCAGGACCAGGCGGGCTGGGATGTCGCGCTCGATCCTTCCCGCATCGCGGCGCAAGTCGTAAGCGGGGTCGGATTTCTCGGAGCCGGCATGATCTTCATGCAGCGGCAGACCGTCAAAGGGTTGACTACGGCGGCAGGCATATGGGCGACAGCCGGCATCGGCATGGCGATCGGATGCGGATTGTACGAAGTCGGCGGGGCGGTGACCTTGCTCCTTCTGGCTGCGCAGTTCCTGATGCACGGCAGATTCTTTCGCTCGTCTCCCACAACTGTTCAGCTTCAATTGCGCGTGTTTGACTCGCCCGGCGCCATAGACGAGATTCGCGCAGCATTGCAATTGAAAAATATTGTTATTTTCGGTTTTCATGCCGACCACAAAAACGACCAAGAGCTCGATTTGGAGCTTACTTTGCGCTTGAATCAAACCCGCGCGGACACATTGCTTCCGTTGATGCTGGATATCCCTTCCGTGAGGACTGTCGAGCTGCAATCCTAAGATAAAATTGAAGCTTGTCAATCAAGGAACATTCGCCGCTGCGCGGGACAGGAGGGGACAGTCGCATGTTTGGAGTGGGCTATCTCCAGCGGCTCGGTCGGGCCATGATGCTGCCGATGACGGTACTGCCCGCCGCGGCGATATTCCTCATGCTGGCAAGATTGCCCTGGGAAGCGCTTGGCTGGCCGCAAATCCCGGATTTGCTTCACGCCGCCGGGCTCGTCATGTTTCAATACACACCGCACATTTTCGCCGTCGGCATCGCGCTCGGGCTGTCCAACCAGACGGCTTCCGCAGGCATCGCCGCGCTTGCCGGCATGTTCATCTTTACCGCGATTACCCATGCCTACGATCCGAACGGGGTTCAGCCTTCGATGTTCGCCGGGGCGATCATCGGCATCGTATCCGGCTGGTCGCACGACCGGTTCAAGTCGTTTGTGCTGCCGGAATTTTTGCAATTTTTCGGAGGAACGCGATTCGTTCCGCTCTTCATGAGCGGGTTCTCATTGCTGTTCGCCTGGCTGATGATCGGAGCGGGAGCCGGCATTGCCGATCTGGCCGCTTCCGCAGGGACGCTGGTCGATTCTGCCGGCGGCTTCGGCATCTTCTTGTACGGCTTTCTGCATCGCGTCCTGGTCGCCTTCGGGCTGCATCATCTGCTGAACCACGTGTTCTGGTTCCAGGTGGGCGAATATACGGATGAAGGCGGCGCGGTCTATTTCGGCGACATGCCGCGGTTTTTCGCGGGCGATCCGACGGCAGGCGCGTACATGGCGGGCTTATATCCGATTCTGATGTTCGCGCTGCCCGCCGTCGCCTTCGCCATCATCCACGAGGCGCGGGAAGATTTGAAGCCCAAGATCGCGAAGCAATTCCGGATCGCCGCGCTCGGGTCTTTGCTGACCGGCGTAACGGAGCCCGTCGAATTCGCGTTCCTGTTCGTGGCGCCTTACTTGTTCCTGGTCCATGCCCTGTTGTCCGGGGGGGTCATGTGGTTGACGTACGAGCTGGGCATTCATCACGGCTTCAGCTTCTCGGCAGGGGCGCTCGAATATTTGATCAACCTGCCGCTCGCGACCCGGGGATGGCTGATCTTGCCGTTCGGGCTCGCGGTCGGGCTTGTATACTATATTCTGTTCCGATGGAGCATCCGGAAGTTTCAACTGACGACGCCGGGCCGCGAGGACGCGACGCGGCTGGACGATTGGGCGGGCGACGTGCCTTACCGGGCGCCGCTCATCCTGCAGTCGCTCGGCGGCAAGGACAATATCGTCCGGCTGGAGGCGTGCATTACGCGGCTGCGGCTTACGCTCGACCATGACGAGAAGGTCGACGTGCAGGCATTGAAGCACCTGGGCGCAGCCGGCGTCATCCGGCTGGGCGGCGGCCATGTGCAGGTCGTATTCGGCACGTATTCCGAATTGATTCGGGAAGAGATTCAGAAGCTGATGCAGCAAGATGTGCAGCAGGTACAGTTCCACGCGCCCGTCCATGGCCGCATGATCCCGCTTGAGGAAGTCGACGATCCGATCTTCGCCGGACGTCTGGTCGGCCGCGGCGTCGCTTTCTTGCCGGACAAGGGAGAATTGGTCGCGCCCGTGAAGGGAGTCATCGTCCACCTGCATCCATCGCTTCACGCCATCGGGCTCCGCACGGACGATGGGCTGGAGGTGCTGCTCCACGTCGGGATCGACACCTCGCAGCTTGGCGGTGAAGGCTTTACAGCGCTCGTCAAGGAAGGAGATGAAGTATCTCCGGGGCAGCCGCTTTTGCGGTTCCATCTGCCGACTCTGCGTAAGCGGGCCAAGTCGCTCGCGACGCCGATGGTGATCACGAACCCGGAAATCGTGCGGTCTTGGCGGTTCGCTCCGTTCAAGCCCGTCAAGAAGGGCCAGGCCGCCGTCATGTCGGTCGTCGTGCAGCAGAGAGATCAGTCAGGCCAGGGGGTAAAACGATGATTCAGGCGCTCAGCGCATCGGAAGGGATCGCGATCGGCAAAGCATTCGTCCTGCCGCATTGGGAATGGGAATTGCCGGAACAGAAAATCGATGTTGCCGATCTGGCGAAGGAATTCGAACGTTTGTACGAAGGTATCAGACGGTCCAAGAGCGAAATCGCCAAAATCAAATCCGAGCTCGATGACGCGGTCGGCGTGCAGGAATCGAGCATATTCGACGCCCATATGGCCATTTTGGACGATCCCGTCTTCATGAACGAAATTCAAGGCATTATTCAACGTCAATATAAAGCGGCGGAAGTCGCCGTCAAGGAAGCGATCGACCACTTCGTCACGATGTTCGACCTGCTCGACGACGAGTACATGAAAGAGCGGGCCGTCGACATCAAAGACGTAGGCAACCGGCTGCTCAAGCACCTGCTCGGCATACCCGAGATTGCCCTGCCCGAGGATACGCAGCCGTTCGTGCTCGTCGTAAGGGAACTGTCGCCGTCTCAATTGATTCACCTGCGGCCCGAGCTTGTGCTCGGCATCGTGACGATGATCGGCAGCCCGACGTCCCATGCCGCAATTATGGCGCGGGCGTTCGGCATTCCGCTCGTCATGGGGGCGGAAGGCAAGCTGGATGCCCCGATCGCGACGGGCGACCTGCTTATCGTGGATGGCGGCCGGGGACAGCTTCACGTCGATCCGCCACCGCACGTCGTGGGAGAGTATGCCGATCTGCGCGACAGGCATGCGGCGGAGCGGGAGCAGCTTCGCTCCTTGTCCACCCTGCCGGCTGTCACGGCAGATGGCCGCAAGCTTCATTTGGCTGCCAACATCAGCTCCATGAAGGAGCTCGAAGCCTCGCTTGACAGCGGGGCGGAGGGCGTCGGTTTGTTCCGTACGGAGTTCTTGTACATGGACCGCACCCGGTTCCCCTCGGAGGAGGAGCAGTTCGAAGTGTACCGGGCCGCGGCGGAGCGGCTGCAAGGCAAGCCGCTCGTCATCCGCACGCTCGACATCGGCGGCGACAAGCAGTTGGATTACTACGAGATGCCGGTCGAGGATAATCCGTTTCTCGGCTATCGGGCGATCCGGTTCAGCCTGGACCGCAAAGACTTGTTCAAGACGCAGCTGCGTGCCATGCTGCGGGCGGCCGCGCACGGGGATATCCGCATCATGTACCCGCTGATTGCTTCCGTCGAGGAGGTCAGAGCGGCGAATGCGGTGCTCGAAGAGGCGAAGCGGGAATTGGCGGCAGAAGGGGTCCGGCATCGGCCCGACGTGAAGTCGGGTATCATGATCGAGGTGCCGGCAGCGGTTGCCATCGCAGATTTACTGGCTGAGGAGGCGGCGTTTTTCAGCATCGGAACGAACGATCTGGTGCAGTTCACGCTGGCGGTTGACCGGATGAACGAGCAGATCAATCACCTGTACGAGCCTTTCCATCCGGCGATTCTGCGCATGCTCTCCAGCATCGCGGGCGCCGCCAAGCGCCACGGCATTCCCGTCAGCATCTGCGGCGAGCTTGCGGGCGACGTTCGCGCCTTGCCGATCTGGTTCGGGCTCGGGATCGAAGACTTGAGCTTGTCCGTTCAGGCGATTCTTCCGCTCAAGGAGAGCTTGCTGCGATTGCGTGCCGAAGGCTGCGGGCAGATCGTCGAGCGGATGATGCAATGCCGCACGGCAGACGAAATTCGCGAGACCGCCGAACGGTTCCGCGCGGACACGCAAGTACAATGCGATGTTTGACCGCGCGGTGCACCGCCGAACTCACTTAGGCGTTTAGGCGCGTCCGTACAGCTTGTCGCAGAACGCCTTGGCGTACAGCGGCAAATCGGGCGGGCGGCGGGCGGAAATCCAGTTGCCGTCCACGACGACCGGCTCGTCGACCCACTTGGCTCCGGCGTTCTCCCAATCGTCGCGAATGCCCGGCGTCGAAGTAACCGTGCGCCCGGCCGCGATCTTGGCCGATATGAGCACCCAGCCGGCATGGCAGATTTGGCCGATCGGCTTGCCGGCTGCGTTTACTTGGCGGACGAATTCGAGCACGCGCGCGTCCCGGCGGATTTTGTCCGGCGCCCAGCCGCCCACGATGAGCAGCCCGTCGCAACCGTCTGCGTCCAATTCGTCGTAGGACAGGTCCGCGACAGCCGGTACGCCGTATTTGCCGATATGCTTGCGGCCGCGCTCCGGACCGGCAAACCGCACTTCGGCGCCTTCCTCGCGAGCTCTGTAGACCGGATACCAGAGTTCCAGGTCTTCGAATTCGTCATCGACGAAGCAGATGACCTTCTTCATGTCCGTCATGCTTCAATAGGCCTCCTTGCGTTAATCTATGACGCTGATCAGATTGTACCAGATTCGCCGTTGTCATTCACGCTTGCCCATGCGGCGAGTCGGCGAAAACCGTCTTTGGAGGAGTTGATGTATCTTTGTCTTCGCGCGCATCCGCCGCCGGTTATCGACTGCGCGGCTTGCGGTTCTGGCGCTTTATCCCGGCGCTTGTCTGCATGGCCGTGATCTTCGCGCTGTCCGCCCGCAGCGGCGGGGAGCTGAATACGTGGCTGCCGTTCTTCCGCACGTGGCTGCCGGGCTTGCAAAGCTTTGACCCGATGCACTATGCTGCCTATTTCGCGCTTGCGCTCGCCTTTGCATTCGGATTCGGATCTTATGCCTTCACATGGAAAGGCGCGGCATGGATCGTCATCCTGTGCGTTCTGTACGGCGCGACGGACGAATGGCACCAAGCCTATGTGCCGAACCGCTCGCCGGATTGGCGCGATTTGTGGCACGATACGATCGGGGCTGCTGCGGCGTGCGCAATCTTGATGATCTTCAGGTATGTGCGGGACGCCCGCAAGCGGTGACGGGCGGGCCCGGGTCGCAGGAAGAATTTGCAGCCCGCGCATGGGCAGGATTCGGCGGGAACGATCGCGAAGTTAAAGAGGAATCACCTCCATCCAAGTCGTAAGGAGAGAGTCCTCTTGAACAAGCATTGCAGGTGCGGCGCGGCATTTAAGCTTCGCATGCGCACCGTCGTTTATGCCCGCAAAGTGAAGATTACGCGCGTGCCGGTGTATTGCTGCAGCGGCTGCGGCAGCCATGAAGTGTACGCAGGCGTCAAATCCGACATCGGCAAGTTGATCGGCAGGCTCGGCGCCAGGCCGAGGAAACAGACGATATCCTTCGATGAACTGAACGAATGCGCCGGCGTGCTGTCGCAGGTGCTGGATCTCGGCAATCGTACGGTGCAGCCGGACGCCGCCCAACGCGCCGCTCAGGAGCGGACGAACGAACTGCTCGATTTGTGGCTGATCGCCTCTTCGCTGGGAGACGAGCATTGGAAATCCGAGCTGTCGGAGCGGCTGGCCCAGCTTCGCCATGCATACATATCGTAAGGAGCGCGATTGTTAACAAATTCGAAATTCGGTTGCAATTGTTTTGCGGTTGATGGCGATATCTGGTACCATGAAAATATCCGCTTGTTATTTTCAAGGAGGAGATCTTCTCATGCCGGCCATTCGCCAGTTGACGAGCATGGAGCAATGGCGCGAAGCGGTGCAAGCTTCTTCCGCGCGTCCGCTTCTCGTCTTCAAGCACAGCACCAGTTGCCCGATCAGTGCGGGCGCGCGCGAAGAACTGCAGCATTACGTGGAAGACTCGGCCGGGGCGAACGTTGATTATGCCATCGTTCATGTCATTGAGGATCGGCCGGTCAGCAACGCCATCGCCGAAGAGTTGGGCGTGCAGCACAAATCGCCGCAAGCAATTCTGGTGAACGATGGCCATCCCGTGTGGCACGATTCCCATTGGAACATCACGTACGATTTTTTGTCCGGCAAGCTGGGCAAACCCGCAGGCGGCGAAGCTTGACGGATTGACGCATGCTGCGGCGCTTCCTGCGTTCGTCGTTGCGCAATCCAATGTTTTATCGTATCATTACCTTAAATATCCATGGGTGGACAAGCTGGTTGTTCGCACATGACAATGGAGCGAATCAATGTGACGGTAACCATTTATGATGTGGCTCGCGAGGCCGGCGTATCGATGGCAACGGTGTCCCGCGTCGTGAACCATAATCCGAACGTGAAGCCGCAGACGCGGAAGAAAGTATTCGAGGCCATCGAACGGCTCGGCTATCGCCCGAATGCGGTCGCGCGCGGGCTGGCGAGCAAGAAGACGACGACGGTCGGCGTCGTCATTCCCGATATCGCGAACGCGAACTTCGCCGAAGTGGCGCGGGGCATCGAAGATATCGCGAATATGTACCATTACAACATTATTCTCAGCAATGCCGACAAGCGGAAGGACAAGGAAATTCGCGTCATCAACACACTGCTGGAGAAGCAGGTCGACGGCTTGCTGTTCATGGGCGGCGTTGTGACGGAAGAGCACATCCAGGCGTTCAATACGTCCAATGTGCCGATCGTACTGTGCGCCACGACGGACGAGCAGGGGACGATGCCTTCCGTCGATATCGATCATGAAGGCGCGGCCTTCGACGCCGTATCGAAGCTTATCGAAGAAGGCCATCGGCAGATCGCCATGATCAGCGGCACGTTGCAGGACCCTGCAAGCGGCTATGCCCGTTACCAGGGCTATAAGCGCGCGTTGGAGCAAGGCGGCATTGCGTACCGGGAAGATTACGTCCGGGTTGGCAACTATCGCTACGAATCCGGCATTGAAGCGACGCAGTACTTCCTGGAACTGCCCGATCGGCCGACCGCGATCTTCTCCGCGACGGACGAGATGGCGATCGGGGCGATTCACTGCTTGCAGGATGCGAACTTGCAAGTGCCGGAGGACGTGTCCGTCATCAGCGTGGATAACAGCCGCATGGCTTCGATGGTGCGGCCGCTGCTGACGACCGTGGCCCAGCCGATGTACGATATCGGCGCGGTGTCCATGCGGCTTCTGACCAAGCTGATGAAGAAGGAGTCGGTCGAGGACGGCAGAGTGACGCTCCCGCACGAATTGATTTTGCGCCGTTCTGTCGCTGCTCCGAAGGCTTAATATTGTTCGAATCGAATCATTCAAGGCACCAGGATGCCCCGGGCGGGATGTACGTTCCGCTGCGGGGTATTCTTGCGCCAAGACGAGGCACAAGCCCGAGAAGGAGAAGATGACGATGTCGACCGGTACGATCGGTATTATCGGCGCCATGCAGGAAGAGATCGATCTGCTGCTGGAAAATATGAAAGAGAGACGGTCGGACCGCCATGCGGGAATCGCGTATGAGCCGGGCCTCTTGCAGGGCCGCTCTGTCGTCGTCTGCAAGTCGGGCATAGGCAAGGTCAACGCGGCGGTATGCACGCAGGTGCTGATCGACCGATACAAGGTGGAGGCCGTTATTTTCACCGGCGTGGCGGGCGCGCTCGATCCCGAACTGGACATCGGGGACATCGTGATCTCCCGCAGCTGCATGCAGCATGACATGGATGTGTCGCCGCTCGGATTCGCCCGCGGCGCCATTCCTTACCAGGAGGTGTCGGATTTCCCGTCGGACGAGAGGCTGATCCGGCTGGCCGAGCAAGCGGGCGAGCGGGTATTTCCGGGCCGGTGCCGCGTCGGCAAAGTGCTGTCGGGAGATCAATTCATTGCCGACCGGGCACGGGTGCAGATCTTGCATGCGGTTTTCGGCGGAAGCTGCGTAGAGATGGAAGGGGCCTCCGTCGCGCAGGTGTGCCACATGAACGGGATTCCGCATGTCGTTATCCGCGGCATGTCCGACAAAGCCGACGGCTCGGCTCACATGAATTTCGCCGCATTTACGATCGAAGCCGCGAACCGCTCGTTTGCGATCGTCAGCGGCATGATCGACCAGCTGTAAATCATCCAAGATGCTGGAGTGCGATGTCCAGCATCTTGCGATTGTTCGCCGTAATTTCCGCGCGTCTGGGCATCGGCTTCCAGGCGGATGTCTCGTCAAGCCATGTATTCGGCACTTGCGGCGGACGCTGGCCGGCGAGATCGCCCATCCAGCCGTCCGGCAGCGCCAGCGGGGCTTGCGCACAGTCGATGGATGCGAGCAGCGGATGCCCGCACATCTCCATCCACAGAAGGCTCCAGGCGCGGGGGACGACGCGCCAGTGGTCGTACCCGCCGCCGCCGAGCGCCACCCATCTGCCTTGCGTATACCGTTCCGCCATCTCCCGGATCATTCTCGGCATTTCCCGATAGATCTTCATGCTGCAATGCATATGCGCCAATGGATCGTACGCATGAGCATCGCATCCATGCTGGCTGACGATAACGTCCGGACGGAACACCGATACGGCGGTTTCCAGCGCGCGGCTGAAGCAGGCCAGCCAGGAATCGTCTTCCGTATACGGCTCCATGGGCAAGTTCAGGCAAGCGCCGTAGCCGACGGATTCACCGCGTTCATACGCGAACCCGGTGCCCGGAAACAGGAATTTGCCCGTCTCGTGAATCGACAAGGTGAATACGTCCGAATCGGTATAGAAAAACCATTGTACGCCGTCGCCATGGTGAACGTCGGTATCGATGTACATCACTTTGGCGCCGTACCTGCTGCGGATATGGGCGATCGCCGCGGCGGCGTCGTTATAGATACAGAAGCCCGAAGCGCGCTCCGGGAAAGCATGGTGCAAGCCGCCGGCCAAGTGCAGCGCACGGCTTGCGGCACCCGACATGACCGCATCGGCTGCAGCCAGCGAGCCGGCTACGACCGCGAGCGAAGCATCGTGCATCCCGGCAAAATAAGGGGTGTCGCCACCCCGATGCAAGCCGTACGCCTCCGCGCGACCGATCGCCTCTTGCGACGGGGAGGGCGCGCTCAGCGCTTGCACGGCTGCCACGTAATCGGCCCTGTGCAGCGTTTGAACGGCTTGCAAGGCATCGTTCGTCTCGAAGGCATCGATCATATGTGAATCATCCAGCGCTTGCGTCCGGCGAAGCAGACGTTCGGTAAGCGCAAGGCGAATCGGATGAAACGGGTGCTCGTCATGAAAGCGGTAACTGCCGGAAGCGGAACAATTTACCCACAAGGCACTGGAACTCAACGCGCGTCTCCATCCTTTCTGTCAACAATAGAAGTTAATACATGAAGCGTCGACGAAACCGCACGCGATCGAATCGTTCAACCGATTCCAAAGGCACATCCTTGCCGATCCGCACCATGAGGCAGTTTGCCGGATGCGCGCATATTTCCGGATCGTCGGTCGCAAACCACTCCATCCCGACAACCTTCATGAGCCGCTCCATCATTTCCCGATATTCCCATACGGACAGGCCGCTGCCTTCCAGGTCCCAATGCCAGTAATATTCGGTCGTGTATACGATCATATTGTCCAGTTGTCCGTTCTCGAAGGCGGTCGTAATCAAGGCTTTGCCAAGTCCCATATTTCGATATTCGTCAGCAACTTCGATGGCGCCGAGCTCGACAAGGTCCTCCATGCCGGCTTCGTACCAGCGTTCCATCTCGTCCGGGTAGTGAAAGGTAACGTATCCCGCAACCAGATCGCCTTCCCTGGCCACGATAATGCGGCCTTCGGGCAGCTCGGCGATTTCGACCAGCGCTTCGTGTTGATCCTTCGGCCGGCGAAATGCATCCAGAGAAGCGTGGAGGGTCATTTTCTTCAATCGCTCGGGCGGAACGGGGCCTTCGACGACGAGCGTTCGTTCGTTGCGCTCGATTTTGTGGACGGCTTCGATCTTCATGTGCTGCATAGGCTTCTCTCCGTTAGGTGCAGCCGAATCCCGCGTCGTTATGCCGCGGGCGGATGCGCGATTTGGTGTCATTATACACCAGCAGGCAGAAATTGTCCCTGCGAAATCGGAAAATCGTCTCCGAATCGGTGTGATGGGCCGTCGTGCTGTGATATAATGCATATGGCAGGGGGCCAATACCCCCATTGTAAGCGATTTCGCTCTCGTAGAGCGGTTCGGAATCCATATGGGAAGGTGAGTAAAGTTGACAATGGAGCATGGCGAGAAATTAGCAGTCGAGGTGGAAACGTCCAATCTGGGTTCCTATGAGGAAGCAGTGGAACATTTTCGCTGGGAAGACGTGGAAGCGCAATTTTCCTGGGCACAGACCGGCAAAGTCAATCTTGCGTATGAGGCGATCGACCGCCACGTCGCGGCCGGCAAGGGGGATAAAATCGCGCTTCATTACAGCGACAGCACCCGAAACGAAAGCATTTCGTATGCGGAGATGAAGCGGCAATCCGATAAATTTGCGAACGTGCTTCGCGGGCTTGGCGTGAAGAAGGGCGACCGCGTGTTCATTTTCATGCCGCGCACGCCGGAGCTTTACTACAGTCTGCTCGGCATCATCAAGATCGGTGCGGTTGCCGGCCCGTTGTTCGAAGCTTTCATGGAGACGGCCGTACGGGACCGGCTGCAGGACAGCGAAGCGATGGCGATCGTCACGACGCCGGCCTTGCTCGGACGCGTGCCGCGCGCTGAACTGCCGGATTTGAAGCATGTGATCGTTCATGGAGACAATGTGCAGGAATCGGACGGGCTGATCGATTATGCCAAGGCGATGGCCACAGCGTCCGAGCAAGCGGATATCGAATGGGTCGACCGGGAAGACGGTCTCATTATCCACTACACGTCGGGTTCGACCGGGCGGCCGAAAGGCGTCTATCACGTGCATAATGCCATGATCCAACATTATTATACGGGCAAGATCGTGCTGGACCTCCGCGAGAACGACGTGTACTGGTGCACCGCCGACCCGGGCTGGGTCACGGGGACGTCTTACGGCGCGTTCGCGCCTTGGCTCAACGGCGTCACGAATGTCGTCAGAGGCGGACGGTTCAGCCCGCAGGACTGGTACGGCACGTTGGAGAAATACAAGGTCACCGTCTGGTACAGCGCGCCGACCGCCTATCGCATGCTGATGGGCGCCGGGGACGACAGCGTGAAAGGATTCGATCTGTCGAGCCTGCGCCATGTGCTCAGCGTCGGCGAACCGCTCAATCCCGAAGTCGTGCGCTGGGGCTACAAAGTATACGGCCACCGCATTCACGATACGTGGTGGATGACGGAGACCGGCGCGCAGCTGATCTGCAACTATCCGAGCATGCCGATCAAGCCGGGCTCCATGGGCAAGCCGATTCCGGGCGTACAAGCGGCGATCATCGACGATCAGGGCAACGTGCTGCCTCCGCTGCGCATGGGCAACCTGGCGATCCGCACGCCGTGGCCTGCGATGATGCGCAAAATTTGGAACAACCCGGCGAAGTACGAGGAATATTACCGGCTGTCCGGATGGTACGTCTCCGGCGACTCCGCCTATATGGACGATGAAGGCTATTTCTGGTTCCAGGGCCGGATCGACGACGTCATCAACACGTCCGGCGAGCGTGTCGGACCGTTCGAAGTCGAGAGCAAGCTCGTCGAGCATCCGGCGGTCGCCGAAGCCGGCGTCATCGGCAAGCCCGACCCGCTGCGCGGGGAGATCATCAAGGCATTCATCTCCTTGCGGGAAGGATACGCTCCGTCCGACGAATTGAAGGCCGAAATCGCCAAGTTCGTGAAGGAAGGGCTGTCCGCACATGCTTCGCCGAGGGAGATCGAATTCAAGGATAAGCTGCCGAAGACGCGCAGCGGCAAGATCATGCGCCGCGTCCTGAAGGCCTGGGAACTGAATCTGCCGACAGGCGACCTCTCCACGATCGAAGACTGATCGCCAGAATCTCTGCAACGTTAAAGCCCCTCAGCAGTCTGAGCTTCAGACGCTGAGGGGCTTTGCCTATGTTCGCCGCGTTCGCGGTTGTTGTGAGCTTAATTCCCCGATTGCGATTGCACGGAAGCCGATGGAGCCGATTCTCCGTTCGCATTCAGTGCGGTCACCCGATACCATCCCGAGCTTAACGGGGATACGTACTCGAAGCGGTTCGCTTCAGACGTGCCGAGCAGCCGGTATTTTCCGTTCTCGCTGGCGGAGAACCAGATCTGGTAGCCGGTGACGCCTTGGCCGGGAGGGCTTGCTTGCCATTCGAGAGATACGCCGAGTGCCGTTGCGGTCGCCGTCAGACCGGCAGGCGCGGTCGGGGCGCCGTCCGGGGTCGAGCCGTCCGGCGGATTCGTCGGAGCTCCTCCCGTGCCCGGATCGATCACGCTGCCGGGATCGTCCGTATTCGGGTCCAGCACGCCGCCCGGATTCAAGCCGGGGGGCAAGCCTTCCACGGAGACGACGGCGCTGCGATCCGATTCCTTGCCGCTGACGTCGACCGCGGTCACGTAATAGCTGTAAGCATAGCCGCCTGCGCCCGCATTGACGAATTTGGCCGGTTCGCCGGTCAACAAAGAGTTTTCGACTTTCATAAAGTTCATGCCGTCCACAGAGCGATACAGCCGGTACCCGGCCACATCCTCTGTCGCGACCGGCGTGAACGTGACGTGCACGTCTGCGCCGACCGTCTCTGCCGCGATATCGCCCGGAGCCGGGGGGGCGCTGCCGTCATCGACGCGCGGATCCGTCTTGCCGGGCGCGCTGTTCGCGGCGTCCTGCGGCAAATAGAACGACAACGGCTTGCGGCTTTGCGCGGAGACGTGCTCGAGCGCGGCCTGGATCTCTTCGGTCAGTACGTCCAGCGGCTTTTCGCGCTTGATCATGACGGCTTCCCGCAGCATATCCTCCGGCGTATCCGGCAGCGGGACATAGTTGATGCCGTTATAAGCGATGTACTGCATCTTGACCAGGGCATCGTCTTCTTCGGTCGGGATGAACTTGCGGTTGAATATATCGGTCACGAGCAGCCCGGCTTCTTTCGTCAGCTCCGTCGGCAGCTTGCCGCTTACGCTGGACACGGTCGCCTTGACGATATCCTCAGGCTGCTCGAACTCGGTCGTCGGAAACAGCTCGGGCTTCGCTTCCGTGACTTCGTTCATGATTTGGCTCCAGATGAGCTTCGCGCGGTTGCGGCCGTCCTTGGACAGCTCATGGATCTGCTTCTCATAGCCGACCCATACGCCGAGCGTGATGTCGGGCGTGAAGCCTTGGAACCAGACATCGCCGTAGTTTTGCGTTGTGCCCGTCTTGCCGGCGATCGGGATTTTGCCATAGGATTTGAAATTGGCTTTCACCATCGTCCCCGATCCGTTGCTGATGACGGTTTTGAGCATGTCGGTCATAATGTACGCCGATTGTTCGGAGACGACCCGCTGCGGCTTCGCTTGGTGCTCATAGACCGTTTCGCCGTCCGTCGTCGTGATTTTCTCGATCAGGTAAGCGTCGTTGAACACGCCCTGGTTGGCAATCGCGCCGTATGCGTTCGTCAGTTCCTCGACGGATACGCCGTACTTGAGACCGCCGATGACGCCGGTTTGCGCATGGATGTCGTCATCGGTAATCGTGGTGATGCCGAGCGACTTGGCGAATTTCCAGGCTTCCGGGATCGTGACTTTATCCAGAAAGATTTTGAGCGCCGGCAAATTGAGCGAGTCGTTAAGCGCTTTGCGCGCCGTGACGAGCCCGGCGTATTTGTTGTTGACGTTTTTCGGAATATGCTTGGACGTGCCGCCGTTGTCCAGGATGATCGGCGCGTCGTCCACGACGCTGGCCGGCTGGATCAAGCCCATCTCGATGGCGGGCAAGTAAGCGGCGATCGGCTTCATGGCCGACCCGGGCTGCCTTGTCATCTGGGTGGCGAAGTTCATCTGTTCCAGATGGAAATCGCGGCCCTCGATCATGCCGAGAATGGCGCCGGACTTATGATCGAGCATGACCGATGCGGTCTGTTCCACGCCTTTGGTCTTGCTGTCGGGCGAGAAATTATCCGGATTTTCCGCGATGGCGTGCATCAGGTCGTATACTTGCTTGTCGATCGTCGTCGTAATTTTGTAGCCGCCCCTGAGCAACTGCTGCCTCGCGTCTTCGATCAAATTCGCGTTGGCCTTTTTGCCCAGATCCTCGTGCGTAAGTTCGGGATTCTGTCTCAGCACGAGCGTCTCCGCCGCCTGGCGCTCGACTTCGAGCATCAGGTAAGGGTACGTGTTGTAGGCCTTTTCCGTCGGCTTGGCGAGCGAGCTTTGCAGGTCGAAGGCGAGTGCTTGCTGGTATTCGCTCTGGGTAATCTTGTTCTCCTCGTGCATGCGCCTCAGCACCAATTTCTGTCGATCCATGGCGCGTTTGAAGCTGTCTTCCTTGAATTCCCCTCTGCTCGTGAAAGCGGAATACAAGGATGGCAGCTGCGGGACGCCGGCCAGGTATGCGGCTTGGGCAAGATTGAGCTTGTTCAGGTCGTCGACGCCGAAGATGCCTTTGGCCGCGGCCTTGATGCCGAATACCTGATAGCCGGAAGAGCTGTTGCCATACGGTATCTTGTTGAGATAGGCGGTCAGAATTTCTTCCTTGCTTAAATATTGCTCCAGTCGCAGCGAGAGAAAGATTTCCTTCGCTTTGCGGCTTTGCGTCTGGTCCAGGCTCAGGAAGACGCGGCGGGCAACCTGTTGGGTTATCGTGCTGCCGCCCGTCTGCACGCTTTCGTTCAGCAGCTGCTGCTTGACCGCCCGCAGCAGGCCGTTCGTATCGACGCCGTGATGCTCGAAGAAGTTTTTGTCTTCGATCGCCAAGACCGCGTCGATGATCTTCTGCGGAATTTCCTTATACGTGATCGGGCGCCGGTCCTCCTCCGTGCGAAGCTGACCGACGAGCGTTCCGTCGCGGAAATAGACGAAGCCGGTCTCGGCGTTCTGGCTGATCTTGTCTTCGATCATCTTCTGGCTGCGGACCGGATCGTCCTTCACGAGGGAAGCGACATATCCGGCTACTGCGCCGGCTGCGGTCAATCCGGCGAGCACGCCGAACAGCACGAGCCACAGCACCGTGAACCCGGCGATCTTGCCGGCCACGATCCAGGGATAGCCTCGTCGCCTGGGCGGCGGCGGGTTTTGTTTAGGTTGTTTGGTTTGATCCATGCATGATGCCTCCTTCAACAAACAGAAGTATTATAGCACATTTTGGCTGACGTTGGCTTTACCCTTGTACAGTCCATTGCCGATGGGCCTTGCGGCTGGCGCGCTTGCCCCGTCGCTCTCAGTTGACAGGAAGTATTCAACATGATATAACGTTTTACAACACAAGATGTTGCAAGCGATGATGGGAACCCAGTAGCGGTCGCATGCGAGTAGGCCAGAGAGCCGGCGGTTGGTGCAAGCCGGCACTCGAGCGAGCGCGAATTACGTCCCGGAGCATCTTCGCCCGAAACCGCCGACAAGCGGGAGGGGAAGACGGCAGTCGGCCGTTATCCGATTGGAGAGGAACCGCAAGATGCAGCTTGGCTGCGCCTTGCGTTCAACTAGGGTGGTACCGCGATAACTCGTCCCTGCATCGGCAGAGACGGGTTTTTTGTCGTTCGCCAGCCCCAATATAACGAAGAGGTGATCGATCGTGGCAACGCATGAGGAGCTTCAGGCAAAGGCCGGGCAAGCTTTATTGGACGATTTGGAATATCGCGGGCTCGTGTATCAGGTTACGAACCGGGAGCAGTTGAACGACAGACTGAACGGCGGCAGCATGACGCTGTACAGCGGCTTCGACCCGACGGCAGACAGCTTGCACATCGGGCACCTGCTCCCGGTTTTGACGCTTCGGAGATTCCAACTGGCAGGACACGCGCCGATCGCGCTCGTCGGCGGCGGCACCGGGCTGATCGGGGACCCGAGCGGCCGCTCGACGGAACGGACGCTGAACGGCCCGGACACGGTCGCCGCTTGGACGGACAGCCTGAAGAGCCAGTTGTCCCGTTTTCTGGATTTCGAGATGCAGCCGAACGCAGCCAGGCTGGTCAGCAATTACGAGTGGCTGGCGCCGCTTGACGTCATCTCGTTCCTGCGCGACGTCGGCAAGTATTTCACGGTGAACTACATGCTGGCGAAAGATTCCGTCGATTCGCGGCTGGCGCAGGGCATTTCCTATACGGAGTTCAGCTACATGATTTTGCAAGCTTACGATTTCTACAAGCTGCATCAGGATCACGGCTGCTCGATCCAGATCGGCGGCAGCGACCAGTGGGGCAACATTACGGCTGGGCTGGATTTGATCGGCAAGATGGCAGGCGAAGATGCAGGAGCAGGCGCGGCCGGCGGCGCGTTCGGCTTGACGCTGCCGCTCGTTACGAAGGCGGACGGCAAGAAGTTCGGCAAGTCCGAAGCGGGCGCCGTCTGGCTCGACCGCAACAAGACGACGGCTTACCAATTTTATCAATTTTGGATCAATACGGACGATGCCGACGTCATTCGCTTCCTGAAATATTTCACTTTCCTGACCCGTCGGGAGATCGAGGCGCTTGCGGCCGAGCTTGCGGCGAATCCGGAGGCGCGGGCTGCGCAGAAGACGCTGGCGCGCGAGGTGACCCGCATCGTGCACGGCCAAGGAGCCGTGGAGACGGCGGAGAAGGTGACCCAATCGCTGTTCTCCGGCGACGTGGCGCAGCTCGGCGAAGACGACCTGGTCGAAGCAATGAAAGACATGGCCAGCGCGACGCTGGGCGACGCGGACGAAGTGCTGCTGATCGATCTGCTGGCGGCATCCGGTCTCGCGCCTTCCAAGCGGCAGGCCCGTCAGGATATCGAGAGCGGGGCGGTCTACGTGAACGGGGTCAAGCAATCGGGGATAGACACGACGGTCGGACGCGACCAGCGGCTGTTCGGCAAATACGTGATCCTGCGGCGGGGCAAGAAGAACTACGCGGGCATCGCGTTTGAGCCTCGCGCGTGAAGGGAAGCGGCCCGCTAAGAATAGCGGCTTCGCCGTCCTTCAAAGCGCGGCGAAGCCGGGGGATGAGAAAGAGCGCCGGGAACGATACGTTCCAAGGCGCTCTTCTTCTTCGCATATGGGGCGATTTTAGCGGCTATAAAACTCGACGATCTGCTTCTCGTCGATATCTTGGGACAATTCTTCGCGGCTCGGCAGGCGAACGTACTTGCCTTCCATCGCATTCGCGTCGAAATCGACGTAGCCCGGCAGATGATGACGGCCTTCGACCGCTTCCTTGATCGACTTCAGGTTACGGCTGCGCTCGCGCAGGCCGATCGAGTCGCCCGGTTGCACCAGGTAGGAGGCGATATTGACTTTCTTGCCGTTAACCGTTACGTGGCCGTGGGAGACGAGCTGACGGCTGCCAGCGCGGGTATTCGCCCAGCCAAGGCGGAACACGAGGTTGTCCAGGCGGCTCTCGAGCAGGAACATGAAGTTCTCGCCGGCGATTCCCTTCATCTTGGTGGCGCGGTCGAACAGGTTGCGGAATTGCTTCTCGTTCAGGCCGTACATATGGCGAAGCTTCTGCTTCTCTTGCAATTGAACGCCGTATCCGCTAATCTTGCGGCGTTGGTTGGCGCCGTGCTGCCCCGGAGGGAACGGACGCTTCAATTCTTTGCCGGACCCGCTCAGGGAGATGCCCAGACGGCGGCTAAGCTTGAACTTGGGACCTGTATAACGTGACATGGTTAGGCTCCTTCTTTGTACATTTCATGAGCATGAATGGTAGTAGTAGAAATTATCGGTTTCACAAGTGCCGGATCGCGCCGTAACCGATCTGACCGGTCCCGGTCGGGATGTTCAGCCGCAGCCCGCCGGTGGGCAATCCGTGAGGGTGACACATGCGAACGTCCAACAATCAACAAGTTATATTATAAGAAACTGAGTACGTTTGTCAAGATTAACTTTCCGCAAAGCTGCGGAACGATCTGGGAATTTTACTGAAAATACGTACTCACGATCTTGACAGCTTATTGACAAAATCGCAAATGATCCATAAAAATGAGAGTAAAGTCCCATGAACCGATGAGGAATCTAGTGCAAAGTTCACGCTTTCATTGTATAGTGAAGTCAGCAATATGGCGGATCGGAGGCGGAAAGCGATGGCAGACGGATGGCACATACGATACGCTCCCAAGTTTAATCAGCAGCAAGGCGTCGGACCGCTGATCCTTCCGGAGCTTCCGCCATGGCTGAGAAATCAGGATTTTACCGAAGCGGACATGGCATACTTGCACGAACTGCTTGCGATCGGATTTTCGGACTGGCTTGTCCAGTCCGACGGTTTCCCCTGGCTGAAGGGCCTCTGTCTGCTGCATCATGCCGACGGGGAATGGCTTGCGGTTCGCGGATTTCGGACGGACGGCGGCTTCGCGGACCCTTCGCCGCCGTCAGGCTGCGCCGTTCCCGCCGCCGTCTCGGCTGCCCGGGCTTCCTGCCTGCCGGCCTTATGCCGTGCCGACGAAGAGACCGCTGCACAATACCGGGGCATGGATTCGATTGCCGTGCCGATCTTCACCCGTTCGACCGGCATCCTGGTCGCCGTAGTCGCGTGCGTGCTTCCGGGGGGAACGGTGCAGGCGGCGGACTTGAAGCTGCTGCAGGCGGCAGCGCTCCATTACCGCAGTTGCATGTATCAAAGGATGGAGCACTTTTTCGTCGACAGCATCTTGAATGAACAGACGCGAAGCCGCCGCGAGGAGAAAAAACGCGAAATTTTGTTCGAGGCTTTGCGACGCATGAACGATCACCTGGAAGTCGAACGGGTGTTGGCCGATACGCTTAACGGCTTGGAGCAGCTGAATCCGGGCTGCCGCGTCGACATCTTCTTATCGCAAGACTATAGCAGCTATAACGACAAGGTCAAACCGCTCATGTTCAATCAGCCGGATATGGCGTTGTGCAGACAAGCGTTTCTGGATGGCACGATCCGGGAAGAAGCCCAGGACGGGCGCCGCCGTCTGGCGATTCCGCTCGCAGGCAAGCAAGGCGTGTACGGCGTCTTGCGGCTGGCGATGCCGGAAGATGAGTTCGACGAGCCCGGGATGCGGTTTCTCACCATACTCGCCGGTTCGGCCGGCGCGGCGTTCGAGAAAGCGAAGCTGCACGAGCAAGCGAACGTGCTGGTCGGCGAGCTTCGCCTGATCAACGAATTGACCAAGCGGCTGAACAGCAGCCTGAAGCTGTCGGAAACGATGCAATTCGCTTCGTCGGAGCTGCTGAAAATATTCGCGGCGGATTATTGCTGCATCCTGCAAGTCGACGGGACCCGCAACGAATTCGTCGTCATGACGTCCAATGTCGAGCAACTGATCGGAGAGACGTTCCCGACCGATTACGGATTCGTCGGGATGATGTGGACGACGAAGGAACCGATCATTCTATCGGATTATGAGCAAAGCGGGAACGTCCCTTCCAAATGGATGTCGGTTACGGCATCTTGTTCGCTGCTCGCTGCTCCGCTGATTTTAAACGGTGAAATGATCGGCGCCGTCTTGATCAGCCACCGCGAACCCAACCATTTTTCCTATGACAATTACAAGCTGCTGCAAGTGTTGTCCGCGCATCTTGGCTTGGCCGTATCCAATGCCAGCCTGCATGCCGAGGTTCGCCGGATGGTCATCACCGACAACCTGACCGGCTTGTATGCGCGGCACCACCTGAACGAGCGGATCGTGCGCAGGCAGAAGCGGGACCCGAGCGGGTCGCTGATCCTGCTGGACATCGACTACTTCAAGCGCGTGAACGATACGTACGGCCACCAGGTGGGCGACGAGATCTTGAAGCAAGTGAGCCGAATCATCCTCAGCTCGATCCGGGACGGCGACATCGCCGCGCGTTGGGGCGGAGAAGAGCTGGCGATCTACTTGCCCGAAGTCGGCTACGACATCACCGGCAAGGTGGCGGAGAGAATCAGGCGCCGCGTGGAGGCGGAGACCCATCCGCAAGTAACGGTATCGTGCGGCATGTCCGAATGGTACGCCACGGACGAGCGGATCAGCGTCGAATCGCTGTTTTACCGGGCGGATATGGCGCTGTACGAGGCGAAGCATCTGGGAAGAAATCGCGTCATCCAGGGATGATATTTCCAAAGCGGAGATATCATCCTTGTTCTATCCCGGGCTGCCTCCGCCCCGACCGGCCGGTTCGCATGATCGACGGCGAATGGGGAAAGCCTACCGGTAATGGAAAGGAGTTGCTGAAGCTTGCGCATCTGCTTGACGCGCCGCCGCCGCGTCCTTGCGGCGATATCGGCTTTCGGGGTGCTCCTGGCGCTGCTCGCCGCCTGCGCGGCCGCAGGCGCGCGCCATTCGCCGGAGCAGGCGCTCGCGCTGTCGGCCTCGGCCTTGTCCGGGAGCGACAATTACAGCTTCGACGGCGAATTGTCGATCTACGATCCGCTCGGAGCCGTTGCGACCCAATCGCAATTTGCCGGCAAAGTGACGGGGCACGGCCATTTGAACATCCAATGGACGGGCGGGGCGATGCAAGCCGGACAGGCGGAGGCCAGGACCGGGCAATATCAACCGCTTGGGCTGCTGGAGGCGATCCGGAGCCGTCATGCGTTCGTTGCCTATGCCGATCGACCTGCACGCAAAGGCGCCGTGCAATTGCAGATCGATTTGAAGCCGGAGACGGCGAAAACCCGCGTTGCGAACGATTTGCGCGCAGGGCTTGCCGTATTGCAGCAGGATTGGAGCCAGAAGGAATTGAAGCCCGATGAGCGCCGGCAAGCGCAGGCGATCCTGGATCGGGCAGAGCGGCAGCTGGAGGAAACGTTGGCAACGCTGACGGTGCAAACCCGCTGTCTGTGGATCGCGGACGGGAAGACCTGGTTTCCGCAGCAGATGTCGGAGCATACGGAATTGACGTATATGCGGTCGGGCAAGACGTATCGGGAAAAAAGAGAAGCCGTCACCCGCTTTCTGCCGTCCGGCCGGGATGGTACAATAAGGGAGCCTGCGACCGCTTTAACAAAACAATAGAACAAGGAAATGATCAAGGGAGGAATGCATGCATGCGGGATCCGCGAATGCGGCGACTGGCGGAAAACCTCGTCGGATATTCCGTCGACGTTCAGCCGGGAGAGAACGTGTTGGTCGAGATGATCGGTTCCGAGCGGGAACTGTTAAAATGCGTCATCGAGGAGATCGCCGCCAAAGGCGGGCATCCTTTCGTCGAACTGACGGACCGTTCCGTCGAGCGGACTTTGCTTCGTCATGCCCGTACCGGCATGATCGACACGTGGGCCGAGTATGATATGGAGCGGATGAAGCGGATGCAAGGCTATATCGGCATCCGGTCGGGGGACAATGTCAACGAGCTGTCGGACGTGCCTTCGGACCTCTATCAATACTATGATCGGATCTATCGTCATCCGATTCACAGCGAACGGCGCGTCAAGAAGACCAAGTGGGTCGTGCTGCGCTATCCGAACGGCTCGATGGCTCAACTCGCCAACATGTCCACGGAAGCGTTCGAAAATTTTTATTTCGATGTGTGCAATCTGGATTACGCGAACATGTCCCGGGCGATGGACCCGCTCGAGGCGCTCATGAACCGCACCGATAAAGTCCGCATCGTCGGTCCCGGCACGGATTTGTCTTTCTCGATCAAGGGCATCGGGGCGAAAAAATGCGCAGGCCAGCGCAACATTCCCGACGGCGAAGTGTTCTCCTGTCCGGTCCGGGATTCCGTCAACGGTACGCTGGCTTACAATACGCCGAGCGTCTATAACGGATTCACGTTCGAGAACGTCAAGTTCACGTTCGAGAACGGCAAAATTGTCGAGGCGTCGGCTAACGATACGGATCGCATCAATCGCCTGCTGGATGCCGACGAAGGCGCGCGTTACATCGGCGAATTCAGCCTCGGGCTCAATCCGCACATCCTGCACCCGATGAAAGACACGCTGTTTGACGAGAAAATAGCGGGCAGTTTGCATTTTACCCCCGGGCAAGCCTATGAGGAAACCGATAACGGCAACCGGTCGTCGATCCACTGGGACCTCGTGCTGATCCAGCGTCCGGATTACGGCGGCGGGGAAGTGTACTTCGACGATGTACGGATTCGCAAAGACGGACTGTTCGTCCCGGAAGAGTTAAAAGGGCTGAATCCGGATGCCTTGAAGTAACTTTGTGCTTGCACGCCTTCTATGTGACAAGGTATGATGTGGATAAGAAGGCCACACCTAAATTTTGGAGGGATCCCGATGTCCAACAACGCGGCAGTCGTAGAATTGTCCCAAACCGCCAACAAATTCCGTTCTTCCATCGTACTGCAGGCGGAAAACAAGTACATCGACGTGAAAAGCATTCTCGGACTGTTCACGACGCTCGTGGGCGGTCATGCATACGAGCTTCACGTTCACGGTCCTGACGCCGATGAAGCCAAGAGCGCGATGTCGGACGTGTTCGCCAAGCACAACCTGAACGTAAAAATCGTGGATTAATTTTAAGATCGTTAGGCAGACACTTCGTCCCGGAGTCCCGCGGCGGAGTGTTTTTGCTTCTATTCGGGGAAATAGACGGATTTGCAGCCGATTTGCGGCGCCCTGTCCTTGTGCTTGAACGGAATTTCGTCTAATATGAAAGGTATAGCGAACATGGTTTGGAAGCTTGGCACAGGGGGAGTGAGTATGGCGCTGCTGGATACGGATACGGTCGATAGCCTGAAGCACAAGGCACTTCGCCTGCTGAGGGATGATGCGGATAAAATCGAGAAATTGATTGCGATTCAGATGGAAAATTTGACGACCCGGCATTGTCCTCTCTATGAGGAAGTGCTCGATACGCAAATGTACGGGTTTTCGCGGGCTGTGGATTTCGCGATCCGCTCGGGACTCGTGGAAGAAGCCGCCGGCAAAGATCTGGTGAGCGAGCTGGAACGGAATTTGGCCTTGTTATATGAAGCGTTGAACCAGAAAGCAGAGTAGCTCCCTTGCGGAAGCTGCTCTTTTTTTTTCGGGTTCACGCCTCATACAAGGAAGAAGGCGACGCCGAGAATGGCGTAGACGACGAGCAGCAGCTTGCCCTCGTACCAGGTCGTGGAGCCGTCGCGCGAAATGGAGATGGCGATGAGCACGGCTACCGCGATCGCGGCCAGCTCGATCGTCGTGAAGATCAAGTCCATATGAGGGGTGAACAACAGGCTGACGAACACGAGCACCGGCGCGACGAACAGGGCGATCTGCAGGCTGCTGCCGACGGCGATCTCGACGGCGGCGCCCATCTTGTTGCGCAAGGCGAGCATGACGGCGGCGCTGTGCTCGGCCGCGTTGCCGATGATGGCGACGACGAAGGCGCCGATGAACAGCTCGGACATGCCGAAGCGGGTCGTGAATACGTCCAGCGTATGGACGAGCCATTCGCTGACGAAAGCGACCATCACGGTGGCCAGCAGCAAGTACATCACCGACTTGCCCTTCGACCATTCGGGCGTCTCGCCGTGAGCGGCCTGGGTATCGACGTGATCCTCCAGCATATCCTTGTGAGTGAACATGGAGTAGACAAGCCAGCCGATGTAGGACAGGATGAGAAAGCCTGCGACGATAATGCTGAGCGTCAGCGTCTCATCCGCCGGGAAGTGTTCCGTCTTGACGAAGACGGCGGGAATGAACAGCGCGATGACGCCCAGCAGCATGAGGGAGGCGTTCTGTCCGGCCAGGTTCACGTTGAATTTCTGCTCCTTGAACTTCAGGCCGCCGACGAGCGCGCTGACGCCGAGCACGAGCAGCAAATTTCCGATGATGGCCCCGGTCAGACTGGCTTTGACGACATCGAACAGCCCTTCCTTGATCAGGAAGATCGCGATGATGAGTTCGGCCGCATTGCCGAACGTCGCGTTCAGGAATCCGCCGAGCCGCTGGCCGGCATAGTGCGCGACCGACTCGGTCGCCTTGCCGAGGAAGCCTGCTACGAACACGATGGCGATCGCGGATAAGCCGAAGGTCGCCTCGGCGCCCCAATGCAGGTAATTCGCGGCTGCACTGAGAATGAAGGTCGCGATCAATGCGGGAAAGAACCATTTTGTCATCCGTCATACTCCTCGTCTACGAATCGAATGAATGCCAAAGCAAGCAAGAACGTTATTAATATACCCGAATCGGGGAGATCAAGTAAATGTTTCCTTTGGCATTTCATACAAGAAATTATCGGACGCAGCTTGGCTGACGGTTGCTTTCCGCTTGTCAATTCCAGTACAATGTAGTCATCAAAGGTTCAGGAGAGTGGGCCGCTATGACGGAAGAGCTGTTGCAAGAAGGACTTATACGCATATCCGACGATGTAGTCGCCACCATAGCCGGCCTCGCGGCATTGGAGACGCCAGGCGTCACGGCGATGTCCGGTGGCATCTCGGAAGGATTGGCCAAGCGCCTGAGCGGCCGGAATGCACAGAAGGGCGTCACCGTGGAAGTCGGCCAGCTCGAAGCGGCAATCGATCTGCGGATCGTCGTGCAATACGGCATTCCGATCCAGGAAGTCGGAAGGCGGCTGCAGGACAATGTGCGCGAAGCGGTGGAGAACATGACCGGGCTGCGGGTTGTCGAGGTGAATGTGAAGGTGGAAGGCGTCGCCTTCAAGGACGAGGAGACTGAAGAAGCGCTGCGCGTGAAGTAGGCGGCAATAGACAAGGCCATCCATGCGACATGCCGCAGGATGGCCTTTCATATGACCGGGGACCGGATCAGGCTGCCGCGCGCGCGCGGCGGGTTTTGTCTTTGTCCACCCGGTTGTATTCTCGCGATATGCTGAGCAGGATGCCCATTCCGAGCAGCGTCATCAGCATGGAGGAGCCCCCGTAGCTGATGAACGGCAGCGTCACGCCGGTGACGGGAATCGCCCCGCTGACGCCGCCCATGTTGATGAGAGCCTGGATCGCAATTAAGGAAACGATGCCGATTCCGACCAGCGTGCCATAAATATCCGGGCAGCGAAGCGCCACGATCAAGGCGCGCCACAGGAAGAGCATATAGAAGAGGAGAAAGACGGTCGTGCCGATAAATCCGAGCTCCTCCGCGATGACGGCAAATATAAAATCGTTATACGCATAAGGGAGGTAGAACAGCTTCTGCACGCTGTTGCCCAAGCCGGCGCCGAAGAGCCCGCCGTGGCCGAACGCTTCCAGCGATCGCGTCAGGTGGTAGCCGGTTCCTTTCTCGTCGGCGAGCGGGTCGAGGAAGGCGGTGAACCGTGCGATGCGGTATTCGCCGATGAAGTCCGGATTAATGAGCATCATCAGGCTTGTCCCGAGTCCGGCCAGACCGACCAGCACGCATCCCGACAGGAAGACATGCTTCAAATTCGAGCCGCCTGCCAGAATGATCGAAGCGGCGCAGAGCAGCAAGATGATGCAGGAGCCGAGGTCGGGCTGAAGCATGATCAGGAATGCGATAAAGCCGATTACGATCATGACCGGAAGCAGGCCGCGCTGGAATTCCCGAAACTTCTCGTCTTTCTTGGCGATGATGGCGGCCAAATACAAAATGATGGCGAGCTTGGCGAATTCCGTCGGCTGAATGCCGAACCCGCCGATGCCAAACCAGCTTCGCGCGCCGTTCAAGGACTTTCCCGTAACAAGCACGGCAATCAGCAAGCCGATGGTCAGCAGCAGGAACGGCGCGAACCATTGCTTGAACTTATAATAGGGGATGTTCATCACGACGAACATGACGAACGTGCCCAGCCCTGCCCACATCAGCTGCCGCTTGGTGAAGTACAAGGCGTCATTGCCGAACTTGTCCGATACGCCCGCCATGCTCGAACTGGCGCTGAATACCATGACGAGGCCGAATCCGACCAAGAGCAGCGTCAGGATGAGCAGCAGGAAATCCGGCGTGCCGCGCCCGCCGGTAGCCGGGGGTTTCACCATGGCAGTCCCCGGGCGGCTCAGGCGAGCAGCTTCTTCAATTCCAGCACGCGCTGGGTTGCCGTATTCAAGATGGGCGCGGGAATCGGAGACTCATAGTCCAGTCCGTGCGGGAACGTAGCCCGTCCGATGTAGACGGCTTCCACTTCCAGTACGGCGTCCGGGCTTTCGAGCTTGCCTTCGACGGCTCTCGTATTGATCCGCAGGAAGTAGTCTTCGCCGGCGGAACGGTCGTGCAGCTTAAGATCGTAAGTGGCGCGGCGATATTCCCATTGCCAGCGCACGAAGCCGAGCTTCTCGCCGGATTCGTCCAGATGAGCCAGGTCGCTGCGGATGCCGTTCAAACCCGTATTGTCAATGATCATGGATTATAAGTTCCTCCTTAGGAACGCACGGTGCATTCCAGCTTCTTGTCTAACCTTCATCATAGACGGTTTAACAGGCTTCTGCAACCCTGAAGACGGAAGCAACTTCGAACGTTCGTTGACAATTGCGGCTTTCTTTCACCGGGTTTATCCCCTATCAAGCAATAGTCAAATTCTGATACAATCAAGCTCAGGAAGGAGGCGTCTGGCACCATGTTCGAGGAAACGCTGACATCGCTGTACCCCCAGATGGTGGAATGGCGCCGTCATCTGCACCGGCAGCCCGAATTGTCATTCAGGGAATTCGAAACGACAGCCATTATCGCGGGGCTGCTCGCTTCCTGGGGATTGGAAGTGCGCAGACAGCAAGGCGGCACCGGCGTCACGGCGAAGCTGACGGGAGATTTGCCGGGAAGATGCATCGCCCTGCGCGCCGATATCGACGCTTTGCCGATCGCGGACGGCAAAGCTTGCGAATACGCCTCCGCGGTGCCCGGCGTTATGCATGCTTGCGGCCATGACGGCCATACCGCCGAATTGCTGGCGGTGGCTCGCTATTACAGCTTGCACAAGGAGCGGACGGCCGGCACGCGGATATTTCTGTTCCAGCCCGGTGAAGAGGTGCTGCCGGGCGGCGCGAAGCGCATGATTGAAGACGGGGCGCTGGATGGCGCGGATGCCGTGTATGGCGTTCATCTGTGGTCGCCGCTGACGTACGGATCCGTTGCGACGCGCCCGGGCGCATTCATGGCCAGCCCCGATGAATTCGAAGTCGAAATCATCGGCAGCGGCGGGCATGCAGGCTTGCCGCACGAGAGCGCCGATGCCCTCGTCACGGGCGCTGCGCTCGTCACCTCGCTGCAATCGATCGTCTCCCGCAGCGTGAACCCGCTCGATCAAGCCGTGCTGACCGTAGGGCAACTGCATGCGGGCACGGCGAACAACGTGATCGCGGAACGGTGCAAGCTGAGCGGGACGATCCGCAGCTTTACGGCGGACGTTCGCCGCTTGATGCGCGAACGGCTGGAGGAGATCACCCGGCATGTGTGCGCGATGCACGGAACGAAATACCGCTTCCAATATACAGAAGGATATCCGCCTGTTGTGAACGACGAGGCGGAGACGGCGCGCGCGCTTCGGGTGGCGCAAGCGGCGCTGCCGGATTGCCGGACGATCGTAAGCGACAAGGTGATGGCCGGCGAAGACTTCGCCTATTACTTGCAGCAGAAGCCGGGCTGCTTTCTGTTCGTCGGAGCGGGCCGGGAGGACGGCGCATCGGCGCCTCATCATCATCCGCTGTTCGATCTCGATGAACGCGCCATGCTCGTTGCCGCCAGACTGCTCGTGGCGGTAGCGGACGACGCGGCGACGGCAGGCGGGTAAGGGCGGCGGACTGGCAAAGGCTGCATGGAAATTCCGCTTTTCGGTGACGCTATACCGGAGCGGAGAGCGCCGACTCCCTGTAGCGGGGAGGGTTTGCTTCCGCAAACTCCCGATTAGAGGTGGGACACCATGCGAAAAATTGCGGATGTGATGACGGCCGGATGCGTCACGGTAACGCCCCAAGACAACATTTACGAGGCGGCTGTCGCGATGCGCGATCACGATATCGGATTCGTGCCGGTTGTGGAAGGGAATCGCTTGCTCGGCGTCATTACGGACCGGGACCTCGTCGTCCGGGGCTATGCCGGGAAGCATTCCGGTTCCACGTCCGTCATGGACGTGCTGACGGACAACGTGCGGACCGTGTCGCCGAACCTGTCGGTGGACGAGGCGGCCGCGCTTATGGCGGCCGAACAAATTCGCCGGCTGCCGGTCGTGGAGCACGGGGAATTGAAGGGCATTGTATCGCTTGGCGATCTTGCCATAAGGGAAATTTTCGTATCCGAGGCCGGGGAAGCGCTGAGCGGCATTTCCGAACCGGAACATCGGGAGTCGACCGTCACGCACTAAAGACGCGGGCGGCGCGGCAAGGCTCGCATTGCATGCCAGCCTTGCTGCGTCCGATCGTTTTCCAAGGCTTGTATTGACCGAATTGCGTTCATTTATGATATGATAGATGAGCAAGACAAGCCCGCAATGTGAGGTGAAGCCGCTTGGCCATCGCGTCGGAGATGCTCCTTTCGGCCCAATCGGGCCGCGCCGGGGAGCGAGACGTTGTCGATTTTACGGAATTGTTGTCGCGCGCATATGCGCTGGGCGATATGATCAAACGGTCCGACTTGACCGATCATTATGTATATTGGAAGCGGCAAGTGGAGCAGGACGAGGAAGCCGGGCGCTTGTCCCGGCGACTCTTGCTTGCAAAGGAGAAATACGCGGAATGCGAGCGGTTCGGCCGCTTCCACCCGGACTATCACGAAGCGTTGAATCAAGTGTACGCCGCCCAGGCGGAGCTTGACGGGCTCGATTCCGTGCGCCGGTTCAAGGCGGCGGAACAATCGCTGGACGAACTGTTTCACGAGATTTCGTTCCTGGTGGCAAGATCCGTCTCGGAATCGGTCAAAGTGCCGGATTTGGACCCGAATGCCCGCGGCGGAGGCTGCGGCAGCGGCGGAAGCTGCTCGTGCGGCAGCGGCGGCTGCGGCTGAGCATGCTTCGGGTGCCGGTCGTGCCGCGCAATGATTCGAATGTCGGAGGAATGGCGAATGTTTGCTGAACGCGTCGGCTATATCGTATGGTTCAACGATTGGAAAGCGGCCAAAGGATTGGACAAATACGGATCGCTGCATTACCTGTCGAGAAGGATGCAATACGCCGTGCTTTATATGAACGCGGACAGCGCCGACGAAGCGTTGCGCAACCTGCAGCGTCTGCCGTACGTCCGCCGTGTCGAGCGTTCCTATCGAAGCGAGATCAAAACCGAATATGAGAAAAACGTGCCGGACCAAACGCGCTTTTACGGCCTTTAAGCGAATCGTCCGCCCCTGTGTGCAGAAAAGTCTCCGAAAAGCGGAGACTTTTCTGCACATATGGACTGTTCGGAAACGAGTCGATATCCATATCATGGAATGGTTGGCGAATCCTTAAATAGTTGTTGAATCGGCGGGAATAAATGCGTTAAAATAGACGTATATACCTATCGGTTCGTCGAGCGTGCTTGGGTTATCGGACCTACGGTCGGGAAGGGGATACCCGGTGAAGGACAAACAAACGGAGCGGTGGAATACTTACGAACCCTTCTATGTCGAATTGGGCGACAAGAGAGTGGCTGACATTATTATCACCAATCATGCCAGAACGCGCTGGACCGACCGGGTGGAAAACGAGAAGACCGGCTTTTCCGATATTGCCCAATATATGTGGAAATGTCTGAAGGAAGACCGGATCGTCTCTTATTATCGCAACGAGCAGGACGTATATACGATTGACGACGATCTCGTATTCGTAGCCGAATTCGCCGTGGCGGAATCCATTACCGACCTGATCGGCAATCCGCTGCACAAGATGATCGTCGTGACCTTTCTCGGCCGCATGTCGGAGACGATGGAGCTCCGTGATTTGAAAACGTATTATTCGTGGCTTCGCCATTCCCGCCGCATGACGCTGATCAAGAACAACCGCAAACGCCGATAGCAAGCAGTTATGCAGAGCCGTTCCTCAAGCGGAGATCCGCCGGAACGGCTTTTCGCTGCGAGTACGTGATATAATATCAAGTAGACAGGAGAGGTGAGGCGCGCTCATGACGCTCAATGTTCATCAATTGCACATTTTTTATACGGTGGCGGACCGGGGAAGCTTTTCCGCCGCCGCCCAGACGCTGCATATGACCCAGCCGGCGGTGACGATGCAGGTTCAGGCATTGGAAGAGAGATACGGTACGAAGCTGCTGAATCGCACGACCAAGAAGCTGGAGCTGACGGAAGCCGGGCAGTGGCTGCTGCCGCAAGCGCGCAAGGCGGTGGAGCTGCTGCGGGACACGGATGCCAGAATGATCCGATTCGTGGAGGAGTTGAAGGGACGGCTCCAATTCGCCGCCAGCCTGACGATCGGCGAGTACGTGCTGCCGCGCTTGCTCGGCTCTTTCCTGCGGCTGCACCCGGGGTTGTCCGTCAATATGAAAGTCATGAACACGACCGAAATTGTTGACGCCGTCAGCCATCAGGGGCTTGAATTCGGACTGATCGAAGCGCCTTGCGAGCTGCCCGGCATGCTGGCGGAAGCGGTCATGGACGACGAGTTGATGCTCGTCACGCCTGCCGATCACCCGTTCGCAGCGCGTGAATCGGTGACGCTGGAGGAAGTCGTGGCCGAGCCGCTCGTGCTGCGGGAGAAAGGGTCGGGCACAAGGCAGGTGGTGGAAGACGAATTGTGGCAGCATGACGTGGAGGAACGAAATCTGAAAGTCGTCAGCGAGTTCGGAAGCACGGCGGCGATCAAGTCGGCCGTCGAAGCCGGCTTGGGCTTGTCCGTGCTGTCCGTCTGGACGATCAAGCACGAGACCGCGCTCGGATTGCTCAAAACCGTTCCGATCCGGGACGTGTCGTTCAAGCGGAAGTTCTACGCGGTTCGCCTGCCGTCTTCGCTGCTGTCGCTGCCTGCCGCCGCATTCATGGAGCAACTGAGAGGGATGCCGGTATGAGCCGAGTCGATCTTCACGTGCATACGACGGCATCGGACGGCCGCCATCGGCCGGCGGAAGTGGTGCGGATGGCGCACGGCGCCGGTCTGGCAGGCATCGCCGTCACCGACCACGATACGGTAGCGGGGCTGGAAGAAGCGCTTCGCGCGGGCGCCGAGCTCGGTATCCTCGTCGTGCCCGGCGTGGAAATCAGCACCGAGTCCGAGGGCCGGGACATTCATATACTCGGATACGGCTTCCGGCGGGACGATTCGAGGCTGCTGGAGCGGCTCGTGAAGCAGCGGCGCGTACGGGAAACGCGCAATGAAGCAATCATTGCCAAATTGCAGGAGCTGGGCCTGCTTGTCGCCTACGAGGAAGTGCTGCAAGCCGCATCGGCGTCGCCGCGAGGCGACGGGTCGGTGGGCCGGCCGCATATCGCAGAGGTGCTCATCGGCAAAGGCTACGCGCAGAATATGAGAGACGCGTTCAGCCGGTATTTGGCGGAAGGCGCCGCTGCCTACGTCAGCCCGCCCCGGATCGAGCCGCTGGAAGCCGTGCGATGGATTCACGAAGCAGGCGGGACGGCGATCGTCGCGCATCCCGGCATCTACCGCCGCGACCGGCTGGTCGTGGAATTGCTGGAACAAGGCGCTGACGGGCTGGAAGCTTACCACTCGGATCATGACGAATCGCAGCAAGGGCATTACAAGACGCTCGCAAAATCGCGCGGCAAGCTGGTCACCGGAGGCTCCGATTTTCACGGCTCGCGCGAAGGGGTTGTCTTCCACGGCCGGATCGGCCACCGTACGGTCGACGTCTCCGTCATCGATCGGTTGCTTGCAAGGCAAGCGTCTGAATGAGCGTCTCGTCCGGCGTGACGAACAGCGTCTTCTGGTTCTCGTAAATGACGAAGCCCGGCTTCGCACCGTTCGGCTTGCGGACATGGCGAATGAGCGTATAGTCGACGGGCACGTTGCTGGATGATTTGGCTTTGCTGTAGTAGGCGGCGAGCAAAGCGGCTTCCTGCAGCGTCTTGTCGCCGAACTGCCCGGCCCGAATCAGGACATGGGATCCCGGAATATCCTTCGTATGAAGCCACGTGTCCGCAGGCTGTCCGAGCCGGCAAGTCACGTAATCGTTCTGCGTATTGTTTCTGCCGACATAGAGGGGAACGCCTTCGCTGGAAGTGTATTTCAACACGGCGGGCGTTTCTTTTTTCTTCTTTTTCGCTCCCCGCTTCACATTACGCTGCCGAATGTATCCTTGCTCCGTGAGCTCGTCCCGAATTTCCTCGATATCGGCCGGACTGGCCGACGCAAGCCCCTGCAGCACCGACTCCAGGTAGACAATCTCCGCCCGGGCGGCTGTCATTTGCTCTTCGACCACGGCCTTGCTGTTTTTCAACTTGTTGTATTTGCGGAAATACCGCTGCGCGTTCTCGGCCGGCGACAGCGCCGGATCGAGCGCAACCGTGATCTCCCGCTGATCTTCCGCGTAGAAGTCCATGATGTGCGCCTCGCTGTCGCCGCGCTGCAGGAGGTGCAACTGGGCGGTCAGCAATTCGCCGCTCCGGCGGTAATGCTCCGCTCCTTCGGTTTCCGCGAGCGTCTCCTGCAGCTTAACCAGCTTCTTGGCGTTTTTGGCGGATTCGTTCATCAGCAGGCGGCTCAGATCGGCGGTCCGCTGCCGCACGAGATCGCGGTCGGCTTTGTCCCGGTAATACGTTTCCAGGCAATCGTTCATGGAATCGAATCGTCTGCTGTCGCCCTGGATGTGCGTAAGCGCGAGGGAAGAGAACGACGTTCGTCCATCCGCGGCTTCCACCCAGTTCGGGTCGTATTGATGGGCAAGAACGGCTTGCATCGTCTCGCGAAAGACGGGCCAAAGCCGTTCGCGGCGCCCCTCGGCACGGAATACGATTTCCGCGGCGGCGAGCGGGCTGATGCCGGCATAGGCTTGTACGAGCATGCGCGCGGCCGTTTGCGGATCCCAGGCGCCATCGACCGCTGCAGGGGCTTCGCCTGCCGCTTCGCCCCAGTCCGTCTTCGTTGCGGTCAGCGGATCGAGCTTATGCTGGGGCGGGGGCGCCATATAGGCCGCTCCGGGCAGCACGACCCGATAGCTGCTGACGGCATGCGTCACATGGCGGATCCCGTCATGGATCATGCCGGATGCCGGGTCCATCAGGATCAGATTGCTGTGTCGGCCCATAATTTCCAGCGTCAGCCGCTTCAAGGACAGGTCGCCCAATTCGTCGCGGTGCCGGATATCGAGATGAACGACCCGTTCCAGGCCGTCCTGGACAATGGCTTCGATGACGCCCCCTTCGCAATGCTTGCGCAGCAGCATGCAGAACATGGGCGGCTCGGAAGGATTTTCCCATGCGGCCTGCGTCCAATGCAGCCGGGGCATGGAAGGATGTGCGGACAGCAGCAGTCGCCTGCTGGCGCCTTGACCGCGCATATGAAGAATGATTTCGTGTTCGGTCGGCTGATAGATCTTGGATATCCTCGCGCCCACGGCGGCTTGCAATTCATGCACGAGGGCTCGGGTGACGATGCCGTCAAGGGACATGGCTGTTGCTCCTGTTCTCCGATAAGATTACGTACCTGCTATGATGCCACAGTTGCGGCCAAAGGGAAAGGGACACCGGGATATTTCCCGGCTTGTCTGAATAGATATAGCTTGAACAGGGCTGTCCGCTTGATCGGGATCGGCGAAGCAGCGCCTAACGGGAGGAGTTGAATACGTCGTGGAACAACAAGATTGGCACAGTCTGGATCGCGATTCGCTCGCGTCAGCGCTGGATACGGACCTGAAGAACGGTCTGCCGGCGGAAGAAGCGCAGCGAAGGCTGGAAAGCCTGGGCGCCAACGAACTCAGGGAGAAGCAGGCCGAATCGCCGCTCAAGCTGCTCCTGCACCAATTCAAGGACTTCATGGTGCTCGTCCTGGTCGGAGCGGTCGTCATTTCGGGATTGCTGGGCGAAATGCTGGATGCGCTGACGATCATTGCGATCATTCTCATTAACGGCATTCTGGGCTTCTTCCAGGAATACCGCGCCGAGCGCTCTTTGCGCGCGCTGAAGGAGCTGTCGGCGCCCCATGCCAGGGCGATCCGCGGCGGGACGCTGGAGACGGTGCCGGCAAGCACGCTCGTGCCCGGCGATCTAGTGCTGCTGGAGAGCGGAGACCGGGTGCCCGCGGACCTGAGATTGATCGACTGTCAGCAGTTCGCGGTCGACGAATCGGCGCTGACGGGCGAGTCCGTGCCGGTTGCGAAGGAGACGGGCGCGCTCCAGGGAGCCGAACTGCCGCTGGGAGACCGGAAAAACTGCGGTTACCTGGGCACGATGGTGACAGGCGGCACGGCGAGGGGCATCGTGACGACGACCGGCATGTCGACGGAGATGGGCAAGATCGCCGACATGATCCAGCGGACGGAAGAGTCCGAGACGCCGCTTCAGCGGCGGCTGGAGCAGCTCGGCAAGCTGCTGATCATCGTTGCCATTCTGCTGACGATGATGGTCGTTGTCGCCGGCGTCATGCACGGGCAACCGCTGTACGGGATGTTCCTGGCCGGCGTCAGCCTCGCGGTCGCCGCCATCCCCGAAGGCTTGCCGGCGATCGTCACGATCGCGCTCGCGCTCGGCGTGCAGCGCATGATCCGGCGCAAAGCGATCGTGCGCAAGCTGCCGTCGGTCGAGACGCTGGGCTGCGCGTCGGTCATCTGCTCGGACAAGACCGGGACGCTCACGCAGAACCAGATGACCGTCACCCGGCTTTGGTTGGGCGGCAGACGCATCGATGTGTGCGGCGAAGGATACGAGCCGGCAGGCGAGCTGCAGGAAGCGGGATCTGCGATCGAGTCCAAAGGGGATGCCGCGATCCGGCGGTTGTCCCAGGTCGCCGCCCTGTGCAACAATGCGGAGCTGGCCCGAACGGAAATCGCCGCGGAACCGAAAAAGAAAAAATCGGATAAAGACGGTGCTGCGGGCGGACAGGCGGAATGGAAAATCAAGGGCGATCCCACGGAAGGCGCGCTGCTCGTGCTGGCGGCCAAGACCGGACATTCCCGTGCTGCGCTCGAGCCGCTGTACCGCAGGGAGAAGGAGTTTCCGTTCGATTCCGACCGCAAGCGGATGTCCGTGCTGGTCGCGCATCAAGGCGGCAAGCTGCTGATGACCAAGGGCGCCCCCGACTTGCTCGTGGAGCATTGCGAATACGTGCTGTGGGGCGGCCAGGTGACGCCGTTCACCTCTACGCTTCGTCAGAAGGTGCTGCAGGCGGGAGAAGCGATGGCAGGGGATGCGCTGCGCGTGCTCGGCTTCGCCTATCGTGACATGAAGGCGCACGAGACATGCGAGACGAACGAGCAGGCGGAGCGGGGGCTTATCTTCGTCGGCCTCGCCGGGATGATCGACCCGCCGCGCAAGGAAGTGCAGGAAGCGATCGTCAAGTGCCGCCAAGCCGGCATCAAGACCGTCATGATCACGGGCGACCATGGTTTGACCGCGGCCGCGATCGCGCGCGACATCGGCATTATGCAGCGGGACGGCCGCGTCGTGACCGGCACGGAACTGAACGTCATGAGCGACGCCGAGCTCGATGCCATCTCTCCGGACGTGAGCGTCTATGCTCGCGTGTCGCCGGAGCATAAGCTGCGGATCGTACAAGCGTTGCAGCGGGGCGGCCATGTGGTGGCGATGACCGGCGACGGCGTCAACGATGCGCCGGCCGTCAAGGCTGCCGACATCGGCATTGCGATGGGCATCACCGGCACGGATGTGACGAAGGAAGCGTCCGCACTCGTGCTGGCGGACGATAATTTTGCCACCATCGTCGCGGCAGTAGAGGAAGGCAGAGGCATTTACGAGAACATTCGCAAGTTCATCCGTTATTTGCTCGCCTCCAACGTTGGGGAGATCATGACGATGTTCCTGGCGATGATGGCCGGGCTGCCGCTGCCGCTCGTTCCGATTCAGATTTTGTGGGTCAACCTGGTGACGGACGGACTGCCGGCGATGGCGCTGGGCGTCGATCCATCCGAGGGCGACCTGATGCGCCAGAAACCCCGTCCGGCCAAGGAAAACATCTTCGCGCGGCGGTTGGGATGGAAAATCATCAGCCGGGGCCTGCTGATCGGCTTATGCACGTTGGGAGCGTTCGTGCTGACGCTGCGGGCGGGTGACGGGGATTCGGCGTCTCTGATCCACGCGCAGACGGTGGCGTTCGCGACGCTCGTCATGGCGCAGCTCATTCACGTGTTCGATTGCCGCAGCTCGCGCTCGATCTTCCATCGCAAGTTGCTGGAAAACCGGTTCCTGGTGCTGGCCGTGCTGTCATCGCTCGCGCTGATGCTGGTCGTGATGTACTTCGAACCGCTGCAGCCCGTATTCAAGACGGTGCCGCTTGGCCTGCGGGATTGGGCGCTGGTCGCCGTGGCGGCAGGCATCCCGACGTTCGCGATGGGCATCGGCAGCGTGCTGGGCACCTCGAAGCCCAAGCGTCGCAAGGGCGGTTACGGCGGTTCGGTCCGTCCACGTCCGGTATCACGTTAGATTCCGGTAATAATTAGGATTTGTTTTCGATGGGGTGCACCGCTTATAGAGAGCTGTTGAAACACCCGCCAGGCTTGTCTGACGGGTGTTTCAATTTTGGATGATGATTCTCGCGCGCTCGAACCCGTCAAAACCCGGTTGCAGCCCCGCCAGCATGCTACTCATCCGCTCGAACCCGGTAAAAGAGACTGTCGATTAATCGACAGCAGAATGCATTGCGCACGAAGCATCGCTCTTTCGAAACATCGCTCTCACGAAGCATCGCTCTTTCGAAACATCGCTCTCACGAAGCATCGCTCTTTCGAAACATCGTTCTCACGAAGCATCGCTCTTTCGCCTAGCCATCCGTCGTAACGAAACACAGCGCCTTTATCCGGTGAAGAGGGTTCCGCTCTGAATTTTAACGGAACACAGCGCCGTTATTCCGCGGTTTTACAGTGGTTATGGCCACGTTTGTCGTTGATAAGAGCTTACCGTTCCGTTAGCTCTTCCAAAACACCCTTTATTGCCGATTAAGGCTTCTGGGTTCCGTTGCGCTGCCTGCACAGGTTTGTTTTGCCCGATCCACAATTAATCGACAGTCTCTAAAACCCGGTTGCAGCCCCGCCAGCATGCTACTCATCCGCTCGAACCCGCCAAAACCCGGTTGCAGCCCCGCCAGCCCGCCACTTACCCGCTCGAACCCGCCAAAACCCGGTTATTCCTTGAACTTCTTCTTCAATTGGTCCGAGCCGATTCCCCCGACGATCA
>Ga0222419_100264_pt1 | contig 73791 bp, 54 predicted proteins | sample 1B20Ametagenome_FD_182474 | JGI IMG/M metagenome (GOLD analysis project Ga0222419, IMG submission 182474) | Enriched microbial communities from leaf-cutter ant dump, University of Wisconsin, Madison, United States - 1B20A (version 2) | ecosystem: Environmental > Terrestrial > Nest > Insects nest...
TCCCGTTTCGATAACGATGAACCGGAAGTGTTCATTGACCATGTTTGCGTGGAATGTGGATGTATCGATCCGGTGCCTGAATTTATTGTTGCTGAGTGTGCCTATGATTTGGAACCTGGAGAAGAACTGGAGTTTTTTTGCCCTGAATGCAATGGAACCTTGGTCAGAAAAAAAGAGCCAACGGACAATTGATCCGTTGGTGAGCAGGATAAGTCACCCGTTAGGGTGATTTTGTTCTCGGCAGACCGCATGCGAAAAATGAGCATGGCGGACATGATGCGTATGGACCGTTTCGGCGATCGTTTGTGAAGGCAGTTCGACTATACGGGAAAATGGACGGTGTTTGCGATTGCGAGGTGGAGACAAGGGCATATAATGAGGGGAAAGACGGTTAGGGATGGGGGTGACAATGATTGCCGGGCTGAAGGGAACAAGAAGCGGAACCGCCAAGCGACGCAGCGAGTGCCGACGACGGGCACGGGTTTGCGCCCGCCGGCGCAGGCCCGGCCGCGCACAACGGCAGCGTTGCTCGCGGCCGCGATGCCACGGGAAATTCAGGCGCACGGTACAGGCGTGCAGAAGCAGAGCGCGCATTCGCCGCAGGGTACGCAAGCATGCGACGAACGCGCGCCGTCCGTTCGTGCCCGGCGCTTCTCCCGCTTCGACCGCTCCCACCGGACCGAAATTCCCCGGCGAGACGGAGTCGCGGCCTGAACCGTCACAGCCTTCCGTTCGCATCAACCCGATCGTCATGCGGTTCTTCTATCTTCCTCCCTCCGACATCTCGAATGTAGAGGCGTGCGTGTTGCCGGCAGTGTGGTTCGTGAACGATCGGGGGGAGGCGGCTGACGGGTTTCCGGATTGCGGGATGGCAGGGTATTGCAATCTGTACATCAATGGATTGATGCAGGGAGGAAGTATTTACGACGTAAGCCCGTCGTCCGTCACGATCAGGCCGACGGGGCAGACAATTGCGGCCGGAACGCCGATCATCGTGGAGTCGGTGAGCTTCCGCGCGGCGCTGTCCAATGAAAAATAGGATGCTGGCGGGTGGGAAATGCCAGGGCCGTCGATCGAACAAGCCGAATACAATATCCCATCTCCGTTCAGGAGAAGGAGGTGGGAAGTTCATGCCGTTGCAGTTAATGAAGCTCCAGGTCAGCGTAACCACGACGACGAATGTCACACCGGCCAGCGACAAATATTTTTACGTGACGGTCGCCGAAACGGAAGCTAACGAGTCGTTGACAATCGACGCTGCCAGTTTCTTCGACGATACCGGCGACGCGGTAACCGCTCTGCCGGTGCTCGCAGCAGGCAACAGTTATTTTCAGGTTTATGTCAACGGTGTTCTGCAAATGCAGGACATCCTGACGTATACGCCGGGAGCAACCGGCGTAGGCTTGCTCAAGATCGACGTCCCCGACGGAGAAGCGACGATTCCGACAAATTCGCCGGTTGTGCTGGAAATCGCCGCCTTTGCGCCGACCTCGACATCTACGGTCGTAACGTAATGCCGCCCGAATAACTCTTCGCACGATAGAACAAATGTGCCAGGATGCCGGAATCAGGCTGACGCTTTCGGATCCAGCCCACGGACGAACTCGAGTGCTTGCTTCAAGTCTGCGACGGGTACGAGCTTCGGCTTCAGGTTCAGCTTCTTCACCGTCTTCTCGGCATCGTTCCAATTGGAAAGCCCTGCATTCTTGTCGTAAGGGACAAGGAAGTAGTCGGCTTTCTCTTTGTCTGCCGCCATCAATTTATACTGGATGCCGCCGATCTGCCCGACCGTGCCGTCGCCGCCGATCGTGCCTGTGCCGGCGATCCGATAGCCTTGGGTCAAGTCTTCGCCCGTCAGCTGGGCGACGATCTCCAGTGTCATCATCAGGCCTGCCGAAGGCCCGCCAACATCGTTGAAGTCGAATTTGACCGGATCGGGCGGCGTCACCTTGACGACGCTGTTGTGCTGAAAGCCGACGCCGGCTTTTTTTGTTTGCGGCATCTCGATGAGCGGTACCGTCACTTCAAGCGGCTTGCCGCCGCGGGTTCCGGTCAGCTTGACCTTGTCGCCCGGCCTATGCGAAGTCAACGCCGCAACGAGGTCCTCTGCCCGCGGGGTCGGCTTCCCGTCCACCGCTGTGATGATGTCGCCTTCCTGCAATCCGCTCTCGATCGCTTTCGTATTCTCGATGAACCGAACGACGATGACGCCCTGCTGTTCCACTTCGATGTTGCGATCCATAGCGCCGTATGCGGCGAGCATGGCGGTCGCCTCCGAGCTGTCGCGCATCCAGGCGAGCAGGTTGCGATAGGCGGCCAAGTTGGTCGTACCGCCCGTCGCCGTTTCCTCTGTCTGGATATCCATGCGAGGATTCATCCAGGCATAGGCCAGCGAGAAGGCATTCGGCTTGGAGTAGGTAGACACGGTCGTGAAGAGAAACGATCCTTTCTCGTCCAGCTTGCGGCCCGTCTCCACGCGGGGGTGGACAGGCTCGGCCGAACCGGGACCGTAGATCACGTAAGGCCAGGACAGAAACTGCGCGAGGCCGAGCAGGATGACGAAGAGAACGAGAATGAGTACTTTCCAGTAGCGTCTGAACAACGACGCCGAACGGTTGGACAAAGACGACACCTCCGGCAACGGAATCAAGTTGGAAACAAGATGGTCTTATTATAACCGATTCCGCCTGCCGGACCAAAACAGGTGTCCGCTGCCCTACCCGTTCGAATTCGAACCCAGCGGCAGATTGCCTTTGCTCTGCGCGAGAATTTGGGGAATATGCAGCTCGCGAAGCACGGCGATGACCTCCTGCACGCTGTCTTTGCCGAATTTCTTGAGGATGCTGTGGATCTGGGATTTGAGCGTCGAAGGCTCGACATGGCGCATCTGGCAAATTTCTTTGCGGCTGTAGTCCTTCATCAGCAATTCCAGCACCTCCAATTCGGTAGGGGTGAGCTGGGTAAGAATATGGAAGTTCAAGAGCAGGCTGTCTTCATTCGTCTTGATCCGCTTGAATTCCCGGGTGATCTTCCCTGCGATGTTCGCATGCAGCGACGGCATGCCTGCATAGGCATCCTTGATTGCCTTCACGATCGCGTCGGCCGGCATGTTCTTGAGCAAGTAGTTGACGGCGCCGACTTCGAAAGCCCGGAATATCGATTCATCGGTATCGCAGACGGTCAGCATGACGATCTTGATCTCCGGCATATAGGCCAATATTTCCGATGCGGCCCGCAGTCCCGCCTGCTTATCCTCCAGCTCGATGTCCATCAGAATAATATCCGGCTTGTTCAGCGCGGCCAGCATCGTTCCTTCATAACCGCTGGCCGCCCTGCCGGCAAATTCGATGTCCGGATCCTTGCCCAGGATCATCTGGTAGCGCTTGGCGATCAGGTCGTCGTCCTCCACGATCAACACCTTGATGGCAGTATGGCTCATCCCGCGCCTCGCCCCCCTCGTTGTTAAGATGTCCGGATCAAAGGCATGACAATGTGAAACGAACTGCCTGCCCCCGGTTTGCTGACAGCGCTGATCTTGCCCCCGTGCGTCGTAACGATGGCGTGACACAGCGACAAGCCCATGCCCCAGTTCGTGGCGGTAGGCTTGGAGGAGAAGAACGGCTGAAAAATTTGCGCCAATTGCTCCTCCGCCATCCCGACGCCATTGTCCCGAATGACGAGCTCCACCCACTTGTTTTTCCGAAGGGTTCGGATTTCGATTCTCCTCGATTTCTCCGGCACATGCTCCAGGGCATCCGCCGCATTGGCCAAAATATTCTCGATCGCTTGCGGAAAATAATAGGAGTCGGCCATGATGACCAGCGGCTGCGGAAGCCGGTCGTAGACCACCTGAATATGCTTGTGCGCCAAATCCATCTCGGCCAGCGTATGATCCACAAGCTTGTACAGCGAGACGGGCTTCAGCTCCATCTTCGATTTCAACGTCTTCTGATGCACGACATCCAGTCTATCATAGATATTGCGGCAGCGCCGCTCGATGACCCGGATCTCCTGGACAACCTCGGGCGACTGCTCGGTCATCGACTCCAGAAACTCGGTTTGCGCCATGATGGCCAGCAATTCGTTCTTCAGGTAATGGCTGAACACCCGCGATGTCAGCAGCGCGGAATCGATGTTGCGGGAGATGACCGCTTCTTCGTTCTTGATGCTGTTCTGGATTCGCGCATACGTATAGATGCCGTACAGGCTGACGAGCAGGCAGAAGCCCGCGATATAGGGAAGCAGCGTGTACATCGACGGATTGCCGACCAGGTTGATCGGCTTGAAACGAACGAAATGGGCCGCTTTCGACACGGTGACGAGCACATCCGGCGCCCAGAAGTTGATATAGTAATAGGTCACCTGCAGCGAAACGTAACTGATCAGGATCATCAGGATATTGCTGCGGATCTGTCGGACTTTGGGCGCATCGAACAGGGCATAGATGAGCAGGAAGATGCCGGCGGCGATATAAATCGTGTTGACGACGAGCGTAATTCGGTGAACGGTCTCGTAAACGGCGACGAATCCCTGGGAAGAGATGACATCGGGGTAAAGCCGGTAATACAAGGCAGTATAGAGGCGCGGGTCGTACAGAACGACTTGGACGGCGCACGGCAGCGCCAGCAGAAGCAAAATCAGCCGCCCCTGCCTGGGGGTGACGCTGAACGCGAAGAAGACGGCGGAGCATAGCCCGGTATAAAGAAATGCCATCGCGGACACATTGAGAATGCGAATGAGGACAAAGCGGGAAATCGGCAGAAACAACAACTGGTTCTGCACGTACCGGTTGATGCCGAAGTAATCGTACAGGCTGTAGTAGTAATAAGCGTCTTTGGACATATAAGTGATGATGCCGGAAACGACGAGCAAGAAGGACAGTCCCATGAACAGCATGAACAGCGTTGCCTTCGTATATTTCTGCTGAGTGAGGCAGAAGATCGCGATCGCAATGAACAGGATAAACATGAAAAAGATGACCATCGCAGCTCAATCCTTATAGGTTAGTCCGATAATCTCCTTCGCGCTTCACGCACTCCTAATTTGTCCGATCTGATTTATTTTAATGCCGTTCCCCCGACTTGGGAAGGTTGAAATTTCTTCACCCGCCCGCCGCGCGCGTCCCCTGTTCCAGCGTCAGCACCTCCGAAGAAGAGGATAAAAGATCAACCTTATCCCGTTATCCGATTGCAGCTACTATGGAGATATACCACAACATAGTAGGAGGGGTTCTGAAATGAATCACAAGAAACGCTCGCTCGTCACGCTGCTCGCTGCCGCTCTCGTGCTTGCGATCGTCGCCGGCTGCGGCGGCGCCAAAACGAACAATGAAGGCGAGCAGGGCAGCAGCGCGCCCGCCAATGACAAGGTAACGCTCCAATATTACACTTGGACGGACGAAGCGGACTATATGCAGAAAGTAGTCGACGCCTTCAACGCCCAGAACGAGGACATCGTCGTCAAGCTCAACATGATCAGCAACAACAACGACGAGTATAACACGAAGCTGATGGTCAACCTGTCCGGCGGGTCCGAAGTGGATGTCTACAGCATGAACGGAACGAACGGCCTCGGCCTCTATACTTCGAAGAAGCAATTGCTCGATATGACCGACCTGGTCAAGCAGGAGAACCTGGACATCGGCGCCTATGGACCCAGCTACCAGGACATCGTCAACGTGCTGACGGAGGGCAAATATTACGCGCTCCCTTACCGCACCTCGCAGTATGCCCTGTTCTATAACAAGGCCATCTTCGACAAGGAAGGCATCGATTACCCGAAGCAGATGACTTGGGACGAATATGCGGAATTGGCCAAGCGCTTGACGAAGGGCGAAGGGGCGGACAAGCAGTGGGGCGGCTTCTTCGCAGACTGGATCGTTCCCCCGCTCGGAGCGCTTCAGCAGGGCAGCACGATACTGGATGACGATCTGGCTAACGTGAAGGATTGGCTGAACTACCTGGATCGCCTGTTCTACCAGGATCAATCCCATATGAGCTACAAGCAGATGAAGGCGGAGAGCATCGACTGGATCAAGCAATTCGAGATCGGCAATGTCGCCATGCTGGTGAACGGCGAATGGACGGTTAACATGCTGAAGGCGGATATTGCGGCAGGCAAGACGAATATCGACTTCGACATGGCTGTACTGCCGCAGCCGGAAGGCCTCGGCGATCCGACAACGGTCGGCGGAGTCAGCGCGTTCATCGGGATTAATCCGGCCGGCAAGCATACCGACGCCGCGTTCAAATTCGTGCAATTCGTCACCGGCGAGCAAGGCGAATCGATCATCGCGGATTCCAGCGTACTGCCGGCTTACTCCAACGACAAGACGCAGGAAGCTTTCCTGAAAGCGACGGGCATCCAGGGAAGCGGAGCTTTCTTCGAAGCCAAGACCGTCGTCGAGAATCAACCGGTGCCGCAGATCGACCAAGTGAATAATGCGTTCAGCGAGCAGCGGGACCTGTTCCTGTTCCAGGAGCAGGATGCGGACAAGACGATTCAAAACTTCGTCAGTCAGCGCGCGTCCATCTTGGGCAAATAACGCCAAACGCAAGCGAGAGCCGCCGATCGGCTGCCTCAGGTGATGCCTGACGGCAGCCGATCCTTTCGCTGGATTCCGTGCGGCATCCGATAGGGGGTCCGACATACTGATGAATCGACTTCGACGACAACTCAGGGAATATTCGACGGGAACGATGTTCATCCTGCCGGCTTTCGCCCTGTTCGCGGTATTCATATTCATCCCTCTGGCCTACGGTTTGTTCATGAGCTTTACCGACTACGGCGGGTTCAACATCAAGCCGAACTTCACAGGCTGGGACAATTACAGGAAGCTGTTCCATGACGACTATTTCCTCATCTCGCTGAAGAACAACATCGTATACACCGGCTTGTTCGTGCCGCTCACGGCAGCGCTGGCCCTGCTCTCGGCGATCGCCCTGAACAGCGCCTTGCATCTGCGCAAGTTTCTGCGCATGTCGTTCTACTTCCCGCAGATCACGTCGATGGTCTCCATCGCGATCGTCTGGGGCTTGCTGCTCAACCCGATGCGCGGCCCGATCAATCATATGCTGCAATGGCTCGGAATCGCCCATCCGCCGGAGTGGCTCATGTCTTCGCGTTGGGCGCTCATCGCCATCGTCATCGTGGCGGTCTGGAAGAGCTTCGGCTACTACATGATTATTTTGCTGGCGGGCATTCAGGGCATTCCGGAATATTTGTACGAATCCGCCAAGCTGGACGGAGCCGGCGCCTTCAAACGATTCCTGTACGTGACATTGCCGGGGCTGTCGCCGACGCTGTTCCTGGTGATCATCCTTGCCATCATCAACTCCTTCCAGGTGTTCGATCTCGTGGCGGTGATGACAAACGGAGGGCCGGGGCGCTCTACCAACGTGCTTGTCTTCCGCATTTACCAGGAGGCGTTCGTCTATTACCGGATGGGGTACGCCGCGGCGATGTCGATGGTGCTGTTCCTCATCGTCATGACGATCTCGTTTATCCAGTTCAGGCTTGAAAAGAAATGGGTCACTTATTAAGAGGGGGGAGAAACCGTCGCATGTTGAACGCCTTCGGGAATACGAGACGGGACAAGCTCCTCTATTCGCTTCTGCTCGTCTTGCTTGTCGTCAGTTCGATCGCCACGCTGTTTCCGTTCCTGTGGATGATCTCCGCTTCGCTGCGGACGGATGTCGATCTCTTCCGCAATCCGATGAACTGGATTCCGTCCTCGCTGTATCTGGACAATTACAGAACGGTGCTGACGGAAATTCCGTTCGGCCGGTATTTCTTCAATACGCTGAAGCTGTCCGTCATCGTGACCGTGCTGCAGGTGCTGATTTGCGCCATGTCGGCCTATGCGTTCGCCAAGCTGAAGGTGCCTTTCAAGAATGCCGTCTTCGTGCTGTTCATGACCAACCTGATGATGCCCTGGCAGACGATCATGGTGCCGCAGTTCTCCGTCGTGAGCCAACTGGGATTGTACAATACGCATTCCGGTTACGTGATGATCCAGCTGTTCAGCGGGTTCGGCATCTTCCTGCTGCGGCAGTTCTTCAAGACGCTGCCGGACGAGTTGAACGAGGCGGCGCGCATGGACGGGTTCAGCGAATGGGGGATCTTCTGGCGGATCATCCTGCCGCTGTCGCGCGCTGGCCTCTCGACGCTGGCCATCTTCACTTTCATGTTCATGTGGAACGATTACTTGGCGCCGTTGATCTATTTGCAGAGCGACGCGCTGAAGACGCTGCAACTGGGCCTGACGACATTTCAGACGGAATTCACGATGGATTACGGCTTGCTGATGGCGGGAACCGTGCTGGCGACAGCGCCCATGATCGCCGTGTTTCTGATCGGCGAAGGGTTCTTTACGAAAGGGATTGCCACGACCGGCATGAAAAACTAGCGGGGGAGGCCTGGCACCATGAATGTATCCTTGAACGGCGGTTGGAAAGTGACGCATATCCCCTTCAAACAAGCTTTATCCGGCATGCTCGACGAAACGTTCGTTCCCGAGGGCTGGCTGGACGCCGATGTACCGGAAGAAATCCACGCAACGCTGCGGAAGGCGGGGATGATCCGGGGCCAGGTGTACAGCAAAGACACGGATGAAGAGCGATGGATCGAGGAAGCCGACTGGGTTTATTACAAGGAATTTTTCGCCCGGCCCTCGCTGAAGGCCGGCAGGGTAGTTCTTGCGTTCGAAGGCCTGGATACTTTCTGCGATATTTACTTGAACGGGGTTAAGATCGGCTCCGGCAATAACATGCACGTCCCTTTCCGGGCGGAGATCGGCGACGTACTAAAGTACGGGGAGAGGAACGTGCTGATCGTCCGTTTCTATTCCGCGGTGAAGTTTGTGGAAGACATGGATCAGAAGGGCATCTTCTCGATCACGACCAGCGACCGCATCCTGGCGCGCAAAGCGCAGATGAACTATTCCTGGGACTTCTGCGGACGGTGCGTCACGACAGGGATCTGGAAGGACGTTCGCATTCAATCGAGCAACGATGCGCAGATCGATTCCTACTACTTGTATACGAGAAGCATCGAAGACGGGGTCGCGCGGCTCGGCCTGGAGGTGGAGGTCGATCGTCTGGAAAGGGAGCTCGACCGCCCGGCAGATGGGCTTGCCCGGCCTGAAGGAGACGACAATGGCGGGTACAGCTTGTCCGTCAGCCTTGGCAAAGATTCGCGAGTGGTGTTGGCTCGGGAGGGAAGCTTGCGCGAATTTGCAGCGCTGGAATTGACGATAGACGATCCGGCCCTGTGGTGGCCGCGGCCGTATGGGCAACCGGAATTGTATGATTTCTGCCTGACGTTGAAGCGGGACGGAGAAATCATCCACGAGAAGCGCCAGAAATTCGGCATACGAACAGTCGAAATCATTCAGGAGAACCAGGCCGACGGCCGGTCGTTCATCTTCGCTGTCAACGGAAGAAGACTGTTCATCAGAGGCGCGAACTGGGTTCCTCTGCATGTGGTGTACACGGAAATTGCCGACCGGGATTACGAAGAGGCGATCGATTACGCCGCGAACGGCAATATCAGCATGCTCCGGATTTGGGGCGGCGGCATCTATGAGAGCCATCGGTTGTTCGAGCTGTGCGACGAGAAGGGTATTATGCTCTGGAGCGACTTTATGTTCGCCTGCGGGATATACCCGCAAAACGACGAGTTCCTGAGCGATGTGGCGATTGAGGCGGAGCACGTGCTGAAGACGTACAGGAACTATACGTCCCTGGTCATCTGGGCCGGCGACAACGAGAACGGCCAAGCTTATGGCTGGGCCGGCAGGCCGTACGAATTTCAGGAAGATCGCATCAGCAACGTCGTGCTGCAAGAGGCTTGCCGGCGGCTTGATCCTCATCGGCTGTATATGCCGACATCGCCCTGCAGCCCGGACGAATGGTTCAAGGGCGGGGATAACCCGTCGTCTCCCTATCAAGGCGATTCGCACTTCTATATCATGTCCGCCGACCCGGGCGTGAACGCGAACCGCGATTACGGAAACAACTATTACAAGAGAATCAGGAGCTGCAAGCCAAGATTCATGAGCGAATTCGGCTTTATCAGCTTGCCGGAGAAGGATACGTTCTACCAATACAACTTCCTGCGGGAGCCGATTCGCTACAAGGACGAGATGGTGCAATTCCTTCCGTTCACCCGTGAATATATCGACAATGCCGAGCATGACAAATTGATCTATTACAGCCAGGTCTATAATTCCATGGCGCTCAAGTATTGGATTGAGTACTTCCGGAGCTTGAAGTGGACTTGCGCCGGCTCGCTCTATTGGAAATTCAACGATCCCGTGGCCGATGTTTCCAAAGGCTATTTCTTCCCTTCGCATATGTCTACGATCGACATGTACAAGCGTCCGAAAATGACCTACTATTACACGCGCAGAGCGTACGACGATCTGATCGTTGCCTTTGCGGAATCGGACGACGGCTTGGAGATTTATGCCTGCAGCGAGTTGCTGGAGGATGTCGAAGGAACACTGGCGATTTCCCGCCTGGATTTCTCTGGAAACGTTCTGGCGACGAAGACGATGCCGTGCACGGCCGCCAAAGACGCTGCGACGCTGCTGCACACTCTGTCTTGGGATGACTGCAAGGCGAACAACGCTTATCGTGAATATGTGAAAGTGGCGTTCATAACGCCTCGCGCTGTGTACGACAACCGTTACTTTTTTGCCGACATTGGCGAAATCAACAAGCTGGAGCTGGAAGATTCGGGCCTCAAGATCGTGCGCGCGAAGCGAAGCGGGGCCGAGATCAGGGTCGGATTGAAGACGGAGCGCTACGCGCGCCATGTCCGCCTGAACATTCTCGACAGACGTGCGGATTACAGCGACAACTATTTCGAGATGGACGCCGGGTCCGACAAAGAGATTACGATTTTGCTGAAGGACGCTGCAGGCATTGAAAATACGGTTCTTTACGTTGAAGGTGAAAATGTGAGCAGGCTGACGCTGTCATTGGCTGCGATATAACGATCACAGGAGGAGTGCACAATGGCGAATAACCCCTATCCGTTCGTGCAAGTAAGCGGAGAAGATTTCACGGTTGGCGGAGAGAAGATCGTATTTCGCGGCTTCGGGTTAGGCTCCTGGATGAACCTGGAGCACTTCATGATCGGACTGCCGGGCACGGACACGATGATCAAGCAAGCGTTCGCCGAAGTGTACGGCAAAGAGCGCAGCGATCAATTTTTCGACCGGTTTCTGCTGGAATTCGTGGACAAGCGCGACTTCGCTTTCCTGAAGAGCCTGGGCGTCAATTCCTTGCGGATCCCTTTCAATTATAAATATTTCATCGACGATCAGTATCCGGACCGCTATAAGGAAGACGGATTCCGGTATTTGGATCATGTCGTCTCCCTGTGCGAGCAGTTCGAAATCTACGCGATTCTGGACATGCATTCCGTGCCGGGAGGGCAAAATCCCGATTGGCATTGCGATACGTCCAGCGGACTTCCGCTATTCTGGGAATACGGAGCGCTGCGCGATACCGCAATCGGCCTGTGGGGGCATATCGCCCGCCACTATCGCGATAATCCCTGGGTGGCGGCTTACGATATCGTGAACGAGCCCTCGATGGTAACGAACGCCAAAGTGTTCAACGAGTTCTACGACAAAGTCATCGCGGAAATTCGCAAGCACGACCCGCACCACATTATTTTTATCGAAGGCAATCGGTTCACGACCGACTTCTCCATGCTGGACCCGGTCGACGATTCGCAGGTCGCCTACGAGTTCCACTTCTATCCCTTCGTTGACGAGCCGGCCGTGTTGTCTCCCGAGATGGATCGGGCGCGGCGCAAGGAAATCTTCGCCGCCGATTTCGACAAGCTGCTGAGCATCCGGGACAAGTACAAGCGGCCTGTGTGGTGCGGCGAGTTCGGGATCGTGCTGGAGCCGGAATCGATCGACTTTCAGGTTAGCATCATCGAGGACATGGTGGAGCTGTGCGAGGCGCATGATGTGTCGTGGGCGTTATGGACCTACAAGGACGCTGCCTGCATGGGCATCGTGTATCCCCGGAAGGATACGCCTTGGCGGCAGTTGACGAGCCGGATTCGGGAGGTGTGGGACCAGCACCGGGAGCAGGAGAAGGGAGAAGCGCTGGTCGATTATATGGCGCAAACCTATTTCCAGCCGATCTCCCAAGAGCTCCGATACCCGCTGCAATTCCGGATGCGCACGATCATGCAGGTGATCTGCGTGGAGCAGAACTTGAAGCCGTACCTGCGCAAGCTGCCGTGGGAAACCGCCTGCCGGCTGCCGGAATCGTTCCATTGGGACCAGTGCCAGTTATGTGACGAGTTGGCTGAGCTGGTGCGGAAGCATACCGGGGCTCGGTAAGATTCGGTTGACAAATCTAAAGATCTTCGCAAAATGGAAAGAAACGGCGCCAGCCTCAGTGAAGCAAAAGTTCATAAAAGTTGGCGGACGGCGGGCGGTTGGCAGAATAGTGAAGTAAAAGTTCATAAAAGTTGGCGGACGGTGGGCGGTTGGCAGAATAATGAAGCAAAAGTTCATAAAAGTTGGCGGACGGTGGGCAGTTGGCAGAATAGTGAAGTAAAGGTTCATAAAAGTTGGCGGACGGTGGGCGGGCAGTGGAATAGGTTGACAGGAGGAAGAAAAAAGAAGAACCTCGCCTCGTCGGATTTATCCCGGTGAAGCGGAGGTTCTTCTTTATAACGGCGCGCTTATTGTCCTGCGATCATCTGACGCAGCACAGTCTGCAGAATGCCGCTGTTGCGGTAGTAGTCGACGTCGACCGTCGAGTCAAGGCGGACGATTGCCGGGAATTCGAACGAGGTGCCGTCCTCGCGCCGCGCGGTAACGGTGATCGTCTGGCCCGGTGTTACGTCATTGGACAAACCGGATATTTCGAACGTTTCCCGGCCGATGATGCCGAGCGTCTTCCAGCTTTGACCCGGCTGGAACTGCAGCGGCAGCACGCCCATGCCGACGAGGTTGGAGCGGTGAATGCGCTCGAAGCTCTCGGCGATGACGGCTTTCACGCCGAGCAGGAACGTGCCCTTGGCCGCCCAGTCGCGGGAGCTGCCGGTGCCGTATTCCTTGCCGGCAATGACGATCAGGTTCGTGCCCGCGTCCTGGTACTTCATCGAAGCATCATAGATGGACATGACTTCATCCGTCGGCAGATAGGTCGTCACGCCGCCTTCGGTGCCCGGCGCGACCTGGTTGCGGATGCGGATGTTGGCGAACGTGCCGCGCATCATCACTTCATGATGTCCGCGGCGGGACCCGTACGAGTTGAAGTCTTTGCGCGCTACGCCATGCCCGGTCAGATACAGACCGGCAGGGCTGTCTGCCTTGATGTTGCCGGCCGGCGAGATATGGTCGGTCGTAACCGAATCGCCCATCAATGCCAGCACGCGGGCGTTCCTGATGTCCGCGATATCGCCAGGCTCCGGCCCCAGGTTCTGGAAGAACGGCGGGTTGGCGATATACGTCGACTTCGAATCCCATTCGTAAATTTCGCCCTTCGGCACCGGAATCTCATTCCAGCGCTCGTTCTGCGTGAAGACGTTCGCGTACTTGTCGCGGAACATCTGCGGGTTCAACGCTGTGCCGATCGCTTCGCGAATTTCATCGTTCGTCGGCCAGATGTCTTTCAGGTAGACCGGGTTATTATCGCTGTCGTAGCCGATCGGATCGTTCGCCAGGTCAATGTTGACGGTGCCCGCAAGCGCATAGGCGACGACCAGCGGCGGGGAAGCCAGGTAATTCGCCTTCACTTGCGCATGCACGCGGCCTTCAAAGTTCCGGTTGCCGGACAGCACGGCCGCAACGGTCATATCGTTGTCGGCGACCGCTTGACTGACCTCGTCGGGCAGCGGGCCGGAGTTGCCGATACAGGTCGTGCAGCCATAGCCTGCGACATAAAAGCCCAGCTTCTCCAAATACGGCAGCAGGCCTGATTTCTCCAGATAATCGGTGACAACAAGCGATCCAGGCGCCAGCGAGCTCTTCACGTATGCCGGTTTCTTCAGACCGCGCTCCACGGCCTTCTTCGCGACGATGCCTGCGCCGACCATGACGCTCGGATTGGATGTGTTCGTGCAGCTCGTGATGGCGGCAATGACAACAGCGCCTGCTCCAAAACGGCTGACTTCGCCGCCAGGATGGCTTACTTCCACCGATTCTGCAATCTTGCTGTCCGAAAGGCCGTAGCCGCCCTTCTCGATCGGGGTGCGGATAATGTCGTCCCACGCCTGTTTCATCGCAGTCAGCTCGATGCGGTCCTGCGGCCGCTTCGGACCGGCGAGGCTCGGCACGACGGTAGACAAATCCAGTTCGATCACGTCGGTGAACACCGGGTCCGCGGTCTCGTCGGTGCGGAACATGCCATTCGCCTTGTAATAGGCTTCGACAAGCGCGATTTGCTCCTCGTCACGGCCGGTCAGCCGCAAATAGTTCAAAGTCTCGTTGTCGACCGGGAAGAAGCCGATCGTCGCGCCGTACTCCGGCGACATATTGGCGACCGTGGCGCGGTCGGCAAGCGTAATGTTGGACAGGCCGGAACCGTAGAATTCGACAAACTTGCCGACAACGCCCTTCTTGCGCAACATTTCCGTAACGGTCAACGCAAGGTCGGTAGCCGTAGCGCCTTCTGCAAGACTGCCGGTCAACTTGAAGCCGATGACCTCCGGTATAATGAAATATAGCGGCTGTCCGAGCATGCAAGCTTCTGCTTCGATGCCGCCGACGCCCCAGCCGACAATGCCCAGACCATTGATCATCGTTGTATGGGAATCTGTGCCGACAAGCGAATCGGGGAATACTTCGACAACGCCGTCTTTGCTCTTCGTTGCGGCTACGGATGCCAGGTACTCCAGGTTGACCTGGTGCACGATACCGGTAGCCGGAGGCACGGCGCGGAAGTTGTCGAACGCAGTTTGCGCCCAGCGCAGGAAGCGATAGCGTTCCTCGTTGCGCTCAAATTCGAAGTTCATGTTCATCTGCAACGCATCTGGGGTACCGAATACGTCAACCATGACAGAGTGGTCGATGACCAGATCGACAGGAACGAGCGGGTTGATCTGTTTCGGATCGCCGCCCGCTTGCTTCACGGTGTCGCGCATGGCCGCGAGATCCACAACGACGGGAACGCCGGTGAAGTCTTGCAGGACGATCCGGGCGGGAATGAGCGGTATTTCCTTGTCTTCGCGCTCTTCTGCCCAGCCAGCGAGCTGCTTGATGTGCTCCTGCGTGATGCTGCGTCCGTCGTATTGGCGAACCGCCGCTTCCAGCAGCACTTTAATCGAGAACGGAAGTTTGGATACAGGCCCCAAGCCTTGCTCTTCCAGGGCTTGCAATCGATAGTACCGGTACGATTGTCCGGACGACTGCAGGTTGGCTTGGGTTTCAAATGGCAGTTTAGACAACAGAATAGCCTCCTTGCATGTATGTCGTTCCACTCCGTGAAACGCAATTTCATATTAGTGCCTCTTGTAAGTATACCTTCTCGCACGTGCGCCGTAAAGGCTTTTTGCTTTAGCATCCACCCGCAGGCAAAGTTTCATCCGCAAGGGCGCGAATCTTCCTGCGCTGGAGTCATGTCCGGGCCTTGTCGCGAATAAAATAGAGGGACGCCATCCGGAGCCCGGCGGCCAAGCGGAAGGGAGGAAGGTACGGGTGACCTCGCCAAAAGACATGCAAGAGGGCTGGAAGCAAACATTGGTGAATTACGTGAATGCATTAAATGAAGCAGGCTTGCAGAGAAATGGACAGCTGCGGCAAATGTTGACGGATCCGCAGCACCGGCGCCGCTTGGCCGCGCGATTGGCGGAAGAAGCCAGGCGCGAAGCGGCCAGAGGGATCAAAGTCACGCGCAGCGAAGTCCGGGTCAGCATCGAACGCCGAGAAGCGACCGGCGAGCGCGATGCTTCGGCAGACATCGCGATGCATATCGTCAGAACCTGCGAGCAATGGGGCATCCCGTGGCAGGAAGAGCGCGTGGAGCGCGAGCGAATCCGCTTCGTGCGTGCGGGGAGCGAATGGCGGCTGGACACGGTTGAATTGCTCGGACCTGAAGGGCGCCGTCAAGTGATGAGCGGGCTTGCCCTGACAGACACGCCAGACGACCTGTATGAGCGGCGCGATGCGATGCCTTCGCTTCCTTATATTAATGTGCAGCCTGGAAGCGGGACTCGGTCGCGAGTATACGCGGGAGGCGATTCGGATCCCGACAGGAGCGGATTCGATTTCTATCGGCAAGCAAGCGCAGGCGTCTATGATGCCTATAGCCGGAGAACGCCGTACAAGCGGGAAGAAGCCGCCGCATATGCCGAAAGATGGTGGAAGGAGCAGAACCCCGCTTACGAGAATTTCGAAGTGAATTGCACGAATTATGTTTCCCAATGTCTCTTTGCAGGCCAGGCGCCGATGAACTATACTGGGAGAAGAGAATCGGGCTGGTGGTACAGCGGCAAGTCGAACGGCCGCGAGATGTGGAGCTATAGCTGGGCGGTCGCGGACAGCCTGCAGCGCTATTTGCCGCGTCCTCGCGGGGCGGGGGTGCAGGCGGAAGAGGTCGATCGCCCGGATGCGCTGCAGATCGGCGATGTCATCTGCTACGACTGGGACGGCACCGGACGATTCGGGCACAATACGATCGTAACTGCCCATGCACCGGACGGCGCGCCGCTCGTGAATGCCAATACGGTCAGCAGCCGCCATCGATATTGGGATTACCGGGATTCTTACGCTTGGACGGAGAGAACGCGGTACCGCTTCTTGCGCATTGCCGATTATTTTTGAACAGGCTTGACGGAGGGGAATCATGGGGAACAAGATACGCGTCGGCCTCGTATACGGCGGTCGCTCGGGGGAACACGAAGTGTCGCTGCAGACCGCGCTGGCGGTGCTGCAAGCATTCGATTATGACAAGTATGAACTGGTGCCATTCTATATCAATACGGCCGGGCAATGGCGTTCGGGCGCACGTCTGGCGGCGCCTCCCGCTTCCGTCGGCGAGCTCAGGCTGGGGAGCGGCGCCGCTTCGGCTGCCGCCGATGCCGATCCAGCGCTGCCTGCGCTTCTTGGCGGCATGACGGAACGCTCGCTGCAAACTTCTGACGGCGGCGGGTCCGTCGTCGACGTCATGTTTCCGCTGCTGCACGGCACGTTCGGCGAAGACGGCACGATCCAGGGGTTGTTCGAGATGGCGGGCCTGCCGTATGTCGGAGCGGGCGTGCTCGCCTCTTCCGTCGGGATGGACAAGGTCGCGATGAAAATGATGTTCGCGCAAGCGGGTCTGCCGCAGGTGGAATTCCGATACTTCACCCGTCACGATTGGAAGCATCGCCGCGATGTTTGCATCGAAGAAGCCGAGGCGCTGGGGTACCCTTGCTTCGTAAAGCCGGCCAACCTGGGGTCGAGCGTCGGCATCTCCAAGGCGCGCAACCGGGAAGAATTGGCCGAAGCGGTGGAGACCGCGCTGCGTTACGACCGGAAGGCGATCGTCGAGGCGTTCGTCGACGGGCGCGAGATCGAAGTCAGCGTGCTGGGCAACGATGAGCCCCGGGCCTCCGTGCCTGGAGAAATTCTCAGCTCGAACGAGTTCTACGATTATAAAGCGAAGTACGTCGACGGCAAGTCCGTGATGGAAATTCCGGCGAACATTCCGGCAGAGACGGCGGAGGCGGTCCGCGCCATGGCGCGAACGGCGTTCCGGGCGATCGACGGCTCCGGCTTGTGCCGCGCGGATTTCTTCCTTCGCCGCTCGGACGGAGCGATCTTGATCAACGAAGTGAACACGATGCCCGGCTTCACGCCGTTCAGCATGTACCCGCTGCTGTGGAAGGAATCCGGCGTCTCCTATCGGGAGCTGCTGGACACGCTCATCCGGCTCGCCATCGAGCGCTTCGAGGAGAAGCAACTGCTCGATTACGCCGGCGACGGCGGACAGTAGACGGAGGGCGGGTTATTTATCGCGTGCCAAACGGCTTCACCGCCCTTCAAGGGACGGGGAGGCCGTTTATTCTTTCCGAAACTGTGCTAGGCCTGCCTGCTTGCTGTTGCAGATGGTAGGCATCATTTGCGATCATCGAATGTATGTCTTGTCTATGACGCATTTTGCTGCAAAAAGTGCAGTTCTTTTCCGTTAGATTCCTCGATTCTTCGCGATGAACTGCATAACGTACAGTTGATCTCTACCGAACATTGTAAATGAGCAGGGAACAGGCTCATTCAACTGTACATTATGCTGCTCTTTGACCTGATTACTCACTACCCAGGAATACCGCCTGCACCTTTTACATCTCTTTGCACCCATACCATTCAGGAAACTCCCCAATTCGAGAACCGGGAGGAAGCCGTGCTCTATTTGTGTACGTGGGCGGAGCAGTCGTTCAACGTCGTGCAAGCCGTCCTGCTGGCGGAATTCGATGGCGTGGTGACGATGGACAACGCCTCCGGGAGCAGGCCGATGACGATCGATGCGGACGGCCGGACCGATCCCGCCGCGCCGGATGCGAAAAGCGAATATAAGCTAGTAGAACGATCCTGAAGTAACGTTATTTATACTCTGTAGCCGGGTTTTGTCGGGTTAGGGACCACGTTCGCAGTCGCTGAGATGCTGCAACCGGGTTTTGTCGGGTTAGGGACCACGTTCGCAGTCGCTGAGGTGCTGTAGCCGGGTTTTGTCGGGTTAGGGACCACGTTCGCAGTCGCTGAGGTGCTGTAACCGGGTTTTGTCGTCTTTCTTAGATTTGAAGGGCATGATATCTCTCCGGTCGAAATGTTCTATGAACATTACACCACAAACTTTTTTGGGAATATAGTTGCATTATTTATGGATCGTTATACTAGTAAGTGTCTATGCGAGCGTGGGCGATCGAAGCGGGAGCAATGTGCAGGCGGCATAGCTGGGTCGCGCGCCGAACCTATGAGATGGAGTTGTCTGTCGGGACCGGCTGGTTATCCATTCACGCGACTTTTCACGTTTCCCAAATGATGCCGCATAAGGGTATAATCATATTCAGATGCATGCAGATCAGGGGAAGGTGGAGTCGCCATGGGTTTCCAAACGGAGTTCAACAGCGTGTGCAAGTTCAAGTCTGAGCAGGAGCTTTACGAGTTGCTTGAATATGGCAAGTGCAAGATGGTCAAGCGGGATTTCCGCGTCTATCCGACCGGGCAAAAGGTGATCGCCTACGCGCCGGATAACCGGGCCGTCGCCATCGTGCGCATCATGGTATCCATCGCGGAGATCAATTTCCAGGGCGAAGAAATCACGCAAGTCGAGATGGAGTTGATTCGCAAGCTGACGGAGGAAGAGGCGCGCGTCCAGACGGCGCTGGCGCACGAGATGTTCTTCGGCGAGCAGGCGTAGGGTACGAACAAGATTATAGCTGCACACAGAGAGAGGGATGCCGCAAGCAACAGTCGCGGCGTCCTTCTTTTGGCATGAGCATCAAAGCCTTTTGTGCCGGATTGAGCGAGAGTAACTCAAATGGATCGTGTAACTCGGCGTTCGGGGCTTGGATGAAAGGGAATTGCCCGATGGGGCTGGGTAACTCGATGCTCGAAGGCGCTGCAAGCCGGAGCTACCTGGTTGGGTTGGGTAACTCGATGCTCGAAGGCGCTTCAAGCGGGAATTACCCGATTTGGGAGACTGTCGATTAATGGATAACAGCATGCATTGCGCACGAAGCATCGCTTTTTAGCATAGCCATCCATCGCAACGGAACACAGCGCCGTTATTCGGTGAAGAGGGTTCCGCTCTGGATTTTAACGGAACACAGCGCCGTTATTCCGCGGTTTTACAGTGATTTTGGCAACGTTTGTTGCTAATAAAGGCCCACCGTTCCGTTAGCTTTTCCAAAACACCCTTTATTGCCGATTAAGGCTTCTGAGTTCCGTTGCGCTGCCCACACAGGTTGTTTTGCCCGATCCACAATTAATCGACAGTCTCATTGTCGGGTAATCGGACGCCATCGAAGAGGAAGCTGATGATATCGTCAAAATGACGGGGTGCGGCGGTCGGTCGAGGAAAATAGTGATGATGAACGTTAAAACGGCGGGTGCGGCGGTCGGTCGAGGAAAACAGGCGATGACATCGCCAAACCGCCTAACTGGCGGGGCACGTGGGAAGTTCCGGATATCCTCAAAACCAAAAAGAATCGTCAGGGCACTATGAAGCGCCCTGACGATTCTGCTGTACGGCCAGACGACTAACGAACCGGGCGGTGAAAGCGCTCTGTGAGAATGAATGGGCAGCCATTTGTCTGATTATTGCCCGATTCCGTCATTCGCCTGTGTCGTCGATCAGTCCCGCCTGGATCAGCAGCGTGCGGAGCAGGATCGCCGTTTCCGCTCTCGTTATGCTCGCGTCAGGACGCAGCGTGCCCCGATATCCGTGGACAAGTCCGCGCTTCACGGCTGCTGCAGCCGCAGGCGCCGCCCAGGCGCCGACCCGCCCGCCGTCAGAGAAGGCGGACAGCGTATCCGCTTGATCGGCCGCGCTCATGTCGGTATCCAGCCCTGCCAGCTTCATCGCGTTCGCGGCGATGACGAACGCCTCCGCGCGCGTAATCGTCTTGTTCGGACGGAAGGTACCGTCCTCGTAACCTCGCACGATGCCGTATTCCGTCGCTTTTGCCGCGACACCTGCATACCAGGCCCCGTCGGCAATGTCGCTGAAGTTCGCGTTCGCGCCGCGATCGGATAAGCCGAGCGCCCGGATCACGATCGACAGGAATTGCGCGCGGGTGATAGGGGCATCAGGGTCGAACAGGCCCGCGCCCGCTCCGCTCACGATGAGTCTCGACCCCATATCCGCAACCGCCTGCTCCGCCCAGTGGCCTGCCATATCCGCAAATTCCGCCGCATTCAGGATCAAGGCATACGTGCTGTTCGTCAAGCTGTTGACGATAGCGACGTATCGACCGTCTCGCTGGCTGACATAGGTCGGCACGTGCCGGACGTTCCCGTCGTTCTCCAGGACGACCGCAGTCGTGATGCGCGACGGGTCCGCGCCTGCTGGCAGCGGAATTTCCCGCTCGACGTAAGTGTCGAAGCGATCCGCTTCCAAGGATTGCTCGCCATAGGACACCGTGACGAAGAAGTCGACGGGAGGCGCCGCCACGAGGAAGTCGCCCTCCTTGGCAGCTTCCTCCAGCAGCGCGCGTTTGCCCGCATCGCCTTGGGCGATGTGCACGCGGACCGTCAGTCGCGCTGTGTCGATCGTGCCGCCGAACGATTGTGCCAATTGGCTGACGGGCAGCTTCGCGGCCGGAATCCGGTAGGTGCCAAGCGGCGTTTGCAATTCCAGCGTGCCCGACTGCCGGCCAAGCGCGGCAACGGCGTCTCCGGACAGTTCAACGTAAATTTGATCCGCCTGCCCGGTGACGGGAATGACGATCGTCGGGCTCGCTGCGCCCTCGATTTGCGCTGCCAGGCGGGAAGCGTCTACGGTCACGGCGATCGTGCTTTGCCCTTCCTGCTCTGACAGCTTGCTCGAAGCGATCCGCTCATGGCGCTGCCCGTTCACGATGACTTCGAACCCTTCATCCCGGGGTTCTTCTTCGTCCGGTTCCTTCTCGTCCGGCTCCTCCTGCGAATCGTCGCCGGGGTCCGGCGCCCGCGTGACGCTGACGGTATACGATTTCTTCGTCACGCCGTCCTGCGCGGTCACTTCCACCCGAATCGGGTTGTTTCCTACGACGAGCGCCATGTCAACCGGTGTACCGCTGAGCGTTGGCTGACCATTCACGGTCATGCTCGCGAAGGTGTCGTAAACCGCTGCCGTCACCGTAACGCTGCTCGCCGGATAGGGAACATTCGCCGTATAATGGACCACATCCGGGTGGAAGATCGGCTGCATTTTACCGTCTGTCAGCGTCAAATTCGCCAGATCTGCATTGTCGCTGTCGACAGGCGGCGGGCTCTCCTCGGCCGTCGTGAACGTCCATGCTCCTGCGTCGGTAACGCCTGCAAACGCGACACTGTCGGCATTCACGAAAGCCCCGGCCTCGACCAGCACATAATACGCCGTCCCGGGATTCAATTGCCCTGCCAGTCGATACCCGTAAGTCGCGCCCGTGACGGAAACGTCAACCGGATTCGCAGCATCGATCGCTTCGACGAGGCTGTCATCGGCCTGCTTCCGCACGATCAACTGCTTGCCGGGCATGGCCGATACAGATTCGTTGAAAGTCAACGACAACTGCGCATCGACCGCAACGCCGCCCGCGCCAGCTTCCGGCGAATACGCGACGGCAAGCGGCGGGGCAGGCTGATCCGCTGCCGTTACGGGGCCGATAGCATCGCTGAACACCGCTTCGCCTGTCAGCTTGCCGGACCGCGCCTTCGGCGTTACCTCGAACAGGATATACTTGCCGATCTGGTCGGAACCGAGCGTCAATGTGCTGCCCGATTCGCCGGCAACGACGGCGAGGTTCGAGCCGGATGCGTCATCGGCGGTATACCAGCGGAACGTCGAATCGCCTTCCGCATCGCCGTCTGAGTCGTCGTACGTATAGTTTGCGGTTAGCGTGAAGTCAACTTTCGGCGTGCCGGTCGCCTGGACGCCGCTCGCGGTCGGTACGTCGTTCGCGGCGTAAGCCATCACGGAGATTCGCTGCCCGTTCCCCTCATCTTCAAAAGCGACATAAGGGATACCGTTCATGAAGGCGATCGACGGCTCTGCGGCCATCCTTGCGGAGAAGCCCCGGCTGCCTACCTCCTCCCAGCGGCTGCCGGTATATTTCATGACGGTAGCCCGATTATGCTCGTCGGAATCCATATAGGCTACGTATGGCTCACCCTCGAAGACGTCGAGCGACGTGTAGAACGCCTGGTCCGCCGAGAACCCGGCTGCGCCAACGGATGTCCATTGACCGCTGACTGCATCGAACTTCATGACCGCCGCCTCGCGCGCCAAGTTTTCGTATGCAACGTACAGCGTTCCGTCCTCGATGACGAGAGACGTATCGAAGGCGAAATCATTCGTGAACCAGCGTGGGCCGACCTTGGACCATGTGTTGCTCGACGCATCGTACTTCAACACGGTGGCTCCGAAGCCGGGATAGACGTAATCCTGATAACCCAGGTATGGCGTGCCGTCATCGATGAAGAGGGAAGGCGTAGAGATGTCCCCTTCCGACACCCCGCCCGGGTCGCCCAGAGCCGCCCAGTTCCCGGTTCCGGCATCGTAGCGTACCGTCATCGCTTTGTTGTCGGGGTCTGCCCCCCTGTAGGCGACATAAGGGATGCCGCCATCCACGAACAGGGTTGGATCGCTGTCCTCTCCGGCGGTCAAGGGAGCGCCGACAGCCGCCCAACCGCTGTCCCCACTGCCGTCGAATTTCATAACCGCGACTTGCACGTCTGCGCCCGCGCGTTGTTCATAGGCGACGTAAGGGATGCCGCCATCCACGAACAGGGATGGGGAGCGCACACCGGCGGCCGTGAAGCCCGGCGTTCCGATCGGCATCCATCCCGTCGCGGCATCCGCGTATTGCATGACCGTGATGCGGTCGTCGCGCGTCCGGTCCACATAAGCGACATATAGCGCGCCGTCGTCATGGAACAAGTCCGGCGAGCCGGCCGCGCCGTCGGACAATCCGACATGGCCGACATGGACCCAGTCGGCCGCGCCGTCCGCCGCGGTCGTGAAGTTCCAGCGCGACGCGCCCGCAATCGCCATGTTGGGCCGATCTTCCGTATCGCGGAACGCGCCGGCTTCCACCGTCAAATAGTATCCGGTTAAGGGAGCGAGTACTGCGAACGGCATGATCGACACGGTGGCGCCCGCGACCGTCACTCGATCCGCATCGTTCACATCAATCGATTCCACCAGGCGGCCGCCCGCGGACTTGCGCAACTCGATCCGCTTGCCCACTGCCGGCGTTACGTCATCGCTGAAGACGATCGTCAGTGCAGTGCCAGTCGCGATGTTCTCCGCATTGTCGGACGGAGACAGCTGAACGATTTCCAACTTCGACTCCACGAGATTGTCGGCCGTGACCGCGTCGTCGTCCAGCTTGTTGCCGGCCAGGTCCCGCAATGGCGAAGCGACGCCGGCTTCATAACTCACGGTTACCGTCTGTCCGGCCTTAATCGGTTCGGCGAGCACGAGTGTCAGCGTTCTCGTCTCGTCGCCGATCCGGAAGCCGTCCGCCTCCACGACGGACACGGGATCGCTATCCGCCTGAACGAGAAAGTGCACGAGCACGTCCGCATCCATTGCGATCTTCTCCTGAAAGACGATCTCGACCCGATCGCTGGACTCATTCTTGACACTGGCGCTCTTGAACGCCGGCGGCGCCTTGTCGAAGGCGATCAGCGCCGGATAGCCGGTCCGATCGTCGAGCTGCCACACGCCGGAGAAGTCCCAGCCCGCGTAGGTGCTTTCCCGTCCCATCTCGGCTGTCGTCTGCGGCTCGCCTCGCCCGTGATCGGATTGTCCTGTCGTCATTCTGTCATAATAGCCCCCGGTTACAGTGCTGTCCCCCGACAGCGCCCCGACCAAGCCGCCGCCTTCTTCTATAAATAACGGAGAGACATTCCCTTTCGCATAGCTGCGGTAAATTTGCGAGCCGTTCTCCGCAAGCCCGATCAACCCTCCGAACTGCGATGCTCCGGAAACCGCGCCCCGAGCATAGCTGTCAGCGGTCGAACTGCCGGACAGATAACCGATCAACCCGCCCACTTTCGGCCCGAATCCTCCGGCGATGTCGCCGGAGGCGAAGCTGAGTTCCACGGAACTGTCCAACGCGTCGCCAACGAGCCCGCCAATGTTGTAATCCCCGCTTACAGAACCGGTCGCGAAACTCAGGCTGATTTCCGCAGCGTCTTCCAAACTTCCGACCAGCCCGCCAATTTGCGAGCCTCCCGAAGCATCGCCTGCGGCATGACTATTCGTCACCGAGCCTCCTGACATGCGTCCGATCAAGCCGCCGACGTACATGTTGTAGCTTGCCGTCACGTTGCCCTCTGCATAGCTGTTTGCTACTGCGGTATTCACGGAACTGCCGATCAGCCCGCCGTTTGTTCCTCCGCCTGTGACGTCGCCGCTGGCATGACTGCCGTCGATCGCGGAGTCGGCCGCGCTGCCGATTAACCCGCCTCCGCCGGACATGTTGTAGGCGGCGTTTACACCGCCTTCGGCGTAGCTGTCCGTGACGGTGCCATCCTTCAGTTCGCCGACGAGCCCGCCGTATTTGCCGTTTCCGCCTTCCACATACGCGCTCGAACGGCTATTCTCGATCAGTGAACCCGCCAAGCCGTTGCCGATCAGCCCGCCGATATTGGCGAATCCGGAAACGGCCACCGTCCCCCCGCCAATGTGAACGTTGCGTACGGTTCCCGACAGCTGCCCGGCCAAAGCGCCAGCCGCGTTCAAAGAGTACGAACCGGTTACGGCAGGCGCTTGCAGCGTCAAATTTTCGATGACGCCTGCCGTGCCGATGTTGCCGAACAACCCGGCTTCGGACTGGAACGTGTCGCCCGTATCGACGGCGAGCCCGGATATCGAATGTCCCGCGCCGTTGAAATGCCCGGTGAACGGGTCCGAATACCACCAGCCGAATTCATTGGCATAATTGCCGATCGGCGTCCAGTTGCCCGTCAGCGAGATATCGTTGCCGAGTTCATACCAAGCCCCAAGATTGTTGCGCACGAGGTCGAGATGCTCCGCGTCTGTGATAATATACGGATCTCCCTCGATGCCATGGCCCACCATGGCTTCCGGCGACAGCGCTGCCAGCGCCCGATCCGGCGGCAAGAGCATGAATCCCTGAACGGCCATAGCGACCGCGAGCAGGAGTGATACGGCTTGCCGACGGAAGCGACCGATACGTCGTCCCGGTCTGATGGATGTCAGAACTCCCTTTGCCACTTTCATGTCACGATTCCCCTCGTTTCCCTTTATTTCAACGCGATTCGACAGCAGTCCCGACCATCCTAATTCATTGCGCCTTAAAGAAATCTTAAAACGTGTCGGAATCGGCGGATTTCAGTTTGCTCCGTGCGGCAGGAACGAGGCGGAATCGTGTCGAATTGGGAACCGTAACCGGAATGTGCCAAGGAGACAAACTCGATGATTCGTGTCCTGTTGATCGACGACGAAGAAGATGCGTTAAACCTGTTGGAAATATTGCTGGGCCAAGTCGGGGGCGTTGAAGTTGCCGGCAGGTATACGGACCCGGCGCGGGCGATTGCAGCATTGCTGACGATCCCGGTCGATGCCGTATTCCTCGATCACCAGATGCCGGGGATGACCGGGATGGAAGCCGCGCGGCGGATGAGGCTGCTGAAGCCCGATATTCCGATCGTATTTACGACGGCGCACGCAGAATATGCGGTTGAAGCGTTCGATATCCAATCGACCGATTATTTGCTCAAACCGATCTCCTTGCACAGGATGGAGCGCTCCGTGTCGCGAATCAGGCAATCGTTGCCCGCGCGGCGAGAGATGGTAAGGCAGCTTGCCGACGAGCGGCCTTATATCCGCGCAATGGGCGGCTTCTATGTCGAGACGCCTGCGCCTGCCAACACGGCCGGCCTTCTGCCGTGGAAGACGAACAAGGAGAAAGAACTGTGCGCGCTGCTCTACCACCATGGCGGGATGCCCGTGGACGCCGCGCACATCATCGAATCGGTCTGGCCCGAATCGCAATTGGATAAAGCCAAGACATATATGTACACATGCTTGTCTTACTTGCGCAGAAGCTTGAAGCAGCATGGCATTCCGGCGAGCATAGGCAAGACCGGAAGCGGGTTCGCGTTCCTGTCCGAAGGTCTGGCGTCCGATGTGTCCGAACTCGAGACGGCGCTGGAACAAGCCGTGCAGACCGGGCATTCGGATGAACGGCTGTACGGCACGATTGTCGACCTGTACCGCGGCGGCTATATGGAAGGATGCGACTACCGGTGGGCGCTAACGAAGCAGGAAGCGCTCAAGCACCGCTATATTCGCGCGCTGCGCAGCTTCCATGGCCGATTCCGCGAATGCGGCAACAGGGAGCTGGCGGCGGACAGCCTGCAGCGCGTGCTGGCGGTCGCGCCCGATGCCGAATCGGACGGCCGCGAATTGATCCGGCTGCATCTGGCAGGCGGCAATCGGGGCGAAGCGCTGCGCGTCTATCGCCAGTTGGAACAGGCCGTCCGGCTTCACCTGGGCGTCGAGCCGGAGGAGGAGACGCTGCAATTGGCGAGCCAACTGACGGGGGGCCGGGCGAGCGGATGAGAACGAGATGGATGGCGGCGTTCGTCACGCTGGCGATATTGGCGGCAACCTACACGCTTTATTTTGTTTATTTCTCGGCGAACGACAGGCAGACGCCGTATGCGGCGGCCGGGGTGCTGGATTTGTCCGGATGGGGCTTCGAGGAAGACGGCCTGGTGCCGCTCGACGGCGAGTGGGCGTTCTATCCGGACAAGCTGCTCGGACCGGAGCATTTTGCTGCCTCCGCCGTTGCGCCAGCAAGCGGACAAGAGTCGGAGCGCATCCAGGTGCCCGGATCGTGGTCCGGACATATGAACGCACTGGGGGCGGCGACGTATCGGTTATCCGTCAAGCTGGGCGATATCGCATCCGGCCCTTCCGCCGTCTACGGCCTGAAAACATCGTCCATTCAAATGGCAAGCCTGATTTATGTGAACGGCGAAGCCGTCGGCGGCAACGGGAATCCGGCGGTCACGCGGCAGAGCGGCTCGGCGAACAAGCCGTTCACCGCGTATTTCGCGCTGCGGCCCGGGTGGAACGAGATCGTCGTACAGGCGGCCAACTATCATTTTCCCGCCGTCAGCGGCATCAGCGAATCAATCTATCTGGGGACGGCCGCGCAAATCTCGGGTCTTCGCGACAGAGCCATGGCGCACGATTGGGTTACGATCGCTTCGTTCCTGATCATGGGCCTTTATTTCATCGGACTGTTCTCCCAGCGCCAGGACGACCGCTCGCTGCTCGCGTTCGGCACAGCCTGCGTATGCATCGCCCTGTTCTCCGCAACAAGAGGGGAAAGGGTGCTGTACAGCCTGTTCGAAGACGCGCCGTTCTGGCTCTACGTCCGCGTTCAGATTTTGTCGGCGCTCGGGGCCGGCATGTGCTTCCTCTTATACGTTCACCTGGCGTTCCGGCCGTTCTGTTCCCGCTGGCTCGTGCGGGTCGGGCTTGGCGCGGGTGCGCTGATGATCGTGCTGTCCGCCGTGTTCCTGCCTCATATGATGACAGGAGGGTATCGGCAACTGGTCACGGTCTATTCCACGTTTCCGCTGCTGTATGTCATTTACGTCTTCGTAAAAGCCGCCTTTCACAAGGTGGAGGGGAGCTTGTACCTGGTCGTCGCGGCGATCGGCTTGAACGCCTATGCGCTGATGCAGAACCTGAACGTCTATTTTTCCGTCTCCATCTATCGGGTCGTGCCGTTCGAGCCGTTCCTGTTTCTGCTGATGATTGCCTTGCTGATGTCGCTGCGGTTCTCCAATGCGTTCCGTCAGATCGAGAAGCTGTCCGTGCAACTGTTGAAAGCGGACAAGCTGAAGGACGATTTCCTCGCCCGCACCTCCCATGAATTCAAGTCGCCGCTGCACGGCGTCACGCATATTGCCGAATCGCTGCTTAGCGACGCCGTACAGCCGCCGACGGACCGGCAGCGCGAGAAGCTGCAGCTCATTGCCGGCATCGCGGACAGGCTGTCGAAGCTGGTGTTCGACATTCTGGATTTCTCGAAGCTGAAGCAGGGGGAGCTGTCCGTCGCGCCTGCGCCGGTCGATGTCCGCTCGGCTGTCGAGGTGAACATGCGCATCTATGCCTACCTGTGCGAGAATCGTCAAATCGCGCTGGAGAACCGGGTTCCCGAACAACTGCCGTACGTCTATGCCGACGAGAGCCGGTTCAGTCAAATTATCGGCAATCTGCTCGACAATGCGGTGAAGCATACGAACAACGGCCGCATTGTCGTAACGGCATCGCACAAAGGCGAAACGGTGGAAATTTCGGTTGAGGACACGGGCGAGGGGATCGATGAACGGGATCTGCCGCACTTGTTCGAGGAGTTCAAAGCGTTCGATACGACGATGGCGCACCGGGGCTTCGGGCTTGGCTTGTCGATCGTCAAACAGCTTGTCGAACTGCAGCAAGGTAAAATATCGGTTGCTTCCAAGCGCGGAGTCGGCACGACGTTCACGTTCACGCTCCCGGCCGCCGCAGACCGCACCCGCAAGCCGGAGCCGCCCCGGACGGAGCGGCTGAAGCCGCTCGAACCGGCTTACACGCTGGCAACTCCGTATTACTTGCAGCAGCACGGACGGCATACCGTCCTGATCGTGGACGACGAACCCGTGAACCTGAAAGTGCTGATGGACGCACTGGAGCCCTTCGGCTATGACGTCATTGCCGTCAAGAACGGCGAAGAGGCGCTCGCACAGCTCGGCCGGCCGCAGCGGATCGATCTGGTCATCCTCGACCTGATGATGCCGGGGATGTCGGGCTACGAAGTATGCAGGCGCATTCGCACGGAATACACGCTGCTTGAGCTGCCGGTGCTGATGGTGACCGCGGCCATCCAGACGCAGGATAAAATGGCGGCGTTCGAAGCGGGGGCGAACGACTATTTGCCGAAGCCGTTCGATCTGGCGGAATTGAAAGCGAGAATGGGCGGCCTGCTGGCGTTGAAGTCGACCTTGGCCAAAGCCGTCGACCTGGAAGTCGCGTTCCTGCAGTCGCAGATCAAGCCGCATTTTTTGTTCAACGTGCTCAACAGCATCGTCGCCACCAGCTACACGGACGCGGACCGCTCCAGGAAATTGACGGAGCAGCTATCCGAATATTTGCGCGGCTCTTTCCGCTTCAACCACCAGGACAATCGCATCCCCTTCCGTGAGGAATTCGACTTGATCCTGACATATGTCGGCATCGAGCAAGCTCGCTTCAAGGGCCGGATCCGTTTCGAACATGACATTGCCGAAGAGGCATACGATATTCGCATTCCGCCGCTGCTCCTGCAGCCGCTCGTGGAAAATGCGATCCGCCACGGCATCGGAGATCGAGTCGCCGGCGGCACGGTGAAGATGACGGCGGCCCGGGCGCAAGGGCTATACCGCTTCGTCGTCGAAGATGACGGAGCAGGCATGGAACCGGAACGGGTCGAGCGGCTGCTCGATTCGGAGACCGGCGGCCGGCGCGGCGTCGGCTTGCTTAACATCCACAAGCGGCTGAAGTACGAGTATGCCTCGCAGCTGCGGATCGACAGCGAACCGGGTCGGGGCACGAAGGTGACGGTCTGCATTCCGGTTGCGGAATAGCCGTAAATCATGTGTGCAGCTCCGTCATACAACCGGCTGATTCACGAATTTGCAGACAGGGCGCCCTTCATATAGCCTATAGCAGAAGATTGCACTTTGAGAGGGAGCGGGCCGCTTGAGATTCGATCCGTTGGATCACCCGTACAAGTTGCGAAGAGTGACGCATTACGCCAGGAAGGGCATGGTGTGCACCTCGCAGCCGCTTGCGGCGCAAGCGGGGCTGGATATGCTGAAGCGGGGCGGGAACGCGGTCGATGCCGCGATTGCCGCGGCTGCGGCGTTGACCGTGCTGGAACCGGCGATTGGCTATGCGCAGGAAGGATACCCCGTATCGCCGATACTGGGAAAGTATTGGGAGGCTGCTGTCGCGAATTGGCATGAACGTCTGCGTGGCGAGCAGTTCCGCCCGTTGTTCGAAACGTTCTCGATTCAAGGCAGAGCGCCGCGAATCGGCGAAATGTGGCGCTGCCCGGATCAGGCCAAGAGCTTGCAGGAAATTGCGGAGTCGCAGGCCGCCGCCTTCTATGAAGGCGAGCTGGCGGACCGCATCGATCGTTATTCGCGGGAGCACGGCGGCTACATGCAGCCGCAGGGGCATCTGCAGCTCGTGATGAATACGATCGACTTCGGGCTGAATCCGCAGGCCGCGCTTGACGCGCTCAGGTGGTTATGGCTGGGGGAGAGAACGGTCAAGGTAGAGCCGGAGTTTCCCGATTATCTTGCGCAGGCGCTGGAAAGGAAAGGCCACCGGATCGTCAGAGCGACGGATGAAAAAGAGTTCGGTCGGGGACAGATTATTTGGCGGGATGCGGACAGCGGCGTGTTGATGGGCGCGACCGATCCCCGGACGGACGGGGCGGTTGCCGGCTGGTAAGGCTAAGCTTGCGAGAACGCGCTGTTGCAATCGGCTTTCAAATACGTTACGTTGGATGGAGCAAGCGAGAAAGACGGCGGCCGACTGGCCTGCTGTTTTTTTTCTTGAAGTTTCGAATGGAAAATAATGCTGCTGGGTGGGGAGCGCTTCAAATGTGGATTGGCTTGCTGCTTCTATTTGTCGTCGGGATAATCGGCGCCGTCTTCGGGAGCATCGTCGGGCTTGGCGGCGGCATTATTACGGTGCCTGTGCTCATCCTGCTCGGGCCGGGTCTGTTGGGCGAGCCGGTATCCGCGCAGACGGCGGTGGGCACCTCGCTTGCGGTGCTGATTTTTACGGCGTTGGCCGCTACATGGACCTATAGCAAGCAAGGCAAGACCGACTTTCGCAGCGGCTGGTTATTCTTTGCGGCAAGCGGTCCTGCTGCGATGATCGGCGCGCAGTTGTCGTCAGGCGTATCGAAAGGCCCGTTCCAGTTGGCGTTCGGGTTGTTCATGCTCGTCATGTTTGCGTTAATGGTGGCGCGCGAGCGCATGAAGCCGCTGCATATCGGCTGGTCCATCAAACGCAGCTTTACCGACGGTTCAGGGCAAATCTACGAATATGGCTATAATATTAGCGTTGCCCTGCTGATCGGATGCGGGGTCGGCATCGCTTCCGGGCTGTTCGGCATCGGCGGCGGCTCCCTGTTCGTACCGCTGATGGTGCTGCTGTTTCGCTTTCCTCCGCATGTTGCGACGGCCTCGTCCATGTTTGTCATTTTGCTGTCTTCCGTACTCGGGTCGAGCGTTCATATTTGGCATGGCCATGTCGATTGGCAGCTCTTCGCGGCGCTCGCGCCGGGCGCGCTGATCGGGGGGCGGGCCGGAGCGTCCATCGCGATCCGGTTGAGCGGGCCTCAGTTGATGTGGCTGCTGCGGGCTACGCTGCTGGCCATGGCCGTCTATCTGATCGTCGAGGGAATTCGCGAGATGTGAGCGCAAGCGAGCTTGACGGCGCACGCATGAGAAGTTTCCCGGCGAAACGGCAGGAAATAAGGTTGATCTGATTTGACGTACAAACAAGATCGGGTTATGGTAAATGATGTGACGGGAATGCAATGCTGCTGATTCATCAGGGGCATTCGCGAAATGTGAGCGCAACCGGGTCAGCGGTGCAACCGGGCAGCGATATTGCCGTATAAGATAAAGAAGGACAACCTGTGAGCGCAGCGGCTCGTAAGAGCCTGAACGATCAACTTATATCGATTGATTAGAGGGATGCATGGTGGATCATATTCGGGGGGAGAGCGTGATTGGCTCCAAGAGCTTCGCGGCAGTGGCCGTCAATTGCGCGTCCAAGGCCGGGGAATGGGTCAAGAGCAGAAGCGGAGGCTATACGCAGCTTGACGTGAAGCAGTCGCAGCACGATCTGGTCACGGAAGTGGACAAAGGGTGCGAACGCTTGATTCGCAACTTGATCTCCACGCATTTTCCGGATCATGCGTTTCTGGGGGAAGAGGGCGTCGAGCCGGGACCGGAAGCTTCGGCGAAAGCGGTGAAAGGGATTGCGGATGCCGAGTACGTGTGGATCGTCGATCCGATCGACGGGACGACGAATTACGTGCACGGGTTTCCGTTCTATTCGATATCGATTGCGCTTGCCCACCGGGGCCAAGTCGTTGTCGGCGTCATTTACGATCCGTCGCGGGACGAGATGTTTCTGGCCGAACGGGGCAAAGGCGCGTACGTGCATGGCCGGAAGATGAAGGTGTCCGCGGAGGCGTCGCTCAAGGACAGCTTGATCGCGACCGGATTTCCGTCCGACCCGTTGCAAGCGCTGCCCAGAAATATGGACCAGCTTCGCGCGATGGCGCCGCTCGTTCGCAACATCCGTTCCTCCGGCTCGGCCGCGCTTCATCTGGCTTACGTAGCGGCAGGGCGGCTCTCGGGCTTCTGGGAGATCGGGCTGAACGCCTGGGACATCGCGGCGGGCGCACTGCTCGTGGAGGAGTCGGGCGGGAAAGTGACGAACGCGCAGGGCGAGCCGTATCATCTGGGCGTCCGCGATGTGCTGGCGAGCAATGGGCATATCCACGATGAGTTCGCAAGAGCGCTGGAAGGCTCGGCGCACGGACAATGATGCTGTAAGGATGGCAACTGTGTGTCCCGATTCCGGAAATTGTCCCTTAATCCGTTGCGCTGCCTGCGCAACGGATTTTACATTTATTGCATAATATGAAAACTCGAAATTGCATAATTATCGGACTGTTTATGATAAAATAGAGGAGAAAACGCTTTCGATCAGAGGAGACGGGAGGCGGTCATATCCATGCTGAGAAAGTTGCGGACCGCTTCGTTCAAGACCAAGCTGCTGCTGTTGATCCTGCTCTTTCTGGGCTTTCCTTTTTTGTTTTTCGGCATGCTCTGGTATAACAAATCGAACGAGTCGATCGAATTGAATGCGATCCGCTACAATCAGCAGCTTGTTCTGCAAGTCAGCAGCCACCTGGAAACGTATTTTTCCGAATTGGAGCGGACGACTTATACTTTGATTGCCAACCCGTTCGTCCAGCAATATGTGGTGCAGATGAACGATCCGGTGGTCGATACGGACGAGATTTTCGAGAAATATATTATTCCCAACATTTTTATGGGGCGCGGGCCCTTGGGACGTTCGGACATTTACAACTTCTCGATCATCTCGCAGAGCGGCGTCACGACGTACGGTGAAAACGGCAAAGCGAGAACCGTGGCCGATTCGACGATCATGCAGAAATACCTGGACGAAATGGCGGCGACCGGCGGCTCCAATTTTCAAGTCAGAGGAATCAGCCGGATCGGGAACGAGTGGAGAATTTCGATCATCCGCAAATTCACCGACATGTCGACGTATCAAACGGCGGGCTTGTTCGTGGTCGAGCTCAATTTGACGCAAATCAATACGATTGCCGAATCCAACAAAATGGGCGAAAACGGCTATTTGTGGATACTGGGCGACAACGCCAAAGTCATTTATCACCCCAATTCCGGCAAGATCGGCAAGGAGGCCGAAGCTTCCTACATCGAGGAATTTGCCCGCCATCGCGGCAAAGGTTACTTTTTCAAGACGGTGGACGGCCAGCGCAAGCTTGTCGTCTTTCACCGATCGAAGCAAAATAACTGGACGATCGCTTCCGAGGTGCCGATCTCCGAATTGACGGGCAGTCTGATTCAATTGCGCAATTTTACGATCTGGATTGCCGGCGCGCTCATCCTGTTCGTCGTTCTCGCGCTTTCCGGCTTTTCGATCTCGCTCACCCGCTCGATCTCCCACCTGCAGCGGTTGATGAAGCGCGCGGAGAATGGCGACCTGGCGGTCAAGGCGCCGGAAAACCGGGAGGATGAAATCGGCGGTCTCAACCGCAGCTTCAACAAGATGGTCGGCGAAATCCGCAGGCTGATTGAAGTGGTGCACATGTCCACGATCAAAGAAAAAGAAATGCAAATCAAGCAGCGCGAAGCGACCATGCATGCCATGCAGTCCCAGATTAATCCGCATTTTCTGTACAATACGCTGGAAGTCATCAATTCGTATGCGATTCTGGAGGGTGTGATGCCGATCAGCAAGATGGCCAATTCCTTGGCCGACATCTTCCGCTACAGCGTCGGCAACCCGAGACAGATCGTTGCGCTGCGGGAAGAATTGAACCATATTAAAATCTATCTGGAAATTTTGAAGGAACGGTATCCTTATCTGGAAGTGGAAAACACGGTCGACGAGGATGAAATTGCCGGCATCAGCGCCGTCCGGCTGGTCATTCAGCCGCTGGTCGAGAACGCTTTTTTCCATGGGTATGAGAAAAATAAACTGCGGCCGGGTTATATCGGGTTTTCGGGCGAGCGCACGGAATTTTATTATATTTTGCGGATCAAGGACAAAGGCAAAGGCATGGATGCGGAGAAGCTGCGCGAATATAACCAATACTTTACGGCGGATGAGTCGACGCAGATGGATTCCGAGCTGCCTTTTCAAAAAATCGGCTTGTGGAACGTGCATCACCGGATCCGGTTGACCTACGGCCATCCTTACGGGCTGTGGATCGAGAGCTCGGACCGGGAAGGCACGGTCATCCAGGTTCGGCTGCCGCATTTGCCGGACATGGCGATCTCGCCGAACGAAGAGGCAGGCTAAGGAGGAGCGGTCCATGTATACGGTGATCAATGTAGACGACGAGCCGATGGTCAAAAAAACGCTGCGCAAGCTGATTGACGGACACAGCTCCTTCCGGGTCATCGGGGAGGCGGAAGACGGCAAAGAAGCGCTCGCGTTCATCCGGGAGCGGGAGCCCGACCTGGTCATTACCGATATCAGCATGCCGGTGATGGACGGTCTGGAGCTGATCAAGGAAGTGCGCGAGCGGAACATTCGCAGCGAGATCGTGATTTTAACCGGATACGACGATTTCGGGTATGCCCAGGAAGGCTTGCGCCAGAGGGTGGCCGATTATATCCTCAAGCCGATTCGGCCCGAAGCTTTGACGGAGACGCTGGACCGGATCGCGCTGCGGTTGTCGCGGGAAAAGCAGCGAACGTCCTTGCGCAGCGAATGGCTCCCTTCCTGTCTGGCAGCCGCCGGGCAAATCGCGGATGCGCTGTGGACGATCCAGGAGCAAGAGGCGCTGGCGCTGCTTCATTCTTTTCATCGCAATTTGACGGCGAACCGCCTTGTCGACGCTGACGTTTACGCCGACATTTACACCCACTTGCTGCTTTGCATTTCCAAAGAAATGACCGGGCGGGGCTTGGAGGGTCTGACGCTTGACGCGATATCCGGCTCCTTGCTGCCTCATGAGCCGGAACAGTGGCTTCTTTATTCGGAGGAACGGCTGGCGAATATCCTGGATGAGATCCGGAAATCCCGTCATATCGGGGAGCATCCGGGCATTCGGGGCGCTATCGCGTATATTTCCGCTCATTACGACGAGGATCACCTGACGCTGCAGGAAGCGGCTGCACAGGCAGGCATGTCTTCGGTTGCCCACTTCAGCCGGACGTTCAAAGAGGAAGCCGGCGTGTCGTTCATGCAATACGTGACCGGCCTCCGCATGGAGAAAGCGAGGCAATTGCTTGCCGATCCCGCTTGCAAAACTTATGAGGCCGCGAATTTGGCAGGCTATCCGGAGTATGCCCACTTCGCCAAAGTGTTCAAAAAATATTGGGGGGAAACGCCCGGCGAGTTCAGAAAGCGCCTGGCTTCAGATCGGAAGCAGTAGAGGGAGGCGAGCGGCTTGTATACAGTGATCACCGTTGACGATGAACCGATGGTGAAGAAAACGTTGAATAAACTGATCGATCTGTCCGGAACTTATACGGTCGTGGCGGATGCGGAAGACGGCGCGGAAGCGATGAGAAAAACGGAACAGTTCGGCCCCGATCTTGTCATCACGGATATCCGCATGCCGACCATGGACGGCATGGAGCTGATCGGCGAGCTGCATAAGCGGAACCTGCACCCGGAGATTGTCGTTCTGTCCGGCTATGACGATTATTCCCTCATCAGGCAGTCCATCGCCTACGGAATCGCGGATTATTTGCTGAAGCCGATCCGCCCGGAAGCGCTCAGCGGCACTTTGCAGCGTCTCGAGCCGAAGCTGCGGGCCCGACGCGGACGTACGGAAGAACGCATGCGTCGGCTGTCCCGGTGCGAGGAACTGGCCAAAACGCTGGCCTCCCGGATTTGGATGCAGCAGCAAGCCGAGCTTGATGCAGAGACGGCGCGTATTCACGCCTGCATCTGGTCGGAGCCGACGGATCCGGAGCAGGTGCGAACGATGTATATGGACCTGTTGGCGCTTGTTTCCGCGGAACTGGAACGGAAGACCGGGATGAAGGCCGCCCCGGACAAGCTGGCCGATCCGAATATCGCTCGTCGGCCGGAATCCATGAAAGCGGCGTTTAACGCGATCATAGCCGATTGGAGCGACGCGATCCGGCATCGCCGCAACTGGGGAAACCATCAGTACGTGCAGAAAGCTGCCGCCTATATGCGGGAGCATTACCGGGAATCTTCCTTCTCGCTGCAGCAAGTGGCGGAGCAGCTCGCGATTTCGCCGGGCTATTTAAGCCGTACCTTCAAGGAGGAAACCGGCCGCTTGTTTACGCAGGATTTGACGCAGCTGCGCATGGAGGAAGCCAAGCGGCTGCTCGTTCACCCGGCCTATAAGCTGGCCGAAGTTGCGGCGCTGGCCGGTTACGACGATTATCCCCATTTTACGAAGGTTTTCAAAAATTACAGCGGGTTGTCGCCATCGGAATACCGCAAGCGGCTGGGGCTGTCGTAAACGCCGGCGCCCCACGTCCAAACCTGCAATAGAAAAAGCAGCCCGCTGTGTATGCGAGGCTGCTTTTTCTACGATTCAGGAGTTACTTGTTCAATGAGTTATACCAAGCGGTTGCTTCTTCGATCCATTGATCGCCGCCGCGGCTTTTCCAGTCGGCTACGAAGCTGTCGAACTTGTCGACCGATTCTCTGCCGGTAATGACTTTGGTCGAGAATTCCAGGAACAAGCCGTCGTACTTGAGCTCGGGCCGTGCCTGTACGGCAGGCAGGGTCGGGATGTCCAGACCGTCATTGACGATGCCGCCCTGCTGGGAGACGGTGATGCCTTGGAAAATGAGGTCGCCCATATTACGGCCTTTAATGAACGCTTCGTCCGTGAGATGAAGCTTCGGGCCGGTAAAGTGCAGCCACTCCTGGTGCATTGCCTCCGCGTCGTACTGCGCTTTTTCCGCCGGATAATTGTAATTGATCTTGTCGCCCGATTTCGTGTAATCCTCGCCCTCCAGACCGTACAGGAAGAAGTCGCTCGGAACGTCGTCGGAATAAAACCAATCCAGGAACTTGATGATCGCTTCCGGGTTTTTCGCATTTTTCGGGATCGTCCAGACAAAGTCGGACACGGAGGAACCGATCGTGTACACGCCGCCGGGCTTGCCGCTTGGTCCGACCGGCGCCGGAACGAGCACGATTTCTGCAGTCGGCACGTTTTCCCGCAGACGGGTCAGCCAGGTGTCCGGATAGGTGGCGGCATGCGCCCACATGCCGACTTGTCCGGTGACGATCTTGTTGTCCCAAATATTGCCCGGCTGTGTCACGAATTCATTATCGAGCAGCTTTTCCTTATACAGCTCGGCGTATACCTTCAGAGCTTCCTTCATTTCCGGACGGACGATGTTCGGCGTCAGCTTGCCGTCCACCATTCTCCAGCCGTCCAGAGGAACGTCGTACGCGCCGAAGAAGTGGCCGGTATGAGAAAACTTGTCGCGGCCGGAGAAAGGAATTTCGTCTTTCTTCTTGTTGCCGTTGGGATCGCCGTCGCGGAACGCCTTCAGCACTTCGATATACTCGTCTACCGTTTTCGGGATTTGCAGCCCCAGTGCGTCCAGCCAATCTTTGCGCATGTAGACGACGGTGCCGTTCGTAATCGGATTTTCACCCGGTATGCCGTAGATGACGCCGTCTTTGCTGACACGGCCCGATTTCCAGGATTCGGCCGGCACCTTGCTCTTCAGGTTGGGCGCGTATTGATCGATCAGATCGTTGAGCGGCAGCAGCACGCCCGCATCGATGGCCGGCGCGATTTCCGGCAGGTTGATCCCTTTCGTCTGCAGCAGGTCCGGCAGCTCGCCGCTGGCCAGCAGCAGGGACATGCTCTGGTTATAGTTTTCATGAGGCAGCAGATTGAAAGTCAGATCGGTGTTGGACAGCTCCTCCAGCTTCTTGACGTACTTGTCCTCGTTAATGTTCGGCGAACCTACGACGTGCCCAAGGTTGCCGGTGGTCAAGGTGATGTCGATCTTGAGCGGCTCGACTTTCTCCGGCGGCTTCTCCGATGCGGACGAAGCGGGGGGCGCGCTGGACGCCGTCTCTTTGTTCCCCGCCTCATTGTTGGCCTTGGAGCAGCCTGCCATGACCGACAACAGGGTGATCAGGGCGAGCAGCCAAACAAACGCTTTCTTTTTTCTGTACATGCATAACTCTCCTTTTCTTTGATTTTTATTGTTACCCTTTTATCGATCCAAGCATCGAGCCTTTTACAAAATGCTTCTGGATCAAGGGATAGACAATCAGAATGGGCAGGGTGGCGACCATGATGGAAGCCATCTTCAGACCTTCGACAGATTGCACGGCGGCGTTCTGTCCGGCCCGGATCAGCATGTTCTCGTCGCTCTCGACCAGCAATCTGCGCAGGAACACCTGAAGCGGGTACAAGTCGGGATTGCGAATGTACATCAGGGCCTGAAAGTACGAATTCCAGTGTCCGACTGCATAGAACAGGCCGATGGTGCTTAACGAGGGAAGAGACAGCGGCAGGACGATGCTCCACAGCGTCCGGTATTCGCCGCATCCGTCGATTTTCGCCGATTCGGTCAGCCCCTCGGGAATGCCCCGGAAGAACGAAATCATAATGATCATATTAAAGGCGCTGATGGCGCCCGGAATGACGAGTGCCCATATCGTGTTCAGCATGGCGAGCGATTTGACGAGCAAGTACGCCGGAATGATCGGAGCCGGGAAAATCATCGTAAACAGGACAAGCAGCATGATCGTCGAGCGGCCTTTCAGGTCGACCTTGGACAACCCGTAGGCCATCAGCACAGTAAACAGCAAATTGATGAATGTGCCGAGCGCGGTAATCAGAATCGTCACCTGAATGGACTTCCAGATGTTCATGTCGCTTAACACGGATTGATAATTGCCAAGCGTGAACTGAACCGGCAAGATGCTGACCAGTCCTTGCGTGATCGCCTTGCCGCTGCTCAGGGAGCCGGCCAGAATGTGCAGGAATGGAACGAGCATGCTCACGCCGATCAGGCTGAGGAGAATATAGTTGAAGACGGTAAATGCCCGGTAGGCAGGTGTTGGACTGATCATGCGCGAGGCCTCCTTTCTTCTTGGTGAAGTCTTTTAGTAAATCGAATTTCCCGTCATTCGTTTGCTTAGTTGGTTTGCGCCGACCAGCAGGGTGAATCCCACCACCGATTTGAAAATGCCGATCGCCGTCGTGTAGCTGTACTGGTTGCCGAGCAGGCCGACCCGGTAAATATAAGTGTCGAACACTTCGCCGGTTTCCCAGACGAGCGGGTTCAGCAAAATATAAATTTGCTCGAAGCCGACGTCCATCACGCTGCCGATTTGCAGGAGCAAGAGCACCATGATCGTCGGGATCAGACAGGGAAGCGTAATGCTGAACGCTTGCCGCAGCTTGCCGGCGCCGTCCACTTCCGCGGACTCGTAAAGGTCGGGGTTGATGCCGGCCAGCGCCGCCAGGTACAGAATCGTTCCCCAGCCGGCTTCTTTCCAGATGCCGGAAATGACGACGATGCTGCGGAAATATTCGGATTCTTGCATGAAGAAGATCGGTTCCATGCCGAGCCAGCGAAGAAAATCGTTAAACAACCCGATCGTCGGCGACAGGAAATTGATGACCAGCCCGCCTACGATCACCCATGAAATGAAATGCGGCAAGTAGAGCACGGTTTGCGTAAACCGCTTGAACAGCATCTTCCTGACCTCGTTGAGCAGCAGCGCGAGAATAATGGGCGCCGGAAAGCCGAAAGCAAGCTTATACAAGCTGATAAGCAGCGTATTGATAAGCACTCGGGAAAATTCGGGGTATGTGAACAGGTTGTCGAAATGCTTGAGCCCGACAAAAGGGCTCCCGAACACCCCTTTAAATACGTTGTAGTCCTGAAAAGCGATGATGCTCCCGGTTAACGGAATGTATTTGAAAAGGATAAAAAAAGCGAGCCCCGGCAAAATCATGGAGTACGTCTGCCAGTTGCGAAGCAAGTAAGGTTTTCGCTTTGGAACCGCTTTCTCCGAAACGACTTCAAGGGGGTGCGACATGTTCTGCCTCCTGTCCTGTTGCGATTGCTCCTTTATTATGAAGCATGCGGCGCCGTGCCGAATATGGCATTTCTTGCGCTGCGTTGTCAATTTCGAATCTGAACGGCATCAATCCTCATGCAGAAACGGCAGGCGGCGCGTGTCCAGACCGGTTGCCTGCAAGCGTGCCTCCGGTCGTGGTTTCCCGTTGACGGAGCTGATCAGCACGCCTTCGCTGACAGGGCTGTAGGCGAAGTGCATGGACAGATCCGTACGGGTATAGCGGATCCAGCGCGTCGAGCTGTCCAACTGGCTCCTTATCTTGTCTTCCAGATGGCCCTCTGATGCATACCGCCGGAAATCGGAAAAAGCCGGTATTTCCGCAGCCGTCTTGACATGGGCGATGAAGCCGTTCGTCGTCAGCAGCGCATCCCGGGTCGTAAAAGAACGGCTGCCGCCTTCGTAGTTGTAAAAAGAGAGGAGCAAGTAGTGGCCCTCGCGGTGAACTTTCACGGCGGCGGCGCGCCCGTGATCGGTCAATGCCAGCGGTTTGAAGCAGAAATAGACGGAGCCGTCCCGGATATACACGGGTGTTGATTCTTTGCTCTCGCCGGTGTGGCCTTCCAGCTTGCGGTCGCCCAGCCATATTTCATCCACTTCGCCATAGTGGCACGGAATCAGCAGCGTCAGCTTCATGCTCGTTGTCTGCTTCGCTTCATAAGGCTTCGGCCGGTAGACGACCAGCGCGCAGTCTTCATGCTGCAAGGCGAATTTCCGTCCTTCGTCGCGGAACATTTCCGGACCGGACGGCTCCCGGTTGTAAACGTTCGTCTGCTCGGGCAGCCGGTCCTGGAACAGATAGCGGCTCAATATGGCTCCCGTATCGGCTTGCCGCGTGGCGGGCGCCTGCTTGCGGTACACGATGTGAAACGAATCGCTGATCGCGCCGTCGTAGAACTGCGCACAAGCGGTGCCCATCGCGTATTCCTCCGTCATGTAAGTGACGACGGGTCCCGACCAGGCCGGAAACTCGACCGCCTCGTCCCGGTAGGCGAACTCGCAGCCCGGCAAGCACTCCGCGGTTGCGGTTGCCGAGAAAGGATAAGATTTGTTCAGCAGCAGCTCGGCCAGGTAGTCGGGGCAATGAGCGTTGCCGCTCATCAGCCAGGCGATGTTCGGCAGCATCAACGCTTCCGCTCCGATATGCTGCACCTGCTTCTTATCCGGAGGAAACAGGCTGTTGAGCGGATGGATAAACACGGCTTCGCCGAACACAAGGTACAACAGGCCGCCGATGTTGTTCAGATGGCCGACGGAATCGACCCAATATGCGCGAGAATAGGGGCCGGCCAGATGCGCGGTCGGCGGGTGATAACGGATGGCGATTTCGGCCCACATACGTTCTTCGCACTGGCGGGCGAGTTCCCGCGCCTGGGCGTCCCGGACATAATTCGCCGTCTCCGCCAGCACGTGCGTCGTAATCGGCGTATAGGTCGGGCTGTTGTACTCCATGATCGTTCCCCGGCGTGTGAACACTTCCCGGAGCTGGTGCAGCTTATCCAGTCCCGCCCGGAATGCCGAATCGTCTCCGAACCGTTCGCCGGCCGTCAGCAGCGTGAAGGCGGCCATCGCGGCAAAATTGTCGTTATACATGCTGAAATGAATGCGGTCCCGGGCCGCCGCCGACAAGCCTTCCTTGATATAGTTTTCTAGTTTTGTTATGGATTTCCTGGACAGGCGATCTTCATATTTGAACAAAATTTGCAGTGAAGTCATCGGCGTGAAATGGCAGACGCTCGTCGCGATCGACTCGATGATCCGGTTCGCGCGCTCGGCATAAGCGCCTCCGGCGTCCAGAAGCGGCAAACAATGCCACATTTTCTCGCGGAAATTTCCTTGGGGGCCGTCGCCCAGCCAGTTCGCGTCCGCGTCGATCTTGTCGAACATCTGTCTGACGTACTGCTCGTTGAACTGTTTGCGCCGCTCGTTCTGGCGGAGTTCATGCCATTCCTTCATCGCTGTTGCGCCTCCCGCGTATGCCGACTGGCTGCTGCTATACAGTCGGTAATTAAGAAATCGTATGATTTGATGTTAAGCCGAGAAACTTCGCCTAATTCCGTGCTTGCGGCACGTTTGCGCGGGAGTTAGTCGATTGTTTCGCCTAATTCCGTGCTGGCGACGCGTTTGCAATGTATTCTTCGATGCCGTAGACGAGATACGTTTAGCCGTTCAAGGTGTTATCGAAGCAATCAGTAAGAATCCTATGAAAGTCATTGATCGTCTGTGCATGAAACGATTACCGTCTATATAGCTGTGTTGTTTTCTATGATGAAGAAAAAAGCGCGAGGAAAATATGTTTTTTCTTGCGCCGAATTGTCTTTTCTTTTCCCATGTCTTCTCAGGGGCCGCGCAGAGGGTGACACCCGGGGGCCGCGCATGGTAAGAAGGTAACAGAGGGGAGAGGGATCGCTTGAGAAACTTGCATTTGCTGTGCAATGCCCATCTGGACCCGGCATGGCTGTGGGAGATCGAAGAAGGCGCGGGAGAAGCGCTCTCCACATTCCGGATTGCCGCGGAGTTCTGCGAGCAGTACGACGACTTTGTTTTCAATCACAACGAGGCGATTCTCTACCAGTGGGTGGAGGAATACGATCCTGCGCTGTTCAAGCGGATTCAGGCGCTGGTCAAGGCGGGAAAATGGCACATCATGGGCGGGTGGTATTTGCAGCCGGACTGCAATATGCCGAGCGGCGAGTCATTTGTGCGGCAGATCATGCTGGGGAAGCGGTATTTCCGGGAAAAATTCTCCGTGAATCCGACGACGGCGATCAACTTCGATCCGTTCGGCCATACGCGCGGGCTGGTGCAAATCATGGTGAAAGCCGGGTACGATTCGTACATCGTTTGCAGGCCCGGGCAGGAAGATTGTCCGCTGCCCGCCGACGAAGTCGCCTGGGTCGGTGCGGACGGCTCGGAAATGACGGTGCATCGTGCGTATAAAGCTTATTTGTCCGGCCGCGGTAAAGCGCATCTGAAAGTGGAGAGCTACATGGCCGACCATCCGGACGAAGCGGTTGGACTGGTCCTGTGGGGCATAGGCAATCACGGCGGGGGGCCGTCGCGGGAGGATTTGCACAATCTGCGCGAGCTGAAGCAGGCAACGCAGGACCGCCATCTGACGCATTCCACTCCGGAAGCGTATTTCCGCGAGCTTCATGAGAGCGGCGTCGCGCTCCCGCGTTACGAAGGCGATTTGAACCCGTGGGCCGTCGGCTGCTATACGTCGCAGATCCGCATCAAGCAGAAGCATCGCCAACTCGAGAACGACCTTTACATGGTGGAAAAAATGATGTCGGCGTGCGCGCTGCAGCGTTATTTGCCGTATCCGGAGCAGGAAATCGGGGAGGCGCTTCGCGATTTGCTGACGGCCCAGTTTCACGATATATTGCCGGGCTCGTCGATTCGTCCGGTGGAAGAGGCGTCGCTGCGGCTGCTCGATCACGGCCTGGAGATCGTCTCCCGCCTGAGAGCGCGGGCTTTTTTTGCGCTGACGTCGGGGGAGCCGCGGGCGGAGGAAGGCGAAGTGCCGATTTTTGTTTATAACCCGCATCCTTACCCGGTTCGGGGCATTTTCGAATGCGAGTACCAGTTGGCCTCGTCGTCCAAAGACCGGTTTGCGGCGCCGGTCGTCAGACAGGGCGGCAAGCGGGTGCCGGCCCAGGCGGAACAAGAGCTGAGCCACCTGTATATCGAATGGCGCAAGCGGGTTGTATTCGCCGCGGAGCTTGCGCCGGGAGCGATGAATCGTTTCGATGTGACGGCGGAATGGCTGCCGGCCAAGCCGGCGCCGCAGCTGCTGGAGACGGACGGGGCGTACCGGTTTCGAACTGGCGAGATCGAAGTGGTTATCAGTACGGCAACAGGGTTGATCGACGAATACAAGGTGAACGGCGTGTCGTATTTGCGTTCGTCCGCCGCGTTGCCGATCGTGCTGGAGGACCGCGACGATGCCTGGGGCAGCCACACGCAGAGCTTCGGGGCGGAGATCGGGCAGTTCAAGCGGATGTCCGAATCGCAGGCGGGGCGGTATGCGGGCACGCACAAGAGGCTGAAGCCCGTCAGGGTCATCGAAGACGGGGAAGCGCGCACGGTGGTGGAAGCGCTGCTCGCCTACGGAGACTCCGCTATTTGCATGACATATAAGCTGCCCAAACGGGGGACGGAGCTGGAGATCGGCGTAACGGTCCACTGGAACGAGAAACGGAAAATGCTCAAGCTTGCGTTTCCGACTATGCTGGCGGACGCTGCTTATGTCGGACAAGGCGCCTACAGCACGGACCGGCTTCCCGGGGGCGGCCGCGAGGCGGTTGCGCAGAAATGGGTCGCGGCCGTTTCCGGCAATGGAGAGCAGGCGGTTACGCTCATCAACGACGGCACGTACGGCTCGGACGTGACGGATGGCGCGATCCGCCTCTCGCTGCTTCGTTCGCCCGGGTATTCGGCGCTTCCCGGGGGCGGCAAGACGGACACGATGCCGCAGGATCGCTACTCGGACCGGATCGACCAGGGCGAGCGGAAGTTCACATTCTGGCTGAACGCCGGGCCGGGGGAGGGCAGGCTGGCGGCAGTGGAGCGCGAAGCGCTGTCGCATAACGAGAAGCCGTACGCGCTCGCGTATTTTCCGGGCGGCGAGGGCAGGAAGCCCGAACCGCTCGTCGCCTTGAGCGACGAAGCCGTCGTGCTGGCGGCTTTCAAGAAAGCCGAAGGGGCGGACCGGGACGACCATAGAGCCGCAGGAACGGAGCGGGGCGATTATAGAGCCGATAGGGCGAACCAAGGCGATTATGAAGCCGAAGTAGCGGACCAGGGCGATTATATTATTCGCTTGTTTGAGCCAACAGGCCTTGAGCGGACGACAACGGTCCGGCTGCCGTTTGCGGGGATGGAGAGGGAAGTGCGGCTGGCACCGTTCGAGATTGTGACGCTAAGGCTGGATGCGGACCGTCGCACGCTGACGGAAACGGGCCTGCTGGAAGAACAGGCAGATTTAAGGGGGCAGGACGATGACACAAGAGAAGCTGGCGATTGACGGAGGGACGCCCGTGCGGCTGAAGCCCTTCCCCGCATGGCCGATTCATGGGGAAGAGGAAGAGAAGCTGATTTTGGAGGTGGTGCGCTCCGGCAAGTGGAATGGCACGGCCGGCAAGGTGATGCTGCAGCAGCTCGAGGACCGGTTCGCGGCGATGCATGGCGCCAGGCACGGAATCGCCGTTGTGAATGGGACGCTCGGCCTCACGGCAGCGCTGCAGGCGGCGGGCGTCGGCCCGGGCGACGAAGTGATCATGCCGCCGTACACCTTCATTGCCACCGCTTCCAGCGCGCTTCTCTTCGGCGCGATTCCCGTCTTCGTCGATGTCGAGCCGGGCACGCTGCTGCTCGATCCGAACCTGGTGGAGGCGGCGATCACGCCGCGTACGAAAGCGATCGTCGCCGTGCATATCGCCGGCGCCCCGGCGGATTTGCCGCGGTTGCAAGCGATTGCGCGCGAACATGGATTGCGGCTGATCGAGGACGCCGCGCAAGGCGTCGGCGCGGAGTTGGACGGCGTTCCGGTCGGCGCTGTCGGCGATGCCGGGTCGTTCAGTTTCCAGATGGGCAAAAATGTGACGGCGGGCGAAGGCGGCCTCATTCTCACGAACGATGACGCGCTGGCGGACGGCATCTGGTCATTGGCCAATGTCGGACGTGTGCGCCAGGGGGCTTGGTACCAGCATGAGCGGATCGGCTGGAACCTGCGCATGACGGAGTTCCAGGCGGCGATCTTGCTCGCGCAGCTTGGCAGGTTCGACGAACAATTCAGACGGCGGGAGCGCAGCGCCGCCTTGCTGAATGAGCTGCTCCAAGCGGTGGACGGCATCCGTGTCACGCCGCGCGACCCGCGAATCAATAAGCACGCACAGCATTTTTACATGTTGCATTTGGAGCCGGACCTGGCAGCCCGGATCGGCAAAGAGCAGATCATTCGCATGCTGCGGGCGGAAGGCATTCCCGCGCTGCCCGGATACGTCTCGCTGAACCTAAACCGGGCCATTATCGACGATATCAAGAAATGGACCGGCGAGGAACGGTCCTGGCATTGCCCGGTCAGCGAACGGGCGAGCGGCAGCGAAGTGTTGTGGCTGCAGCAAAGCGTGCTGCTCGGAGACGAAGCCGACATGCACGATATCGCCCGCGCCGTGCGCAAAGTGATGGCAGTCGCGATCGATCGCGAATAGGCAGACGAAGGGAGCTCGGGGACGATGAGAATGGCGCGCGTTGGCATACTGTTCGACCGTCAGGCGGCGTATAAAGAATGGAGCAACGGCCGCAACGCATTCGGTTGTTATTTGGGTGAAATTCTCGCGCAGCGGGGCATCCCTTACCATTGGGTGGACGAACCGGCGCAGTTGGACGAGACGGATGCGGACATTATTTTAATCGGGTGCATGGAGGAAGGAACGGAGACCTCGCAGCGCCTGCTCGCTTATATGGAACGCGGCGGCAGCGTCGTCTCGTTTGCGGGCGTCAACGATTTGGCCGATCGGTTCGGCTGCCGTGCGCACGACGCCATCGGCGCGGGGTACGCTTACTTCGAGGATGCGGCCGATTACGGGGAGGCGGTGCCGCTGCGGTTTTTGCGGGCGGTGCCGTGGTCTCCTGTTTCCGGATCATCCCCGCGGATCGGCCTGACGAGTTCGGGCACGATCACCCGGGAGACGCCTGACCGGGCCGCCGCCGTCGGCAGCGCGCTGCAGCGGTTTGCAGTGGGCAATGGCGGCACGCTGGACCGCTTTGCGCCGGATTTGCCGGCGACGGTCGTCATGCTTCAGCAAGGGGCCGGCCCTGTTCTGGAGGACGGCGCGCCCGCTCCGGACGGCACGGCGGGGCTCGACGACGGCGTATTGAAAGCCGATGACGTGACGGGGCTTCACTGGACGTACGACCGTGCGATGACTGCGACCGGGCTGCCTTATTTCGCTTACCCGTATGCGGATTGGTGGCGCGAGCGGCTCGCCGGACACCTGGTTCGTTTATCCGCGGACAAGGGGCTGAGCCTGCCGTTCGTTGCTTATTGGCCCGACGGCGTCGGGCAGGTGGCGCTGATCTCGCATGACAGCGACGGCAACGTGGACGAGCACGCCGTCAGCACGCTGGACGTGCTTGCCGATTTGCAGATCCGTTCGACCTGGTGCATGCTCGAGCCGGGGTATAGCGCGGACATTTACGACCGGGTGCGGCGCGAGGGGCACGAGCTGGCTTTTCACTACAATGCCGTGGAAGCCGATGACGGGTTCTGGGCGGAAGAAGAGTTCCATCGGCAATTCAACTGGCTGAAGCAGGCCGTATCGCCGACGCCGATCGTCTCCAACAAAAACCATCTGACCCGGGTGGAAGGCTGGGGCGACCTGTTCCGCTGGTGCGAGGCGGCCGGCATCGCTTCCGACCAGACGCGCGGGCCGAGCAAGAAGGGGAATGTCGGGTTCATCTACGGCACCTGCCATCCTTATTTCCCGGCCGCGTGGGCGGATGAGCGGAACCGTATCTATCCCGTGCTGGAAATCGGGTTTTTGTCGCCGGATATCGACCATGGCAAATGGTCGGACAGCGGCGTGATCGCGCCATTGCTGCATCAGGTCAGGCAGGTTGGCGGCGTCTTGCACATGATCTTTCACCAGGTGCATATCCATTCGCGGGAGCGCGTGCGCCAGGCGCTGTACGAGGTCGTCCGCCAGGCCCGCGCGCTGGACTATTCCTTCTGGACCGGGCGAATGATCGTGGAGTGGACGCAGCAGCGGAGATCGCTGACCATTCGGGAGGTAGACCGGCAAGGGGTTCCGATTGTCTCGGATGAGGGACAGACGGGGGAGGGGCAGTCAGTCGAAGGACCGCTGGCTGTGGGGCAGACAGCCGCGGAGCAGTCAGCCGGGCAAGCCGTCGTCTGGGTCCCGATGCCCGCGGAAGTCCGGAGCAGGCTGGACCCTTCCGTCGAACTTACTTTTCATTACGGGATCGCCTGTCGGAAATATGTAACGCCTAACCGCAAGTAACGAAGGAGCGTGCAATCGATGGTTTTTGCGCCGGCTACGGATGTTTGGAAGATTACCCCCCTGCAGCGGGAGCATGCGAAGGACAATGAACTGACGCGCCGCATCCGCCGTGTGCTGCAGCGCTGGGCTCCTTTTGCCAACGAACAATTCGGCGAGTGGGAAGGCAGGCCGAATTGCGGCCATTTCTTTGGCGGCGGTTTCTGGTACGTGTCGGATTGCGCCTCCACTTCGCTCGTGTTTGCGGCGCTTGCCGAGTTTGGTGACGACGGCGAAGAAGCGGCGGGCATTCCGCGCTCTCTGTTGCGGGAGAGGGCTGTCAAAGCGCTGCGATATGTGGGATTTACGCATGACACGGGCCCTGCGGACTGCGTCCGGGTGAAGGGCGTCCTGCCCTATACGAGCGAGAAAAAATGGGGCGGCGCAGGCGACAACTTCTTCATGGCCAGCCAGAACGGCAGATCGGTCGCTGCGATCGCGGCGACGACGTGGCTGCTGTGGGACCATTTGGATGAGGAAACGAAGCTGCTGATGCAAAATGTCATTTCCAGCTATGCCGACCGATGGAGCGCGGAGGAGCCGCGAAACGGCGTTTATTACGACACCCAGTGCGAGGAGAACGCCTGGACGGCGGCGGGCATTTCAGCGGGCGTCGCCTTGTTCCGGGAGCATCCGCACCACGCGCAATGGGAGCGGGGCTTCAAGCGCTGGGCGATCAACGCCGTTACGACTTACAAGGACAGGCTGGCCGACCCGTCCGGTCTGATCGACAATCCCGCCGGGAATTTGGTAAGCACGGTCACGTTTCATCCGGATTTTACGGCGGAAAATCACGCTTTCGTCCACCCCAGCTACCTGTGCGCGGGAACCAACCTGCGCGGCCTGCATGCCGTGCTGTCGCTCATGGGCGGGTTGCCGATCATGCCGATGGCGCTGCACAACAACGAGAATTTGTATGAGACGACGATCAAACGATGGTCCCAATCCGACGGCTTGGCCGTCCCCGTTCAAGGCCAGGATTGGTGGTATAACCGCCAGCACGAGCGCCAGTTGACGCATGCAATTTTGAACGTGCTTCACGGCAACCGGGATGCCGCCCGCTTGGAGCGGAACGCACTGGATTTCATCGAACGCATCCAGCAAAGCAACAGCAGAGGATGCCTTCTCGAGGAAAGAGGGGAGGAATGCGTCATCAACCGGGCGCACGCCCAATTTGCCAAAGATTTGGAGCATGGATCGGCGGTCGATCTGGCTACTTCTCTCCTGCTGCATCTGTTCGGCGGGCCCGGGGAGGAGCCGGCGGACGCGGAGGAAATGAAAGCGCGTTTGAGCGGTGTGCACGTCTACCCCTACGGCAACGCCGTCGTGCACCGGACTCCCCGCACGTTCAGCAGCTTTTCATGGCGCAACAACGTCATGGTGCTTACCTTGCCGGAGCAAGGCATCTGGAATGTGACCCCGCTATACAGCAGCTACACGGGAACGATGAAGCTGAAAGGCAATAAGGGAGTGCCCGGCTTGTCCAACGAGGCGATCGTTCGGGATACGGAAAACCCGCGAATTGTTCCTTATGCCGACGGGTTCGGCGCTACGGCCGTTATCGTGAGAGGGGACCGGGAACTCCGGCAACAGGTCGCTTTTGTGTCGCTGCCAAACGGCGCCACGGTGTACGTCGAACAATTCCGGGCTCTGAAAGACTGCGTGCTGGAAGAAGCGGCGACCGGGATGATCGGAATTCGCAACGAGAATTATGCCGCCATGCCCGATTGGGCTCCCGGCAGTCGAACGGTGCACAGGCCGGACGGCAGCGATACGTTCGCCGGGTTTTTCGGGGATGAGCCGAACTTCGTACGGGAATATGAACCGGCGCGGTATGTGAATGTCGATGACAAAATCGGCTATGTTGTCTTCGGCAGCCGCAAGATGGCGTACATCAACAAGCATCAGTACCCGAAATGGAAAGGCGTCGAAGACATCCTCGTGTTGAACGAGATCGGCACGCTGGCGCTTGGTGCCGGAGAGCGAACGCCGCCCTTGGCCATAGTTTCACTTCCGAACCGGACGCACCGGCAAACCGCAGAAGCAAGCATGCAAACGCATTGGATGGAAACCGGAGCGACAGACTTGTTTTTCTTGGAAACGGAAGGTTTTATCATTTATGTAAATTCATCCACTTCGCGCCGAACGTTGTCCGCGGCTCGCCAAGCGAACCCGGGCGAATCTTGTCTGAACCTGTTCGCCGGGAGCAATGAAATCAGCGGCGGCATGTTCAGTTGGACGGGAAGCGCGGACGCGGGCCAGGCCGGTTACATTCCCGCAAGCGCCTCCGTGCTGTTGGACCCGGCATTTCAGCCGATCGCGAGCATGCGGTTTTTCGTCATGGAAAAAGAAATCGTGCTGATGAACGATGCGGAGCAGGATCAGCGGCTTCGCTTGCGCATCGCTGCCAATGGAGAAGTTGTCGACTTGCATCTGCCTGCAGGGTCCGGCAAAGCCGTATCTTTCGGACAAGACGGCTGACGGCGGGAAGGAAGTGTGTGCGGGTGTTCCGGCATCCGCCGCATGGCCTCGGGATTTCCCCGGCGCGACCAGGGCGACAGTGTATTGACACCGGCGCGGCATTCGGGATATAGTGAAAACAAGTTAATCATGTGTCGGAGAAACGGAGAACACGGCGCCCATTTCGTTTAAGGGGTTCGTCTGTGTTCTTTTTGTTATTTCCGGCGAAGGGGAGGCAGCTGTGATGACGGGTTACGTGCTGGCGATTGACCAGGGGACGACCAGTTCGCGGGCGATCTTGTTCGATCGGGCAGGACGGATTGCAGGCTCGGCCCAGCGGGAGATCAAGCAGCATTTTCCGCAGCCGGGTTGGGTGGAGCACGATGCAAACGAAATATGGCTGTCCGTGCTCGGCGTGATGGCCGGCGCGCTGTCTGCGGGGGGCGTGAAGCCTGAACAGGTGACTGCGATCGGCATTACGAACCAGCGGGAGACGACGGTCGTGTGGGACCGGACGACCGGAATGCCGGTGCATCGCGCCGTCGTCTGGCAATCCCGGCAGACGGCGGGCATCTGCGAAGCGCTGAAGGAAGCCGGACATGAGCCGCTGTTTCGCCGCAAGACGGGGTTGCTGCTGGATCCTTATTTCTCAGGCACGAAGGCGAAGTGGATACTGGATCATGTGGAAGGCGCGCGCGAGCGGGCAGAGCGCGGAGAGCTGCTGTTCGGCACGATCGACAGTTGGCTTGTCTGGCGGCTGACCGGCGGCGCGGTTCATGTGACCGACTATTCGAACGCCTCGCGCACGCTCATGTATAACATCCACGAGTTGAAGTGGGACGCGGGGCTGCTGCAGTTGCTGGACGTGCCGGCGGCGATGCTGCCGGAAGTGCGTTCTTCGTCGGAAGTATACGGACATACGGCGGCGCATCACTTCTTCGGGCGGGAGGTGCCGATCGCCGGCATCGCGGGCGACCAGCAAGCCGCGCTGTTCGGGCAAGCGTGCTTCCGGCAGGGTATGGCCAAGAACACGTACGGCACCGGCTGCTTCATGATGATGCACACCGGGGCGGCGCCGGTCGCTTCCGAGCACGGCTTGCTGACGACGATCGCCTGGGGCGCGGGCGGCAAGGTTGAATATGCTTTGGAGGGGAGCATCTTCGTGGCGGGCTCCGCGATCCAGTGGCTGCGCGACGGCTTGCGCATGATCGATTCCGCCGCGGACAGCGAAGCGCTGGCCGCTCACGTGGCGTCCAGCGAGGGCGTGTACGTGGTGCCGGCTTTCGTCGGCCTCGGCACGCCGTACTGGGACAGCGACGTGCGGGGCGCGGTGTTCGGGCTTACGCGGGGGACGTCCCGCGAGCACTTCGTCCGCGCGACGCTGGAGTCGCTGGCCTATCAGACGCGCGATGTGCTGGACGTCATGGAGCGGGATTCCGGCTTGAAGCTGCATTCGCTGCGGGTGGACGGCGGAGCCGTGAACAACGGGCTGCTGATGCAGTTCCAGAGCGATCTGCTGGATGTGCCGGTGGAACGCCCTGTCGTCAGCGAGACGACGGCGCTGGGAGCCGCCTATTTGGCGGGGCTGGCAGTCGGGTACTGGAACGACCCCGAGGAGATCGAGCGCCAGCGCGAAGTCGCGGCCCGATACGAGCCGGGGATGGCGGCGGATCGGCGCGAACGGCTGTACGCCGGCTGGCAGGCGGCCGTTCGCGCGGCGCAGGCGTTCCGGCCGGGAGCGGTGTAAGGCCGGCCGGAAGGCAAGGGCGGCTCATGGGCGATTCGGACGGAGCAGCAGTAGCGGTTGGTTGGTTCGTTCGAGGGCGATTCGGCGGAGGACAGCAGCGCTTGCGGCGGTCGAGAGGTTGAAGGTGCGATGCGGTCGAGGGGTTGGAACGCGCGATGCGGCCGAGTGGGTTGGAACGCGCGATGCGGTCGAGGGATTGGGACGCACGACGTGGTCGGAGGGTTGGAACGCGCGATGCGGTCGAAGGGTTGGACGTAACGGACATACAGGATCTTATTGGTGAATTCGTGGGCGATTGATTGTGCTAACGGACTCAGGAAACCTTATTCGGTTCAAAATGAAGGGAATGACAGCCAATTCCCTCAAATAAGCGCGGTGGAGTCCGTTACCAATCCTAAAAACTCGATTACTGCCAAATAAGCGCCGTCAGGTCCGTTAGAAATTTGTTCGAAGCGTTCAGCCCGGCTACAGCATCGCAGCTACCGCGCATGTTGGCTCCAACCCGGCAAAACCCGGCTGCAGCATTGCAACTACCGCGCATGTTGGCTGCAACCCGGCAAAACCCGGCTGCAGCATTGCAACTATCGCACATGTTGGCTCCAACCCGACGGAACCCGGCTGCAGCATTGCAACTACCGCGCATGTTGGCTGCAACCCGGCAAAACCCGGCTACAGCATCGCAGCACCGCGCATGTTGGCTCCAACCCGGCAAAACCCGGCTACAGCATCGCAACTATCGCGCATGTTGGCTCCAACCCGGCGAAACCCGGCTACAGCATTGCAACTACCGCGCATGTTGGCTGCAACTCGGCAAAACCCGGCTGCAGCATTGCAACTATCGCACATGTTGGCTCCAACCCGACGGAACCCGGCTGCAGCATTGCAACTATCGCACATGTTGGCTGCAACCTGTTCTTGGTATCATGGCGGACTTATTTGTAACCTTAATTCAGGATCCAGCTACGGGTCGGTCAGCGGTGTGGCGGCATGGATCGCGAACTCTGGCGGGAGCGCGACGAACGCGCCCAAACGTCAAACGTCAAACGCCCAAACGTCAAACCGAACACCCATACAACATCATATTTCGGAGGAGTATCGGAGAACCGCTTGCATCCGCAGCCCATGAAACGAACGGGCAGACGGATTGTTTGCGGTTTTCTTCATAATCGTTCGAGGCAGCAAATGACAGGCAGCATGGAAAGGAGACGGCAAGTATGATGGAGGCAAGCAGAAACGATCGGCACAGAGACATCAAATTTTCGGCATCGAGCCGTCCGGACTGGATGCGGCGGATGGCGGAGACGGCATACGACGTGCTGATCATCGGCGGCGGCATTACGGGTGCGGGCATCGCGCTTGATGCGGCGGCGCGCGGGATGAAGACGGCGCTCGTGGATATGCAAGATTTCGCGGCGGGCACGTCCAGCCGTTCGACCAAGCTGGTGCATGGCGGGCTACGTTACTTGAAGCAGTTCGAAGTGAAAATGGTCGCGGAGGTCGGCAAGGAGAGGGCCATCGTGTACGGAAACGCACCGCACGTCACGACCCCGGAATGGATGCTGCTGCCGATCTACAAAGGCGGAACGTTCGGCAGGTTGTCGACATCTGCGGGATTGCGGTTGTACGACTATCTCGCAGGCGTGAAGCGTTCCGAGCGCAGGAAGATGCTAAGCGCGGCGGAAGCCAAGCGCAGGGAGCCGCTGCTGCGGGAAGGAGGATTGAAGGGCGGCGGCTACTATGTCGAATACCGGACCGATGACGCGCGCCTGACGATCGAAGTGATCAAGAAGGCGGTGGAGCGGGGAGCGGACGCGGTCAATTACGTGAAGGCCGCCGAGTTGCAGTACGACGGAGAAGGCCGGCTGACCGGCGTCCGGGCGCAAGACATGCTTGGCGAGCAATCGTTCCTCATCCGCGCGAAGCGCATCGTGAACGCCGCCGGCCCATGGGTCGACGAGATTCGCGAACTCGATCGATCGCGCAAGGGCAAGACGCTGCGGCTGACCAAAGGCGTGCATCTTGTGTTCGACCAGTCCCGATTTCCGCTGCGGCAAGCCGTCTATTTCGACGTGCCCGACGGCCGGATGATGTTCGCGATCCCCCGGGACGGCAAGACGTACATCGGCACGACCGATACCGACTTTACCGGCAATACGGCAGATCCCGGCGTCACCGCGGAAGACCGAAACTACATCGTGAATGCCGCGAATGCGATGTTCCCGACCTTGCGCTTAACGATTGCCGACATCGAATCGGAATGGTCCGGCGTGCGGCCGCTCATTTACGAGGAGGGCAAGTCTCCTTCGGAAATATCCCGCAAGGACGAGATTTTCCGCTCCCCGTCCGGCCTGATCACGATCGCCGGAGGCAAGCTGACGGGCTACCGCAAAATGGCTGAAATGGTGACGGACTTGCTCGACCGCGAGCTGCGGCGCGATGGTTGCGGCCCGTTCGGTCCCTGCGTCACCCGGACGCTGCCTTTGTCCGGCGGGGACTTCGGCGATGCGGCGAATTTTTCGGCATACGTAACCGAGCAGACGGCGGCAGGCATCGCGCTGGGACTGCAGCCGGAGGCGGCAGCCGCGATCGTGCGCCGCTACGGGACGAACGCGGCTGCGGTATGGGCGTATCTCCCTTCGGCTCAGGAGGATGCGAAGCTGCCGCCCGATTTGTACGCCGCTCTGCGGTACGGGATGGAAGCGGAAATGGCCGCTATTCCGGCGGACTTCCTCATCCGCCGCAGCGGCGCGCTGCTGTTCGACATCGCGACGGTCAAACGGCACGGCCAGGAGGTGATCGGCGTCATGGCGGAGCTGCTCGGTTGGTCGAAAGAGCAGGTCTCAGCCTACGAACAAGAGTTGCGCAGTTCCATGCCGAACCAGTAGAACGATCCTGAAGTAATGTTACTCAACGTCGCAATTAGGTTGCGCCAGAACAGTTCTGATTGTGTGTAAGTCACAGGAATCCACTGACAAACAACTGCACAACATACAGTTTTTTAATCGCCGAAACAAGCCTGAAGGTGAACAACTGCACAACGTACAGTTCTTTGTCTGCACCGCCCTATTATTCGCCCAATGACCGCAAATCAACTGTACATTCTGCATTACTTTTCAACAAATTTTCGGATCAGTATACTAGCCGCCATGCTGTCTCGCCTCTCTGCTTCGGGTTCGCCAAGCCGCGCGGTTTCGTCACTGGCATTCGCCGCCCAAATGCGGTACCGTAAATGGAGTGGCGATGAGAGTTCGCGGAGCAAACTCCCTATTACAGGAGGTGCACGACCCTGGCGAAATTAGAGCAGCAGATCGTCCCCGCCGTTCGGCAATTAAGAGATCTGGAAGCGGCATTCCGCACGACGCAGGAATATATCGTCTTGATGAACGTGCACGTTGCGATGGCCCGGGCCATCGTGTCCCAAGCCGCGCAGAACGGCAAGAAAGTGCTGCTGCATGCCGACCTGATCGACGGATTGAAATCCGACGAGCACGGGGCGGAGTTTCTGGCGCAGGAAGTCCGGCCAGCCGGCATTATCTCCACACGGAACAACGTGCTGCTTACGGCCAAGAAGAAAGGGCTGATTACGATTCAGCGTTTCTTTCTGCTGGACTCGCTGGCGCTCGACAACAGCTTCGTGCAGATCGAGAAGACGAATCCGGATTACGTGGAGCTGCTGCCCGGCATCATGCCCGCCATCATCCGTCAGTTCGCTTCGGCGACCTCGGTGCCGGTCATCGCCGGAGGCTTGATCCGGACGGAGGAAGACATCAGTCAGGCGCTGGACGCCGGGGCGGTAGCCGTGACCACGTCGCGAAAATCGCTGTGGCACGCGGTGTAATGCGCCAGCCGCTACGAGCGAGCTATCAAGGCTGCACGAAGGAATTCACACATCATCTCATTTGATTATCATACGGAGGTTATACTGATGCCAACTGTCCAACCGCTTGTCATTGCCCACCGCGGCTCTTCCAAGGAAGCGCCGGAAAATACGATAGCCGCATTCCGCCTGGCGCTTGAGCAAGGCTGCGATGGCATCGAGCTGGATATTCATCTGAGCGCCGACCGTCGCGTCATCGTCTGTCACGATGCAACGATCGATCGCACGACGAACGGCACGGGCGCAATCCTGGATATGACTGCAGCGCAATTGCAGCAATACGATGCCGGCAGTTGGTTCGGCGAATCGTTTGCGGGCGAGCGGCTGCCGCTGCTGGACGAGGTGCTGGACCTTGTGTCTGCATCCATCGGGATCAATATCGAAATCAAGTGCTACCAGCATCCTGACGTGATCGGGACGGTGCTTGAGCTGCTGCAGAGCCGGAATCGGCTGGACAGCGTGTTCTTCTCCAGCTTCAGCCACGATTGCATGGTCAACCTAAAGCAGGCAGCTCCTTCGGCTCGTGTGGGCTTGCTGTATGATAAAGACGCGGCGGCGGATTGCCTGTCGTACTTCAATCGGCAGCAAGTCGACGGATACTCGCTGCACCCGCACCAAGCATGCGTGGACGGCGCCTATATCGAAGCGGCGAAGCGGCAGGGCTTGCAAATTTATCCGTGGACAGTCGACGATCCGGAGCGGTTGCAGGAGTTGATCCGATCCGGCGCATCCGGCATCATTACGAACCGTCCGCAACTGATGCGGGAGCTGCTCGCGGAAACGAAGGGTTGAAAAACGCCGGTTTGTTCCATTCTAATGTAAGTAAAAACGACTTCGTTGTTCTCTGGAACAGAGCATGTCGGTTTTATCGAAGACGATTCAGAAAAGGATAGCTAACGTTACAGTTTCTGAATCGTAAGAAAAACGGCTCTGCCGTCCTTTGGAGGACGGTTCCGTTATTCGCACAATATCAGGCGGGCATAGGTGAAGCTTATTTTTTTCTGATATTGCCAGAAAGGGGCGTGCAGCATGACCGATCGGGATGATGAAACGAAAAGAGCGGTTCAAGAGGAAGGGCTAAGATCGCCTGCATCGAATGATCCGGAGCTATCGAAGCATCAACAGGCAGAACGGCTGTTGGCCGAGCAATTGATCGGCGGAGACCCGGACCATGCGGCTGCAGAAGCTGAAGCTGTCCGCAAGCTCCCTCCGAAGTGGGAAATTCGCATCCAGACCGAACACGACCCGGTGGCGGAGGAGACGAAGAAGTACCGTTCCCTTGCGAAAGAAGTTGATGACCGGTACGATGACAGAGGCTCACCCGGCTCGGCAAAATAAACGATCCGAAACTGCCGCCCGGACAAAGAGCGCGACGACCTCAACCTAGCGTAGAGAACCCTCTATATAACGACACACGTTCATTCAGATTGGACGAAGCTGTCGGGAATATGGAGGGTTTACTGTAGATATGGAAAGCGATTCAGGATAATATAAACAATAGCTTGTATCGCTCGACATTGCAGGGCTTACGTAAGGGATGGTTGAATCGTCATGGTGGAGACCGCGTTAATCGGCAGTTTCATATCGGCAATGGCCACCGTACTCGGGGCTGTACCGATCTTGTTTATTCGTCGTTTGTCCGAGAAGTGGAAGGACGTCTTGATCGCCTTTACGGCGGGGATCATGGTATCGGCATCGACCTTCGGTCTCATGCCGCAGGCGATTAACGAATCGGGGATTATCGCGCTTACGGTCGGATTTTTGGTCGGGATCGTCGCGCTCGACTTGATCGAGAAAAATATTCCGCACGTCGATGTCGAGAATGACTCCGGCGTCAGCTCATTCGACTCCAAATCGTTATTGGTGATTATTGCTCTCTTCATCCACAATATTCCCGAAGGGCTGAGCACGGGCTTCAGCTATGCGAGCGATCGCGAGGGACTCGGGCCGATGGTCGCCATCGCGATCGGAGCGCAGAACATGCCGGAAGGGCTAGTGTTGGCCGTCTTCCTCATCAATTCAAAAGTGAGCAAGCTGAAATCGATGCTGATCGTGATGCTGACCGGTATGATGGAGATGATGTCCGCCGTTGTCGGGTTCTTCAGCGCCAGCTACCTGGAGTCGCTGATCGGAATCGGCCTCGCGTTCGCCGCAGGGGCGATGATGTTTATCGTGTACAAGGAACTGATTCCCGAAAGCCACGGCCACGGCTTCGAGCGCTCCTCGACCTATTCGTTTATTATCGGCTTGCTGATGATGGTGTACATTAGCCATTGGTTTGGGTGATCGAACCGCCGAATGGAGGCGCCTTTCGGGATACGGAAATCGGTTCTGCCTGCGATGGATAGGGGGCCAGCTCGCTCATCCGTACCGTCCGCCCGGCCTCATCCTTGAATACGACGTGCTCCCGGGACAACTGACGCGGGCTCTCCAGGCCGCAAGCCGCGGCCAGCGCGAACAGCCCTTCGCGCATCTGCAGAATGTAGTTCATGACCCGCCACATCTTCTCTTCGGGGACGAGCGCCGCCTGGTATTTGGAATCCGTCGTCGTGATGCCGGTCGGACACTTGCCCGTATGGCATTGCAACGCCATGATGCAGCCGTTGGCCATCATGAACCCGCGCGCCGAATTGACCGCGTCCGCTCCGAGCGCCAGTGCGATCGCGACTTTGTCCGGCGTAATGAGCTTGCCGGAGGCGAAGATGCGCAACCGGTCGCGCACGCCGTAACGCCTCGCCGCGTCGTCCAGGATGACGAGCGCCGGGTACAGCGGCAAGCCCATGCCGTCGGCCATCGCTTTGTACGTAGCGCCGGAGCCGCCCTCGCTGCCGTCCACAGTCAGGAAATCGGGATAAATATCGGCCGCCAGCATCGCGTCGAACAACGGTTCGAGCCGCGACGGATCGCCGACGACGATCTTCAGGCCGACCGGCTTCCCGCCCTTGTCCTGCAGTTGTTTCACGAAACGGAGCGCTTCCTCCGGATTGTGCAGGAAGGAGAAGCGGTTCGGCGAATTGACCGTCTTGCCCACCGCCACTTTGCGGATGGCGGCGATTTTCTCGTTGACCTTCGAGCCCTCCAGATGCCCGCCGCGTATTTTTGCCCCTTGCGCAAACTTTAATTCGAACGCTTTGATATTCGGTTCCGCCGCTTTCTCCAGATATCGCTGCCAGGAGAAGTTGCCCTCATCGTCCCGATAGCCGTACAAGCCTGGGCCGATCTGCGCAACGATGTCCGCGCCGGATGCGAGATGCTCGGGAGCCACGCCCCCTTCGCCGGTGTTGATCCAGGACCCTTGCGCCATGCGCGCGCCGTTGCCTGTCGACTGGATGTAATGCTCGCCGACCGATCCGTACGAGGTGGCCGAAGCGCCGAACATCCCTTTCAGCCGCCAAGGCTGCGCGCGGTGTACGCCGACGATGATGGCGTCTTCGTCTGCGTACAGCCACGGTTTCGTCCGATCTTCGATCATCTTCTCTTGCCGCGTGAACAGCCCTTCCTTGACGATCGTGTATTTTCGCCCAGGCTGCCCGCCTGTTTGATCGACGTGCAGCTCTTCCGTCAGTTTGGGGAACATCGAATTGGACAAATAAAATCCGGATTCGTCGAAGTCCCGCTTGGACCCGAAGCTCAGCAAGTCCGTGCGGTACTTCGACGCGAAGACGACGCCGAGAAAATCCGCGCGCGAAAACGGCTTGCCCTGCGAGTCCCCGTCGAACCAATATTGCCTGAATTCGGGGCCGAGCTTCTCCAGCAAGTAGCGGACCCACCCGAGATACGGGTGCGCGCGGATGATGGAATGCTGCGGCTTGCGGGAGACGAGGTACAGGTAGACGATGAGCGATACGGGCAACAGGATGATCAGGCCAAGCAAGATGTTCAGTTCGGTCTGCATGACGGAAAACTCCTTTCGGCGGATGTTTGCTGTTCCAATCGGCGATTCCGTTTCGATAAAGACAGACAGGGAGGCGGGAGAAGACAAGGTTCATAACCGCTATGCCCAGAACCGTGGCCGGAGACGTCGGCGTGTAGGGTCGGCATGAGCAGAGCTGCGGCCGGGGACGTCGGCGTGTAGGGTCGGCATGAGCAGAGCTGCGGCCGGGGACGTCGGCGTGCTTGACCGGCATGCACATAACCGTGGCCGGGGATGCCGTCGTGCAGGTTCGGCATGAGCGAAAACCCCACTCCGTTGGAATGGGGTTTTCGTTCAAGACCGAACTTGGCCGATCGCGGCCATGCTCCGCAAGGCGGAGTCCGCCGCTTCCAGCGTCATGTCGATATCGGCTTCCGTATGGGCGGTGGTCAGGAACCAGGCTTCATATTTGGAAGGGGCCAGATAGACGCCCCGGTCAAGCATCTCCCGGAAGAAGCGCGCGAACGACTCGCCGTCCGTGTCCTGTGCCTGGTCATAGTTCGTGACAGGATGGCTGCAAAAATGGGTGGACAGCGCGCCGACGATCCGGTTGACGGTAAGCGGTACTTGGTGACGGGCTGCTGCTGCCTGCAAGCCGTCCGCCAGCCGCGCGGCGAGCGTGTCCATCCGCTCGTATACGCCGGGCTGACGCAGCACATCAAGGCAAGCGATGCCGGCCAGCATCGAAGCCGGGTTGCCGGCCATCGTGCCGGCCTGGTAGGCCGGACCGAGCGGCGCGACCCGATCCATCACTTCGGCGCGGCCGCCGTAAGCTCCGATTGGCAAGCCGCCGCCGATGATCTTGCCAAGCGCCGTCAAGTCGGGGCGGATCGCGTCATGATCGGGGAAAGCCGAGTATGTCTGCGCGGACCCGTAATGGAAGCGGAAGGCGCTGATGACCTCGTCATAGATGACGAGGGCGCCCGCGTCCCGTGCGAGGCGGCACAGTCCCTCGAGGAAGCCGGGCTGCGGCATGACCATGCCGAAGTTGCCGACGATCGGCTCGACCATGACGGCGGCCACTTCGGCGCCCCAGCGTTCGAGCGCGGCAGCCAGTCCGTCCAGGTTGTTATAGGGCACGGTGATCACTTCGCCCGCGATGCTGGCCGGCACGCCCGCGCTGTCCGGAATGCCGAGCGTGGAAGGACCGGAGCCTGCCGCCACCAGCACCAGGTCGGAATGACCGTGATAGCAGCCGGCGAACTTGACGATCTTGCTGCGTCCGGTTGCCGCCCGCGCCACGCGGATCGTCGTCATGACCGCTTCGGTGCCGGAATTGACGAACCGAACCTTGTCCATGGACGGAATGGACTCTTTGAGCGTTTGGGCGAGGCGCACCTCGTGCTCGGTCGGCGTCCCGTACAGCGTGCCGGTCTGCGCAGCCTGTACGATCGCCTCCGTCACTTGCGGATGCGCATGTCCGATAATGATCGGCCCGAACGCAGCCAAGTAATCGAGATAGCGATTGCCGTCCACATCCCACATATAGGCGCCTTCCGCCCGCGCCATAAAAACAGGAGCGCCGCCCCCTACCGCCTTGAAAGAGCGGGAGGGGCTGTTCACCCCGCCTACGATATGCTGCTGCGCAGCTTCGTATAGCTGCTCCGAACGAACGCGTGAAGCCATGCCTTCCATCCTCTCCCCATTGTATCGTTTGCGCCGAAACGCGCCGCCAGGCTCGAGTTGCTCGAAAAAATCGACTAACTCCCGTCTAAACGCGCCTCGAGCGCCGAATTGGTCGAAGAAGTCGACTAACTTCCGCCCGAACGTGCCGCCAGCGCCGAATTACCCGAAAAAATCGACTAACTCCCGCCTCGACGCGCCACCAGCCTCGAATTAGCCGAAGAAATCGACTAACTCCCGCCTGAACGCGCCGCCAGCGCTGAATTGGTCGAAGAAATCGACTAACTCCCGTCCAAACGCGCGTCCAGCGCCGAATTACCCGAAGCAATCGACTAACTCTCGCCCAAACACGCCACCAGCACCGAGTTACCCGAAGAAATCGACTAACTCCCGTTCAAACGCGCCGCCAGAACCGAATTGGTCGAAGCAATCGACTAACTTCCGCCCGAACGCGCCGCCCGAACCGAATTAGTCGAAGAAATCGACTAACACTCGCCCAAACACGCCGCCAGCACCGAGTTACCCGAAAAAATCGACAAACTCCCGTCCAAACGTGCCGCCAGCACCGAGTTACCCGAAAAAATCGACTAACTCCCGCCCGAACGCGCCCCGAGCCCCGAGTTACCCGAAAAAATCGACTAACTCCCGCCCAAACGTGCCGCCAGTGCCGAATTAGCCGAAGAAATCGACTAACTCTCGCCCAAACACGCCGCCAGCGCTGAATTGGTCGAAGAAATCGACTATCTCCTGCCCGAACGCGCCCCGAGCCCCGAATTAGCCGAAGAAATCGACTAACTCTCGCCCAAACACGCCACGAGCCCCGAGTTACCCGAAAAAACCGACTAACTCTCGCCCGAGCGCGCCACCAGCCCCGAATTAGCCGAAGAAATCGACGAACTCTCGCACAAGCGCGTCAATTGTCTCGCCGCCGTCACGATTTCCCGGACGATGCAGACGGCGAAGCCGGAGGCGGCACCGTCGCATCCTGAGCCAGCGTTGCCTGCACGAAGCCCCGCAGCGCGTCCAGGTCGCGGATGCCGATGACGGACGAACCGCCGATCGTCTCTTCCTTCACCAGCTCCATCGGCGGAATTTGCGCGGATCCGGCCTGATGCGACTTGTACCCGAGGCTGGCCAGCTTCAGCATGTCCGTCGGCGACATGTTGGTCTCCACGTATGGCGTGAACGAGGACAGCACTTCCGGTAGCCGGATGAGATTCCAACTCGTCTGCATCCTGTCGGCAACGGCTTTCAGGAAGTTGCGCTGCCGCTCCGTCCGCGTATAATCGCTCATGGCGTCATGCCGGAAACGGACGTATTGCAGCGCCTTCTCGCCGTCGAGGTGCTGCTGCCCTTTTTTCAGATCGATGTCGAACCGGTGGCCGTCCGCCGCGTCCGTGTAATGCATGTTTTTCTCGACGTAGAAGTCGATGCCGCCAAGCGCGTCCACGAGTTTGATAAAACCTTGAAAGTCCACATACACATAATATTGAATGTCAAGATCGAGCAAATCGCCGACCGTCTTCATTGCAAGCTCCGGCCGGCCCAGCGTGATTGCCGTATTGACGCGGCCTTTGCCGTGCTCCGGAATACTCACATAGGTGTCGCGCAGGACGGAAAACAGGTGAATGCGCTTGGTCGGAGGATCGAAGGATACGACGAGCATCGAGTCGGAACGGGCGACTTCACCTTCCCTTAAACCCCGTTCATCCCCGCCCAGGAGCAGCACGTTGACGCGTTCCGTGCCGGTCCACTCCGGCGGCTTGTATTCCGGCTTCGTCTCAATCTGGTTGAACCGGGATTCGTCCTCGGGCTTGCTCATCTTATCCAGTTGATGATAGGTCTGGTACGCCTTCCACCCGACGACGATCGCGACGAGCGCAAGTACGATGGCTGCGCCGCGCAGCGTCCACTTCCATTTTTTGCGCATGATAGAATTCCTTTCTTCCTGGTCTGCTGCTTGCTGTACGATTTCCATCACTATGATAAAATTATAAAGTTATGTCGAAGGATGAAGCAAGTTTCGCGTTCTTTCGCGTCAGGAGGGGGAGCAGCATGCAAGCGATTGACGTATCCGACCTGCGCAAGCAGTTCAAAGTACAGAAGAACCGGGAAGGCTTGACCGGCGCTCTGAAAGATCTGTTCAAGCGAGAGCACACCTTGGTGACCGCCGTGAAAGATATCAGCTTCCGAATCCCGCAAGGCGAGATCTGCGGCTACATCGGCGAGAACGGGGCCGGCAAATCGACGACGATCAAAATGCTGACAGGCATCCTCGTGCCCACGTCCGGCAGCGTCACGGTGAATGGCTATATTCCTTATAAAGACCGCGAAGCGTTCGTGCGCGGCATCGGCGTCGTGTTCGGGCAGCGCAGTCAATTGTGGTGGGACATCGGCGTCATCGAATCGTTCCGGCTGCTGCGCAAGGTGTACCGCGTGAGCGAGGCGGATTTCCGCGTTCGGCTGGACGAGCTGGTGGAGACGCTGCAGTTGCAGGAGCTGCTCAATCGCCCGGTGCGCAAGCTCAGTCTGGGCCAGCGCATGCGGTGCGAGCTGGTGGCGGCGCTGCTGCATCAGCCCTCGATTCTGTTTTTGGACGAGCCGACGATCGGCCTCGATATCGTGGTCAAGACGGAAATCCGCGAATTTCTGAAAAAGTTGAACCGCGAGCACGGCACGACCATTTTGCTGACGACCCACGATTTGCAAGATATCGAAGCGCTTTGCTCCCGCGTCATCATGCTGGACGATGGCCGGATCATCTACGACGGCGGGCTGGACGAGCTTAAGGATCGGTGGGGCAAAGGGCGCGAGGTGCAGTTTCAATTCCATGATCCCGTCGTGCTCGCGGAGCTGTCCGCCTTGACGGCAGGTCTCGCCGTTCGCTGGTCCAAGGATAACGAGTTGACCGCCAAAGTCTGGATTCCGCGCGACATCGGCGTGTCCGAAGTGCTGTCGCGGGTCGTCGGGATGAAGGACATCCGCGACATCAAGATCTTCGAGACAAACACGGACGAGATCGTGCGGGAAATCTACCAGTCCGGCAGTGCGAGCGCCCCGACCGAAGGGCGGCCTGCTGCGGGAGAAGCGCAGGATGTGTCCGAGCAAGGGCGGCTTGGCGCGGAGGGCGCCGAAGCGGCTTCGGATAAGCCGGAATCCGCCGCAGCCGCGAGCGAATGGGCATCTGCCGCCGCCGCTGGCAAATCGGAATTCGTCGCAGTCGCGGGCGAGTCGCAATCCGCAACAAACGCGGACAAGTCGGGACCCACTGCAGGCGCGGACGAGCCGACAGCCGCCGCCGCGGGGAGCGTGAAATCGTGACTTCGGCTTATCTGGACCTGATTCGCATCCGTTTTCTCATGATGCTCGCCTATCGGGTGAATTATTATAGCGGCATTATTATTTATGCGATCAACATTGGGGCTTATTACTTCACGTGGAAAGCCATCTATGGCGATGCCGAGACGCTGGGCGGGTTCAGCGTGGCGCAGATGACAACTTACATCGCCGTCTCGTGGATGGCGCGGGCGTTCTACTTCAACAATCTCGACCGGGAAATCGCAAACGACATCCGCGACGGCAGCGTGGCTGTGCAGATGACGCGGCCTTACAACTACTTGCTCGTCAAAATGATGCAAGGGTTCGGGGAGGGCTTGTTCCGTCTGACGCTGTTCATGGCGCCGGGCATGGTCGTCGTGTCGCTGATCTTCCCGGTGGAGCTGCCGACCGATCCGCTGCGCTGGGCGATCTTCTTCGTCATGATCTGGTTCAGCTTCCTGATCAATTCGCAGCTCAACATCATGACCGGGCTGTTCGCTTTCTTCGTGGAGAACAATGAGGGGCTCATGCGTATGAAGCGAGTGGCGATCGACCTGTTGTCGGGCGTGCTTATTCCGGTGACGTTCTTTCCGGCTTGGGCCGAGTCGCTGCTCGGATGGACGCCGTTTCCGGCCATTACGTATTTGCCGAGCTCCGTGTTCACCGGGCGAATCGCAGACACGGAAGCGTGGCAGGCGCTGCTGGTGCAGATGGCATGGTTCGCGGTGCTGATCGTGCCGATTCTCGTCATGTGGCGGGCGTCCAGGCGGCGTCTGTTCGTGCAGGGAGGGTGAAGCGGGTGAATAAGCTGGCGTTTAATATGTCGTTGTTCCGGGAGTATATGGCGAACTACATCAAGACGAAGCTGACTTACCGCGCGGACTTCTGGGTGGAAGTTCTATCGGACCTGCTGGGCTCGGCGATGAACCTGATTTTCATCTTCGTCGTGTTTCAGCATACTTCTTCGCTGGCTGGCTGGAGCGAGGCGGAAGTCGTGTTCGTGTACGGATATTTCATGGTGCCGTTCGGCGTGTTCGGCACGTTCTTCAATTTGTGGAATTTCAGCGAGCGCTACATCGTCAAAGGCGAGATGGACCGCGTGCTGACGCGCCCCGCGCATTCGCTCGTGCAGATCATGCTGGAAAACGTGGATCCGCCGTCGATGATCGGTGCTGTGGTGGGGCTGGCGATCATGGGCTCGGCCTGGTCGGCGCTCGGTTTGCCGTTCGATTGGTACGATCCGCTCGTGCTGGCAGGGCTGGTGCTGGGCTCGGTGCTGATCTATGCAGGCATCTACACGACGCTGGCGGCGATCTCGTTCTACTCGGATGCACCAACCGGCATCGTACCGCTTATGTTCAACATCCAGAACTACGGCCGGTATCCGGTGCAGATTTACAACAAGGCGATCCGGTTCCTGCTGACGTGGCTGCTGCCGTTCGCCTTCGTCGGCGTGTATCCGGCGTCGTTCTTCCTCGACCGCCAGGACGGCGGGGAGATGATGGCGCTGCTGACACCGGCCGTCGGTGCCGTGTTCTGCGCGATCGGGCTGCTCGTCTGGAACCGCGGCGTCAAGCGATATCGGGGCGCGGGGTCTTGAGGGGCGCGACAAGTCGTCGAATTCCCGCTCAAACAGACCAATTCCAACCTGCCCGCAGCCAATAGAGGTCCGCAGAACTTCTATTGGCCCGGGAATGGCCGATTTCCAGCGAATAAGCGTCCGCAGACCCACTAAGCCGCCGTCGCCCCCTGTCCAAACCTTCAGTACATAAACTACCTTTAACAATCTTCGGATACCGCTTACACCACTTTCCGCCCTTTTACGACCCACTGCACTCCAATTACAGAAGTTCCAAAACTTCACCAATTCGCGGACCTAACCGATAGGAGCGGATACGTATGTCGCCCGAGGCCGGTGTTAGAATCGCTTGTTCGGCTAACGATTTCACGAGTTCATGCGCATGTTTGCGGCCTATTCCGATCCACGCACATACGTCCTCCGCCATAATCGGTCGATTCAACCGAATGGCGACTCGTACGATTTCCCGTTCTTTCAATGACAACTGCAGCGCCGGGTGTGCGCTCCCGCCGTACAGTCGTCCCATTACTTGCTGGATGAATTGCTGGCATTTTCTCGGCTGCTCCTTCAATTGGTCCACGGAGAATCGAAACACTTTCCAGCCGTCGTGCCCGATCTGATTTTGCCGTTCCAGCCCATCGTCATATTGTTTGCGGCTGATCTTACTCCAATGCGTGCCAAAGGCGTCTGTCTCCCAATCGATCTTATACGGATAACGGATGAACGCATGATCCAGAAATCTGGATCCGTCCCGGTAGTCGAACACTTCATACTCCGGGTGCAAATCATCGAAATTGCCAATCGCCGGGTACCACGCCTGGGACAGAAACAATTTCTCGCCATACAAATGGCCTTCCTTCAAGCGTCGCAGCCGCTCGCCCGAACGGCTTGCCAGATGCCCCTCCATCCACTTTGCATAGGCTTCATCGAATCCCATTTCAACATCCCTCCAAATTGTATATGGATAAACGAAAAAACCGTCCCTCTCCGCAGCAACGGAAAAGAACGGTGTGCTTCACGCGTCCATATAGAAGAATCTCGCTTTAACCAACAACGATGCCTGTCATCCCGGCAATTACGAAACTCAAATCAAACATAGTGTATTGTGGGAATGACTTCCTGTCAGCAGGTGGTCACGGATTGCTGTTAACGGTCACGGGTTGCGGGTAAATCGCGCGTTGAGGAGTCGCGGTGCGCATCTGCAACACCTCCGCAATAAGCCCCTTGAATTGCGCCGCGCCAGTCGCCTCAACATGTCCAAGCGAATAAGTAAATTGTCACCCGCACATCACGAATTCGCATTCAACATGGTATGATAAGGGAGAGGTGACTCGACATGCATGAACATGAACATGATCATGGCCATAACGATCCACTGCAACAAATTATTGGTATGGTCGACCTGCCTGACTTGGAATCCGGCTCAATCGATTATGATGACGATCTCGTTGACGCTGTCCGGCAATACGAGCATGAAGGAGATTTTCCACGTTGAAACAACCCGAAATCGGAAAAATGGCGCCTAACCTCACATTGCCCGCATCGAGCGGAGAGATGGTGAAGCTAAGCGAGCTCCGCGGCAAGAAGGTCGTGCTGTTCTTCTACCCGAAGGACCAGACGCCGACCTGCACGCAGGAGGCCTGCGACTTCCGCGACGCCCATGCGGCGTTCGAGGCGGCGGATACGATCCTTATCGGCGTCAGCCCGGACCCGATTCAGTCGCATCACAAATTTATCGCGAAGCACGAGCTGCCCTTCCTGCTGCTGGCCGACACCGAGCGGAAAGCTGCCGTCAAGTACGGCGTCTGGCAGGAAAAACAACTGTACGGGCGCAAATACATGGGTATCGTTCGTTCCACTTTCCTCATCGACCGCAAGGGCAAGCTCGTCAGCGAATGGCGGAATGTGCGGTTGAAGGGTCACATCGATGCAGTGCTGCAAGCAGCCGGCTTATTGAAATAAGCGGGAAACTAACGCTATAATAGCAACAATTGACGGAGAGGGGCTCGGCTGAACCAAGTGAACCATTCAAACGGCAACACGCATGAAATGATCGTCGTGCTGGACTTCGGGGGCCAGTACAACCAATTGATCGCACGCCGGATTCGCGACCTGGGCGTGTACAGCGAACTGCTGCCGTATAATATTTCGGCGGACAAGCTTAAGGCGATGAATCCCAAAGGCATCGTCTTCTCCGGCGGCCCGGCGAGCGTATACGCGGAAGGCGCGCCTTCTGTCGACCCGGGCGTCTATGAACTGGGCGTGCCGATCCTCGGCATCTGCTATGGCATGCAGCTCATCACGCACCAGCAAGGCGGCAAGGTCGAGCCCGCACACAAGCGGGAATACGGCAAGTCGGACGTCGATTTCAACGCGAATTGCGACCTTGTACATGGCCTCGACGCGCGCCAGACGGTCTGGATGAGCCACGGCGACCACGTGACGGAATTGCCGGCCGGCTTCCGTATCGACGCGAGCACCGCTCATGCGCCGGTCGCCGCGATGAGCGATCCGACGCGCAAGCTGTACGCGGTGCAGTTCCACCCGGAAGTGCGCCACTCCGTGCACGGCAACGAGATGATCCGCAACTTCCTGTTCCGCATCTGCGACTGCCGCGGCGACTGGACGATGGAATCGTTCATCGACGATACGATCCGCGATATCCGGGCGCAAGTCGGCGACGAGAAGGTGTTGTGCGCCCTTTCGGGCGGCGTTGATTCCTCCGTCGTTGCCGCGCTGCTGCACCGGGCGATCGGCGATCGGCTCACGTGCATGTTCATCGACCACGGGCTGCTGCGCAAGGGCGAAGCCGACAGCGTCATGGAGACGTTCGTCGGCAAGTTCGATATGAAGGTCGTCAAGATCGACGCGAGCGAGCGGTTCCTCGGCAAGCTGAAGGGCGTGGACGACCCCGAGCGGAAGCGCAAGATCATCGGCGGGGAGTTCATCCGCGTGTTCGAGGAGGAGTCGGCCAAGTTCGCGGACTTCGCCTTCCTGGCGCAAGGGACGCTGTACACGGACATCGTGGAGAGCGGGACGGCGACCGCGCAGACGATCAAGTCGCATCACAACGTCGGCGGCCTGCCCGAGGATATGAAATTCAAGCTGGTCGAACCGCTCAAGGCGCTGTTCAAGGACGAGGTCCGCAAAGTCGGCGAAGAATGCGGCTTGCCGGGGGAGATCGTCTGGCGCCAGCCGTTCCCGGGTCCGGGGCTTGCGATCCGCGTGCTCGGCGAAGTGACGGAAGAGAAGCTGGAAATTGTCCGCGAATCGGACGCCATCCTGCGCGACGAGATCGCCAAAGCCGGTCTGGACCGGGAGATCTGGCAATACTTCACCGCGCTGCCGAACATGAAGAGCGTCGGCGTCATGGGCGACGGCCGCACGTACTCTTATACGGTCGGCATCCGCGCCGTCACGTCGATCGACGGCATGACCGCGGATTGGGCGCGCATTCCGTGGGACGTGCTCGAGAAGATCAGCGTGCGCATCGTCAACGAGGTGCAGAACGTGAATCGCATCGTCTACGACGTTACCTCCAAGCCGCCGGCCACGATCGAGTGGGAATAACTCCAATTTCGGACGAACGACCTATAGAAACAGACAATAAGGCACCTGCGGGTGCCTTTTGTTTTCGGTTATCGTGGAGAAAATGACGCTGCGGCGGGGTGCGCGCGGGTGGAGGAGGAAGCTGGAATGACGAACAAACAACGGGGCAGCGTCAGGCGATGGTGGATCGTCGGCGTCGGCGTGCTGGTATTGGCGATGTCCGTCTTGTATGTATATGGCAGACAAGCATACAGCGAAGGCCGCAGCGTGCTGGCTTTCATCGAAGCATTGGAGGCGGATGACGCTTCGCGGCTGTCGGAGTCGCTCGTTACGGACAGAGGAGGGGAAGCCGTCGACGAAGAGACTGTCCGGAAGCTGCTCGATTACTTCGCGGAGAACAACTTGACGGACCAAGCGATCGCAGACGTGCAGCGCGGCTATGAAGGATACGTGCCGGACACCCGATTGCTTGCCGTCGTGAAGGCGGGCAAACACTTCGGATTGTACGACCGGTACCGGATCGCTGTGACGACGACCGGGGTCGAGGCGACCACGAATTTCAAGGACGCGGTCATCGCGCTGGACGGCAAAGCGGTCGCGACGGCCGACTCCGACGATTACCGCGTCGAGCTGGGGCCGCTTCTGCCCGGCAGGTACGAACTGGAAGCCAGCTACGACGGCGAGCTCGCGCATTTGCGCGCAGAGCAATCGATCGAAGTCAGCGGCAACGGGGGGACGATTACCGCCGATCTCACGCTGAATGGGGGGATCGTGCAAGTCGAAGCCGACTACGAGGATGCCGCAATATACGTCGATGGCCATAATACCGGTAAAGTGACCGGCGGGGACGTGCGGGTCGGCCCGGTAGCGCTGGACGGATCAAGCCGGATGCATGCGGAGCTTGCGTTTCCTTGGGGAATGGCGAAGAGTGCTCAGATGCCGATTGAAGGCGACAAGGTGAAGCTGCGGATCGATCCGAATACGGACGAACTGAAGGAGGCGGTCATGTCGGCCGCCGCATCGTTCATCGAGTCCTGGTCGGATGCGTACAACAAGCAAGATCCAGGCGTCGTCAAGCACTTGTCGGAAGAACGCAAGGCGGAGCTGGCGATCGGCATAGAAGAGTACAAGGCGCAGGGCATGATCAACGAAACGCAAGAGAAGACGCTCGTATTCGATACCGACAGCATTTACGTCCAGCCAGGCGGGGACGGGTCCTACAAGACGGCCGTATCGCTCAGGCGCTCGTTCGCCTCGCGATATTATGAAGCCGGAGAGACGCCGCCCCCTTTCGATGCGTACGCGGATACGATGACGTACCGCCTGACGCTCAGGGACAACGGCTGGATCGTGACGGACTGGTACGAGGAACCGAATTTTGATCCTGCCCGTACGAAAGAGTGGAAATACTGAACTGAATCTTGACAGATTATTTTTAGAATCATAAGGTGAATCGTATTGTGAATCTGATTTATGAAAAAAATGAATGGACAGTTGCATCTGCGGAGGAATTGTGCTAGTCTGAACTTGAGATTATGATGCGGAAGGGATGACGGGAATGGAGAAGAAGCAATTGACCGTTCGGCTGCCGGTGACCGTTGTCGATTACTTTTTCAACAAGGCGGAAGCGGAGAATAAGACCTTGAACGAACTGGTCACGGAAGTGGCCGAACAATATATGGTCGCCAATCAGAGCGAGCGGTTGATTCGCGAGATCGCAGTCGTGCGCGAACGGGCGAAGAACGCGTATGGAGCCGGGCCCGATTCGACGGACGAAATCAGACGGCTGCGGGAAGGCGAGCGATGAACAGGGTTTGCTTGGATGCCAGCGTATGGGTGAAGCTGCTGACGGAGGAACCCGGCACGGATGCCGCCCAGGATCTGGTGCTGAGATTGCTGCGGGAGCAGAAGGAGATTATCGCCCCGCCGATCATGAAGGTCGAAGTCGGAAGCGTGCTGCGCAAGAAGCGGAGCCGCAAAATGTTGGATTCGGAAACGCTGCAGGAGCTATGGCGGAAATTCACGGCATTGCCGATCAAATATGTGGATGATAAGCGAATGGACGAGCTGGCGTGGGAGATCGCCGACGCCAATCGTCTGGTTCATCTGTACGATGCCGTCTATTTGGCGATTAGCGACGGTCTCGATTTCTGGACGGCAGACGAGCGATTGGCGAATGCCGTCCAGCAATCCGGCGCCCGCATCCGGCTGCTCGGAACGGGTTGATGCCGCCGATTTGCAGGGATTCATAAGGCAGGCACGCCTTCCGATGACGGAGGGTGTTTTTTTGTATATTTTAACGGTATTCCGAAAGAAGTCCCCTTCCGCTTCAGGGAGGGGATGAATATCGGCCAGGCATCGCCTGGATGATCTGTGGTTCTACATCTTTGCTTTTACGAACATATGTTTGGTATAATATTATTGAAACATGCATCGAAAATCAAGGAAAGGAGCACAGGCTCTGATGATTCGATGTGTCAAAACAGCGTTTCGCGCTTCCAAGGCCGACTTGGACAGACTGTTTGCCTGCAATCGGATTTCAGCGGAAATATGGAACCGATGTTTGTCCATTGCCAAGGAATAT
>Ga0222419_100265_pt1 | contig 73679 bp, 72 predicted proteins | sample 1B20Ametagenome_FD_182474 | JGI IMG/M metagenome (GOLD analysis project Ga0222419, IMG submission 182474) | Enriched microbial communities from leaf-cutter ant dump, University of Wisconsin, Madison, United States - 1B20A (version 2) | ecosystem: Environmental > Terrestrial > Nest > Insects nest...
GGAAGATCACCGGCGTCTTGTGCCGCCAGCAGTGCGGGTAGCTGTGCTCGATCTTCGCGTGGGCCAGCAGCACGCCGCGCGAACGCAGCAGCTCGACGATGGCGTCGTTGGCCTTCCAGATGTGCAGGCCGGCCAGTTCGAGATCGCCGCCTTTGGGCGTGTCCTCGCGATAGGTGCCACGGGCGCCGACGTAGTTGAGCAGGCCGATGCCGTTCTCACGGCCGACCACGAAATCCTCCACGCCGTGGTCGGGCGCGGTGTGCACCGCACCGGTACCGTCCTCGGCACTGACATGGTCACCGAGGATCAGCGGCACATGGCGGTCGTAGAACGGGTGCTGCAACTGCATGCCTTCGAGCGCGGCACCAGCGGCATGGCCCAGCGCTTTCGACGGTTCGATGCCGTAACGGGCCAGCGCCGGTTCGACCAGCGCCGCGGCGATCACCAGCAGTACGCGCCGGCCATCGCGCGACGGGCCTTCGACCAGCGCGTATTCCAGTTCGCCACCCAGCGACACCGCCTGGCTTTCCGGCAAGGTCCAGGGCGTGGTGGTCCAGATCGGCACGGCGACGATGGCGTCGCCCGCGTCCACGCCGAAGGCCGCAGCCATCGCCCTGGCGTCCACCGCGTCATAGGCCACGTCCACCGCCGGCGACTGCTTGTCGGCGTATTCGATCTCCGCCTCGGCCAGTGCCGAGCCGCAGTCGAAGCACCAGTGCACCGGCTTGGCGCCGCGCACCACGTGGCCGTTGTCGACGATGCGCGCCAGCGCGCGGATCATCGAGGCCTCGTAGCTGAAATCCAGCGTGCGGTACGGATGCTGCCAGTCGCCCAGCACGCCCAGCCGCTTGAAGTCGGCGCGCTGCAGGTCGACCTGCTGCTGCGCGTACTCGCGGCACTTCTGGCGGAATGCGGCGGCGTCGAGCTTGTCGCCCGGCTTGCCGAACTTCTTCTCCACCGCGATCTCGATCGGCAGGCCGTGACAGTCCCAGCCCGGCACGTAGGGTGCACGGTAGCCGGCCAGCAGCTTGGACTTGACGGTGACGTCCTTGAGCACCTTGTTGACCGAATGGCCCAGATGGATCACGCCATTGGCATACGGCGGGCCGTCGTGCAGCACGAATACTTTGCTGCGGTCAGCCGCATGCTGCTGGATCTGCGCATAGCGGTCGACCTGCTCCCACTCGGCCAGCCATTTCGGCTCGCGCTTGGGCAGGTCGCCGCGCATCGGGAAATCCGTCTGCGGCAGGTTGATGGTGCTCTTGTAATCGTGGGTCATTGGCCTGGATGCCGTCGAATGATGTCGCCCGCCCGCAGGCGGAGTGTTGAGGATGTTCCGCTCTTGCCCGTCATTCCCGTGGACACAGGAACCCGGCGCCTCTGCACGCCATGGCTGCAAAGCGCATGGGGAAAGACACTGGGTCCCAGCTTTCGCTGGGACGACGAGCTGAAGCACTCTTGCCCGTCATTCCTGCGAAAGCAGGAATCCAGCGCCACTGCATTCCGTGGCTGAAAAACACCGGGTTCCGGCTTTCGCCGGGATGACGGACGGAAAATGGATCTTCCCGCAAGGGGAAAGTATTCAATGATACGTGCCGCGACCGAACCGCGCTCATGGTGCCGCCAGCCGCGGGTTCATGCCCAGCACCTCGCGGGCCTGCCGCGCGTCCAGCGCCATCTGCGCCTTCAACGCGTCCAGCCCGTCGAATTTCTGCTCGTCACGCAGATGGGCCACGAACTCCACCGCCATGCGCTGGCCATACAGCTCGCCATCAAAGTCGAACAGATGCACTTCCAGCAGGGGATGGGCCACCTCGTTCACCGTGGGCCGCACGCCGAGGCTGGCCACGCCGGGCCAGGCGCACTCGCTCTCACCCAGTCCCACGCGCACCGCGAAGATGCCGTGCACCGGACTGACCCGCTGCTGCAGATGGATATTGGCGGTGGGGTAACCCAGTGTGCGCCCGAGCTGATTGCCGTACTCGACCTTGCCGTCGATCACGAACGGCCGGCCCAGCAATGGCGCGGCATCGGCGAACTCGCCGGCTGCCAGCAGCGCACGGATGCGGCTGGCCGACACGCGACTGCCTTCAAGCTGGACTTCCGGCATGGTGCGGGCGCTGAAACCCAGCTCGCTCCCCATCTGTTCCAGCAAGGCCACGTCGCCGCCGCGCTTGTGGCCGAAACGGAAATCGCTGCCCACCCAAACCTCGCGCGCGGCCAGCCGTTCGACCAGCACCTGCCGCACGAAATCCCCGGCAGGCATCGCAGTCAACGCACGATTGAAGCGCAGCAGCAACGTCTGCTCCATGCCGGCTGCGGCAAAGCCCCGCAGCTTTTCGCGCACGCTGGACAGCCGCGGCACCGGCTCGGGCGAGAAAAAGGCCCGCGGCAGCGGCTCGAAGCTCACCACCACCGGGCTGCAGTCGAGTGCCTGCGCGCGCTCGCGCACCTGCGCCAGCAGCGCCTGGTGGCCGCGATGCAGCCCGTCGAACGCGCCAATCGCCATCACGCTGCCGCGCGGCGCCAGACAGGGGCCCACGACATCCCTGGAAAGTTTCATCATCGCGTGAGTATAACGGCCGCACGGCCGCCATCGGGCGCCCTCACCGCTTACACGGCACGCAGATCGCGAAGGCGGAAACCGGTGGCGAACAGCATGCCCAGGTAAGTCGCCCCGCCAGCCAGCACCAGAACGGCCAGATGCCACAGCCGCGTCGCCACCGACACACCCGCGGTCCAGTCCGGCCACCACCAGCGCCCCAGCAGCAGCACGGCCACCATCACCGCACAGGCCAGCGTCAGGCGCAGCGCATGGCGCAGCCAGCCCGGCTGCAAACGGAACACGCCAGCCTTCTTCAACCAGCGCCACAGCAGCCACAGATTGACGTACGACGCCACCGCGCTGGCCATGCCAAGCGCCATGTGCAGGCCGGGCAACGAGGCCAGCCCTGCCAGCCACGTCATCCGCTTCATTTCCGGCGACGCCCACAGCTCGAACAGCAAGACCAGGAACACCACGTTGAGCAGCATGTTGACCAGCAGCGAAACCACCGCCGCGCGTACCGGCGTACGCGTGTCCTGGCGCGAATAGAACGCCGGAAGCAACACTTTCACCAGCGCAAACGCGGGCAACCCGAAACTCAGGGCGGTGATGGACAGCGTCGCCATCACGGTGTCGTGCGCGGTCCACCGCCCGTGCTGGAAAATCGTGGCCACCAGCGGCTCGGCCAGCAGCATCAGGCCGAACATCGCCGGCAGCGCGATCAGGGTGGCCACGCGCAATCCCCAATCCAGCGCACGCGAAAAGCCGGCATGGTCGGTCGCCACGAAATGCCGCGACAGCGAGGGCAGGATCACCGTGCCCAGCGCCACCCCGAACACGCCCAGCGGCAGCTCCAGGAAACGGTCGGCCTGCGACAGCCAGGTCTGCGAACCGGCCACCAGCAGCGAGGCGATCACCGTATCGAACAGCAGGTTGATCTGCGCCACCGACGAGCCGAACAGCGTGGGCACCATCAGCCGCATGATCCGCCGCACGTCCGGGTGGTTCCAGCCCCAGCGCGGCAGGGTCAGCAGGTTAAGGCCGTGCAGCGCCGGCAACTGGAACAGCAACTGCAGGATGCCGGCCGCCAGGATCGCCCAGCCCATCGCCATGATCGGCGTGTGCAAATGCCTCGACAGCCACAGCGCACCGGCGATCATGCACAGGTTGAGAATCACCGGCGTCAGCGCCGGCAGGCCGAAGCGGTGGAAACTGTTCAATGCTCCGCCGGACAGCGCGGTCAGCGACACGAACAACAGAAACGGGAAGGTCAGCCGCAGCAGATCGACGGTGAGCCCGAACTTCTCCGGCTCATTGATCGCTCCCGGCGAAAACAGCATGGTCACCTGCGGCGCGAAGAAGATGCCCAGTGCCGTGATCAGCAGCAGCACGCCGCCCAGCGTGCCCGACACACGCGACATCAGGTCCTTCAGTTGCTCGTGCGTGCCCTTTTCCTTCACCTCGGTGAACACCGGCACGAAAGCGGTGGAGAACGAGCCCTCGGCGAACAGCCGGCGCATGAAGTTGGGGATGCGGAACGCCACCCAGAACGCATCGGTGGCGCCATTGGCGCCGAAAGCGGCGTTGATCGACATGTCGCGCACCAGGCCGAGCACCCGCGAAACCATCGTCATGCTGCTGAACGAGAGCAGCCCGCGGAGCATGCTGGGGGACTTCATGAACGGCTGTTTCCACCTTCGGCGTCGGATCGCACGGAACGCGTAGTTTGACAGTCCCGGCAGGCGGTGGAACAGCCCGACTGTGGCAAAATGGCGGCCTGGCGATCACCCGGGGTCCGATCAACCAGCCATGACCCGGCTAAATGATTGACGCAGCGGTAAATCAACCGCATAATTGTCCCCTTTTTCCAACCTCAACCCTGCATTCCGGAGTTCTACCTTGGCCAACATCAAGTCCGCGAAGAAGCGCGCGCGCCAGTCCGAACAGCGCCGCCTGCGCAACATCAGCGCCCGCTCCATGGTCCGCACCGCCCTGAAGAAGGTCGTCAAGGCCATCGAGGCCAAGGACAAGGCTGCCGCCATCGAAGCCTTCACCGCCGTCCAGCCGGTGATGGATCGTTACGCTGCCCGTGGTCTGATCCACAAGAACAAGGCTGCCCGTCACAAGAGCCGCCTCAACGCGAAGATCCGCGAACTGGCGTAAGCCGGGCGCGAAACGCGTTGCAGGAAAAAAGCCGGCGCTTCCGCGCCGGCTTTTTCTTTTCCCGCATTCCTGCACCTACCGGGGCATCAATGATGCCGCGGACGGAACTCCAGCGGCATCGGCTCGACTGTCCGCACCGCAACCGGCGGCTTCGGGCCACAGGCACCGCAGGTGCTGCAGCCGTCACTGCAATCCCCCGTCGCTTCCCGCGGCTGCAGGTAACGGCCGAAGGCACGCGCCAGCCGGCCACGCCCGGGCCGGTTGAAACGGATAGACGCGGCCGCCAGCCAGCGGTTGGTGAGCTTTGGCGCCAACTTGCGGAACACGATCAGCACACTGGCCAGCACGACCAACGTGATCACCCCGTACTGCACCATCAGACCCGTATTCACGACAGCATCCTCGCTACCTGATAGACGATGAATGACGCGGCGTAGGCCATCACGAACATGTAGCCGAACGAGATTGCCACGTTGCGCCAGGAATCGGTTTCGCGCTTGATGATTGCCAGCGTCGACATGCACTGCGGCGCGTAGGCGAACCACACCAGCAGCGACAACGCGCTGGCCAGCGAGATCTGGCCGGCCAGCGCATCACCCAGGCCCGCGCCGTCGCCACCGACCAGATAGACCGTGGCCAGTGCCGCCACCGCCGTTTCGCGGGCAGCAAAAGCCGGGATCAGCGCCAGGCTGATCTGCCAGTTGAAACCGATCGGCGCAAACACGTACTGCAGCGCGCGACCGATGTAACCGGCAAAGCTGTACTCGATTGCCGGCTTGGTGGCACCTTCCGGCGCTCCCGGGAAGGTGGACAGGAACCACATCAGCACGGTCAGGCCAAGGATCACGCCGGTCAGCCGCTTGAGGAAGATCATGCCGCGCTCGTACAGGCCGATCGCCACGTCACGCACCTTGGGCAGGCGGTACGAGGGCAGTTCCATCATCAACGCGTGCTCGCTCTTGTCACGACGGATGTGTTTCATCACCCAGCCCACCAGCATCGCACCGAGAATGCCGGCCAGATACAGCGAGAACAGCACTACACCCTGCAGGTTGAACACGCCGAACACTCGGCGCATCGGAATGAATGCGCCGATCAACAAGGCATATACCGGCAGGCGCGCCGAACAGGTCATCAGCGGCGCGATCAGGATCGTGGTGAGCCGGTCGCGCGGGTCGGTGATGCTGCGCGTGCCCATGATGCCAGGGATGGCGCAGGCGAAGCTGGACAGCAGCGGGATGAACGAGCGCCCGGTCAGTCCCACTGACAGCATCAGCCGATCCAGCAGGAAGGCCGCGCGCGGCAGATAGCCGGATTCCTCCAGCACGATGATGAACAGGAACAGCACCAGGATTTCCGGCAGAAAGCCCAGCACCGTGCCCAGACCACCGAACAGGCCGTCGTTGACCAGACTCTGCAGCGGACCCGCCGGCATCCACGCCGAAACCTGCTCGCCCATCCAGCCGAAGCCGTCGCCGATCGCATCGGTGATCGGCTTGCCGACGAAGTACACCGCCTGGAACACCAGGAACATCACCACCGCAAGGATCAGCAGGCCGAACACCGGATGCAGCATCCAGCGATCCAGCGCATCGTCGACCTCGGCGGTGGCCCGCGGCATGCTTACTGTCGCCGCCAGCAGTTCGCGCACCTGCGCATGCAGGTCGGCGTGACTGGCCGCCTCATCGGCAGCCATTGCCGGTGCCGCCGGCACTTCACCGTCAACCCGCTCGATCAGCGCGCGGGCACCTCCACGCTTCACCGCGATCGTTTCCACCACCGGCACACCCAGCCGGCGCTGCAGTTCTGGCACGTCGATGGTGATGCCGCGCTGGCGTGCGGTATCCATCATGTTCAGCGCCAGCACCACCGGCCGGCCCAGCCGTTTCACCTCGAGCACGAAGCGCAGATGCAGCCGGAGGTTGGTGGCGTCGGCCACGCAGACGATCAGGTCGGGAGGTGCCTCACCCGGAAAATTGCCGGCACAGACGTCGCGGGTGATCTGCTCGTCCGGGCTGTTCGCTTCCAGGCTGTAGGTGCCAGGCAGGTCAAGGATCTGCAGCATCCGGCCGGACGGTGCGGTAAAGCGCCCTTCCTTGCGCTCCACCGTGACGCCGGCGTAGTTGGCGACCTTCTGGCGTCCGCCGGTGAGCTGATTGAACAGTGCCGTCTTGCCGCAATTGGGGTTGCCGACCAGAGCGATGCGAAGAGTCGATGCACTCATGCCGCCACCTCGGTGCGAACACTGATGCGTGACGCCTCGGCACGCCGCAGCGCGAACCGAGTGAAGCCAATCTGGATAAGCACCGGATCGCCTCCCATCGGCCCCACCGCCACCACTCGAACCGGCTCGCCATTGACGAAGCCAAGGTCGCGCAGGCGCTGCGCGATCGGGTCCGCCGCCTGTGCGTCATCCACGCACTCGACCACGGCGGAGGCACCTTTGGGTAAATCGGACAGACGCACGGGCAGAAATCCAAATAAGAATAGTTCGCATTATAGCCTTTTGCTGAATGGCCTGCACGGCTCCGGAACAGCACGGCGACAATGTTTATCATTGCCGCTATTTGCAGGAGCGAACCGATGACCGACTCCATCCTCAGCGAACGCCGCGGTGCCGTTGCCTGGCTCACGCTGAACCGCCCACAGGTCCACAACGCGTTCGATGACGCGCTGATTGCCGGGCTCACCAAGGCACTGCGCCAGGCCGACGCCGACCCCGCCGTACGCGTGGTGGTACTCACCGGCAACGGCAGCTGCTTTTCCGCCGGCGCCGACCTCAACTGGATGCGCGGCATGGCCGCCGCCAGCGAACAGGAAAACCGCGAGGACTCACTGCGTCTGGCGCAGCTGATGCGCACCCTGCAATTCCTTTCCAAGCCGACCATCGCCCGGGTCAATGGTGCCGCCTATGGTGGCGGCGTGGGCCTGATCGCCTGCTGCGACATCGCCATCGGCGTGGACGGCACCAAGTTCGCGCTGTCCGAGGTGAAGCTGGGCTTGGTACCTGCGGTGATCTCACCCTACGTGATCGCCGCCATCGGCCTGCGCGAAACGCGCCGGCTGTTCATCACCGGCGAGGTGTTCGACGCCGCCACCGCGGCACGGATCGGACTGCTGCACGCCAGCGTACCCGGCGACGAGCTGGACGCGGCGATCGAGCGCCAACTGCATCTGCTGGCCAAGGCCGGTCCGCAGGCCCAGCACGAGGCCAAGCAACTGGCGCTGCGCATCGGTGGCTGCGACCCGGTCGAGGCAGAGCGCATCGACCATGCCAACGCCGAACTGATCGCCCGCCTGCGCGTTTCCGAGGAAGGCCAGCACGGCCTGGGCGCCTTCCTCGACAAGCGCGCGCCAGCCTGGGTCACCCCGTAGGTCGGGCACCACCCAACATCGCCACACCGCCAATCGCCGGGCTGTGGCGACACCATCTGCTAACGTCAACCACTTTGCATCGACACGAACGCCCCGGGAATTCCGCATGTTCGAACGCGTACTGATAGCCAACCGCGGCGAGATCGCCTGCCGCGTGATCCGCACCTGCCGGCGCCTCGGCATCCACACCATCGCGGTGTATTCAGAAGCTGACCGCGACGCGCAACATGTGCGCCTCGCCGACGAGGCCTGGCCGATCGGCGGCCCGCGCCCGGCCGATTCCTATCTGCGCGGCGAGGCGATTCTCGAGGTGGCGAAGAAGGCCGGTGCCCAGGCGATCCATCCCGGCTACGGCTTTCTTTCCGAGAACACCGGCTTTGCCCGAGCCTGCAGCGCCGCCGGCATCGCCTTCATCGGCCCGAAGCCGGAAAGCATTGATGCGATGGGCTCCAAGGCTGCCGCCAAGGCGTTGATGGAACAGCATGCGGTGCCGCTGGTGCCGGGTTACCACGGCGAGAACCAGGATGCCGGCTTTCTTGCCGAAGAAGCTGCCCGGATCGGCTTTCCGCTGATGATCAAGGCCGCCGCCGGCGGTGGCGGCAAGGGCATGCGAATCGTGCGATCGGCCGGTGGGTTCAGCGACGCGCTGGCCTCGGCCCAGCGCGAATCGTCCAGCGCCTTCGGTGACGCGCGGATGATCCTCGAGCGCTACGTCGAGCATCCGCGGCACATCGAGTTCCAGGTCTTCGGCGACAGCCACGGCCACGTGATCCACCTCAACGAGCGCGAATGCTCGGCCCAGCGCCGCTACCAGAAGGTACTGGAGGAAACCCCCTCGCCCTTCCTCGACGCCATCCGCCGCCAGGCCATGGGCGAGGCCGCCGTGGCAGCCGCCAAGGCGGTCGACTACGTCGGCGCCGGCACGGTGGAATTCATCGTGGCGCAGGACGGCGAGTTCTTCTTCATGGAAATGAACACGCGGTTGCAGGTGGAGCACCCGGTGACCGAGATGACGCTGGGCCTGGACCTGGTCGAGTGGCAACTGCGCGTGGCCGCCGGCGAACCGCTGCCGCTGGCACAGGAGCAGATCCACGCCCGCGGCCACGCCATCGAAGTGCGCCTGTACGCGGAGGACCCGGACCAGAACTTCCTGCCCGGCTCCGGCACGCTGCACACCCTGCGCCTGCCGGAACCGTCGGCACACGTGCGACTGGACGGCGGCGTGGTCGAGGGCGACACGGTGACGATCTTCTACGACCCGATGATCGCCAAGCTGATCGTGTGGGACGAGGACCGCCCGCAGGCCCTGCAGCGCCTGCGCGAGGCGCTGGCAACCAGCGAGATCACCGGCCCGAAATCCAACATAGGCTTCCTCGAACGGCTGGCCCGCCATCCGGCGGTGGTCGAGGGATGCATCGACACCGGCTACCTCGACCGTCACCTGGACGAATTCCTGCTTGGCGACGCCATCCCTTCCGACGCCACCCTGTTCGCCGCCGCCACGGCTGCGCTGTTGCACGACGAAGCGCATGTGGTTGCCGATGCCAGTGACCCGCATTCACCCTGGGCCCGTGCCGATGCCTGGCGCATCGGCCACGCCGGCAAGCGCATCGTGGCCTTGGCCGCCCGCGAGCAGCGCCACGAGATCGAAGCCCACGGCCACGATGGCGACTACCGCCTGCGTCACGGCGACATTGAATGCGAGGTGCGTGGCGCCCGTCTGGCCGACGACTGGCTCAGCGCCCGCTTCGACGGCGAGGCCCGCCGCATCGCCGTGCGCGCTGATGAAAGCCGCGTGCTGCTGCACGACGCCGACGGCCAGCGTCATCACTTCAGCCGTGCCGCCGCCTTCGCCTGGGAATCCAGCGACGCCGCTGGCGGCAACCAGGTGATCGCGCCGATGCCCGGCCGCATCGTGCTGGTGAAGGCACAGGCCGGCGACAGCGTCGAGGAAGGCCAGGAACTGCTGGTGATGGAGGCGATGAAGATGGAACTGGCCTTGAAGGCCCCCCGCGCCGGCACCATCGAAAGCGTCAATGCCGCCCAGGGTGATTTCGTCGAGGCCGACGCCGTGCTGGTCCGCTTCACTGAATAGCCCTGTCCGCATGCCCGCACCCGCGCCTCGTACGCAGGGCGGGCATGGCCCGCCGTGGCGTGCGGCGTCACTGATGGCGGGCGATGCCCGCCCTACGGGAGAAACCCATGACCTCATCCAACCACGTCCGCATCGTCGAAGTCGGCGCCCGCGACGGCCTGCAGAACGAGAAGACCCTGCTGCCGGCCGAGGTGAAGATCGCGCTGATCGACCGGCTCTCCGCCACCGGCCTGCAGACCATCGAGGCGACCAGCTTCGTCAGTCCCAAGTGGGTGCCGCAGCTGGCTGACGCTGCCGAGGTGTTCAGCCACATCCGCAAGCTGCCCGGGGTGAGCTACCCGGTGCTGGTGCCCAACCTGCAGGGCTACCAGCGTGCCCGCGAGGTCGGCGCCACCGAGGTGGCGGTGTTCACCGCGGCGTCGGAGGCATTCAACCGCAAGAACATCAATGCCTCGATCGACGAATCGATCGAACGCTTCGTGCCGGTGCTGGAACAGGCCAGGGCCGACGGCGTGCGCGTGCGTGGCTATGTCTCCACCGTACTCGGCTGCCCCTATCAGGGCGAGGTGCCGGTATCCGACGTGGTGCGCGTAGCGCAGCGCCTGCACGAGCTGGGCTGCCACGAGATCTCGCTGGGTGACACCATCGGCGTCGGCACCCCGGCCAAGGCCCGCGCGATGCTGCACGCGGTGGCGCAGGAAGTGCCGATGAGCGCGCTGGCCGTGCATTTCCACGATACCTACGGGCAGGCACTGGCCAACATCCTGGCCTGCCTGGAGGAAGGCGTGCGGGTGGTCGACAGCGCGGTCTCCGGCACCGGCGGCTGCCCCTACGCCAAGGGCGCCACCGGCAACGTGGCCAGCGAGGACGTGGCCTACATGCTGCACGGCATGGGCATGGAAACCGGCGTCGACCTCGACCTGCTGGTCGCCACCGGCGCCTGGCTGGCCGCGCAACTGCAGAAGGAAACCGCCAGCCGGGTCACCCGTGCCCGGACCGCCACGGTTTGAGCGGCTGCTGCAATCGTGGCGTCGATGACTATCATCGACGCCTTTCGGCCCCGGAGATGAAGCGATGCGCACAAGCCTGACGACGCTGTGGCGAACGACCGCGGCATTGCTGGCGCTGTCCTGCAGCGTGGGCGCCAGCGCCGCCACGCCGGACGGCGACTGGCTGCTGCTGCCCGAACGGGTGTGGACCGCTGAAGGCGATGCCGCGCATGCCGGCTGGGCGGTACTGGTGCACGACGGCCTGATCGCCGCAGTCGGCCAGGCCAGCTCGATCAACGCCCCGGCCAACGCGCAGCGCGTCGAACTGCCCGGCACCACGCTCACGCCGGGCCTGATCGACCTGCACTCGCACCTGTTCCTGCATCCGTACAACGAAACCCTGTGGAACGACCAGGTGCTGACCGAGCCGCAGGACTACCGCACCCTGCTGGCGGCAAAGCATGCCCGCGATACCCTGCTGGCCGGTTTCACCACCCTGCGTGACCTGGGCACCGAAGGCGCCGGCTACGCCGATGCTTCGGTAAAACGGGCCATCGAGGAAGGCCTGATCCCCGGCCCGCGCCTGTTCGTGGCCAGCCGCGCGATCGTCGCCACGGCCAGCTACGGCCCTGGCCCCGGCGGCTTCCGCCCCGACCTGGAACTGCCGGGTGGCGCACAGGAAGTCAGTGGCGTTGATCAGGCCATGGCCGCCGTGCGCGGGCAGGCCGCGCGTGGTGCGGACTGGATCAAGATCTACGGCGACTATCGCACCGGCCCCGACGGCACCACCGCTCCCACCTTCACACCTGCCGAACTGAAGGCGATCGTCGATACCGCGCACCTGATCGGTCGCCCGGTGGCCGTGCACGCCGCCAGTGATGCCGGCGTGCGCATGGCGGTGGAAGCCGGCGCGGACAGCGTCGAGCATGGCTACGGCGCCAGCGAGGCCACCTTCCGGTTGATGAAGCAGCATGGCACCGCCTACGGACCCACGCTCACCGCAGTCGAGGCCACCGCCGAATATTTCCAGCACTACACACCCGGCAAGGACAAACCGACCGAACGCATGCGCGAAGCCGCACAAGCCTTCCGCACCGCACTGAAGACCGGCGTGACGATCGGCAACAGCAGCGACGTCGGCGTGTTCACCCACGGTGACAACTGGCGCGAACCGGCAGCGATGGTGGCCCATGGCATGACCCCGGCACAGGCTCTGCACGCGGCCACCGATGTGGCGGCGAAGATCCTGCGCCAGCAGGACCACTTCGGCCGCATCGCCCCCGGTCTGGCCGCTGACCTCGTCGCCTTCGAAGGTGACCCCGGCCAGCAGATCGAATCCCTGAAACACCCGGTCTTCGTGATGAAGGCCGGTATCCCCTACCCCAGCCCCGACCAGACCCCATGAACGACAACTTCCAGATCCGCCCGATCGCCCCGGGCGACAACGCCACGATGGCCGCCATCATCCGCAGCGTGATGCCCGAATTCGGTGCCGACGGCCCCGGCTTCGCCATCCACGACACCGAAGTGGACACGATGTACGAGTCCTACAACCAGCCGCAATGCCGTTACTTCGTGGTCGAGCGCGACGGCAAGGTGATCGGCGGCGCTGGCGTGGCGCCGCTGGAAGGCGGCGAGCAAGGCGTGTGCGAGCTGCGCAAGATGTACTTCCTGCCCGAAGCCCGCGGCATCGGCGCCGGCACCGCGATGATGGCCTGCTGCCTCGACACCGCCCGCGAACTCGGCTTCACCCGCTGCTATCTGGAAACCCTCACCGGCATGGACGCGGCGCAGGCGCTGTACCACCGCAGCGGCTTCGTCCGCCTGGACCATCCGATGGGCGGCACCGGCCACCACGGCTGCAACCGCTGGTTCATCCGCGAGTTCTGACCCCGGCGTACCCCAGAGCCCCTCCCGCCAAGCGATGTCGCAAGCCCACGCGGGCGATGCCCGCCCTACGCTTCTGGCTTCTGGCTCGTTCAAAAAGTGCGGGCCACGATGGTCCGCTGCTCTACCGGAGGCCCCTCTGAAGCGGTGCGCGGGCGAAGGAAAGCCCGAAGGGTGGCCGGCAGGGACGCCGGCCAGTTTTTCGTCAGCCCATGGATTGGCTGTCGAAAAACCCCGCAGCCCGACCGCGAACCTTGCGGACAGGATGTCCGCAAGGCGCGTAAGCGGGGTGGCCTTTCTCTTTGGCCACGCAAAGAGAAAGTAACTCGGCCTCCGAAGGAGGACGAAGGCTCTTGATCTTCAAGCTTTGACTTTGGTTTTGGCTTCAAGACAAAAAGCATCGCCCGCGAGCGAGATCCTACAGTTCATATGCGGTCGAACGACACCGGTGGCAGGTAGGGCCTCCCCTGCGGTAGAACGGAATCCAGCACCACCTGCACGACCCGCAGTCCAAAGGCTCCACGCACACACAGAGAGCAGCCAAAGCTTGCGCTACCATTGCCGTTTTCGACATCGGCAAAGGGCATTCCATGCAGCTCAATCAGGTCAAGGCGATCATCACCGGCGGCGCCTCCGGTCTCGGCAATGCGGTGGCGCAGCACATCGTCGCCAACGGCGGCCAGGTGGCGTTGTTCGACGTCAACGAGGACAAGGGCCAGGCCGCCGCGACGGAACTGGGCGCCGCCGCACGCTTCTTCCGTACCGATGTGACCTCCGAGGACGGCGTGGCCACCAATGTGGCCGCCGCGCACCATGCGATGGGCGGGCTGAACGTGGTGGTCAACTGCGCCGGCATCCTCGGCGCCGGCCGCATGCTGGGCAAGGAAGGCCCGATGCCGCTGAACACCTTCGCCACCACCGTGATGGTCAACCTTGTCGGCAGCTTCAACGTGGCCAAGGCCGGCGCGGCGCTGATGCAGAACAACGAGGCGGGCGAGGACGGCGAACGCGGCGTGATCATCAACACCGCCAGCGTCGCCGCCTACGAAGGCCAGATCGGCCAGGCCGCCTACTCCGCGTCCAAGGGCGGCGTGGTCGGCATGACCCTGCCGATGGCGCGCGAGCTGTCGCGCTTCGGCATCCGCGTCGCCACCATCGCGCCGGGCATCTTCTGGACTCCGATGGTCGACGGCATGCCGCCGCAGGTGCAGGAATCGCTGTCCGCCTCGATCCCGTTCCCCTCGCGCCTCGGCCAGCCGAACGAATACGCCGGCACCGTCGCCTTCATCCTCGGCAACCGCTACATCAATGGCGAGACCATCCGGCTCGATGGCGCGGTGCGGCTGGCACCGAAATGAGGGAATAGGGATTGAGGGAATGGGGAATCGGAAAAGCCCCCTCCCCAACTCCCTCGCCACCTCAGCGTGCCCGCTTCTCCTATTCCCTACTCTCCATTCCCGGCTTGAAAACCCATGAAAGCTTCCGACGTCAAGAAAGGCAATGTGGTCGAACACGAAGGCACGGTGTACCAGGTGCGCGACATTGAGCGCAGCCAGCCGACCGCACGTGGCGGCAACGTCACCTTCCGCTTCACCCTGTATTCGATCCCCGGCGGTCGCAAGTTCGACCTGAGCCTGCGCGCGGACGACGACCTGCGCGAGATGGACCTTGTCCGCCGCGCCTCCAACTTCTCCTACATGGACGGCGACGTGTTCGTCTTCATGGATGCCGAGGACTACACCCAGTACCCGCTCTCGCCCGAACTGGTCGGCGACAACGCCGGCTACATCGTCGAGGACACCGAGGGTTACTACGTGCAACTGATCGATGACGCGCCGGTCGGCCTGCAGGTGCCCTCCAGCGTGATGCTGACCGTGGTCGACACCGCCCCGGAACTCAAGGGTGCCAGCGCCACCAAGCGCACCAAGCCGGCCAAGCTCAACACCGGCGTGGAGATCCAGGTTCCCGAGTACATCAGCAACGACGAAAAGGTCTGGGTGAACACGCTGACCGGGGAATTCGCCGGACGCGCGTGAGCAAGCGAGGAGTGAACAAGCGAGGAGTGAGTGAAGAGGAGTGAGGAGTGAGAGCGGCAACCTGAAACAGTGCCGCTCGCCCAAGGCCTCCGCTCATTCCTCCGCTGCGTTACCCTCCCCGGGTACGTTGAGCCCGCGCTCTTCTCTCACTTCTCACTCCTCTTCACTCACTCCTCGCCACCCCGCCCCATGTCTTCCGACAGCTATTCGCTGCGTGCCCATGCGATCGAGAGCCTGACCGCGATCAAGCGGCCGGACGTGCCGCCGCAGGTGGTGCTGCGCAATACCGCGGCGGTGGTACTACCACTGGTCATCGGCCTGGCGACCGGGCATTCGCAGATCGGCCTGGGCCTGGCGGCCGGTGCGTTGAACACCATGTTCGCCGATCAGCCCGGGCCGTATCGCCAGCGCATGCGGCAACTGCTGCTGACCTCGCTGACGGCTGGTGCCGCCGCCCTGCTCGGCTTTCTGATCGGCGGCCATCTGCTGCCGATCCTGCTCGCCACCGCTGCCTTCGGTTTCTTCGGCGGCATGCTGGTGGTGTTCGGTACCGACACTGCACGGGTCGGCCTGACCAGCATGATCCTGCTGGTCATCACCGCGGCGACACCAACCTCGCTGCACGATGCGCTGGGCGGTGCCGCACTGATTTCCGGTGGTGGCCTGCTGCTCACCATGTTCTCGCTGGCCGGCTGGCCGCTGCAGCGCTACTGGCCCGAACGCATGGCACTGGCCAACGTGTATGCGGGCCTGGCCATCCTGGCCAGGCAGAGCACGAGCGACGATGGCGAGGTACCGGCGCTGACCGAGGCGATGACCAACCTGCAGCAGACCCTGCTGGGCCGCCATCGTGCCCATGGCCGGGCCATGGAAGCTTTCGGCGTGCTGCTGGAACTGGCCGAGCGGATCCGGCTGGAACTCACCGCCATGGCCGAGTTGCATGCCGACCGCAACATCCATGAACTGTTCCGCAAGGACGCCGCGCGTGTGCTGGCAGCAATCGCCGATGCACTGGAACAGGGTGAGGCACCGGTGCGTGCAAGTCGCGCACTGCACACCTTGCGCGCCAGCGAGCAGGCCCTGTTCGAGGGGCAGCCAGCCGCGAGCAGCCTGGCCACGCACATCCACGCACTGTCCGGCCAGCTGGCTGCGGCCGTGCGCAATGCCGACTGGGCCGGAAGCCGCGGCGAGCTGCGCGCCAGTGCCGCGGAAACCCGCCTGCCCGACACCCTGCGCAGCAGTTCCACCTGGGCCACTTTGCGCGCCAACCTCACGCCACGCTCGGTGGCGTTCCGCCACGCCATGCGCATGGCGATCTGCCTCAGCGTCGCGTTGTGGATCTCGCGGCAATGGGCGCTGCCGCACGGCTACTGGCTGCCGATGACGGCGGCGATCGTGCTGCGCCCCGACTTCGCCGCCACTTTCAACTTCGGCCTGCTGCGCGTACTCGGCACAGTACTGGGCCTGGTGCTCACCACCGTGCTGCTGTACGTCACGCCGGATGCGCCATGGGCCCACCTGTTGCTGATGACCCTGCTGTGCATGGCGTTCCGCTACCTGGCCACCGCGCACTACGGCTTTGCCGTGGCCACGCTGACCGGCACCGTGGTGATCCTGCTTTCATTCGAGGGCGTCGGCCCCGGCGCCGCGGTGACGGACCGGGTGATCAACACCGCGTTCGGCTGCGGCATGGCCCTGCTCGCCTATGTGGCATGGCCGACCTGGGAGCGCGGCCGCGCACGTGCCGCCCTGGCCGTGATGCTGGATGCCTACGCCGACTACCTGCAGGCGCTGGCACAGCCCGCGCAAGTCGCCGCGCACAACGACACCCGCACCACGGCCCGCACCGCACGCACCAACGCGCAGGCATCGATCGACCGCATGCGCAGCGAGCCCGCCACGCCGCCCGAACTGCTGGCGCTGGCGCGCGCCCTGTTCGCCAACGGCAACCGCCTGGCGCGCACGGCGATGACGCTGGAAGCCATCCTGACCGACCTCGACGGACTCCCCGCCCGGGAGCAGATCAGCCGTTTCATCGAGGACACCGCCGGCGCCGTGCGGGCAGTCGCCGGCAGCGTGCGTGAACAGCAGGTGGTGGAAACCCTGCCCGACCTGCGCATGCGGCAACGCGAGTTGCTGGACCAGGTACGGGACGCTGGTGATCCGGCCGGCCTCGAGCTGCTCGCGCGCATCAGCGACCGCCTGGTCGACAACGTGAACACGCTGGCCCATGTGGCTGACCGGAGCACGCATGCGCAGGTTCCGGTGGTCGCCTAGGCGCGCCAGAACCGAAACGTTGAGCACCAAAAACGCGCCCATCGCATGGAGCCGTTCGACAGCGTCACGGAAGCCGCAGACATCCCGCCATCCCCGGAAGTGCCACGGCAGGTCTATGCTTGCCCGCATCCGGTATGCCGGGCAGATCGACATGACGACACTCACAAGCCATTCGGCCACGGCGCGGCAAGCGCCCCGTTTCCCCGCCTTCTACCGTGTCTCGACGCGGGAAGTACCTGCGGACATCCGCATCGACTACTGGCAAAGCCACTTCTCCGCCTCGCGCATCGACCGCCCACGCGGGATGGCTGCCAGTGATTTCACCGGCGACATGCTCAGCGGCGTTCTGCCGGATGGCGGCGTGTTCGCCGACTTGCGGGGTGGCCCAACCGATTGCCGGTTCGGCGAGCGCGAAAACGGCATTGCGCTGCTCGGCTGCATCGATGCCGGCGCGGTGGAGATCCGCCATGGCAACAACCAGGCCACCACGGTGACTCCGCACAGCAGGCTGGTGCTGTTCGACTGTGATCGTCCATTCGTCACCTCCTCGCGACACTACGCGATGACCTACCTGGCCCTGCCGCGCTCATTGATCACCGCCACGCTTGGCAGCGACCCGGTACCCAGCGGCAAGGCCGTGCGGGAACTGCCCTCCGGCGAACTGGCAACGAGTCTCGGCCAGCACCTGCGCGCCATAGCCGAACATGGCGAACGCCTCCTTGCCGACGAGGCCGCGGATACCCTGCAGACGGCGCAGGCACTCGCACTGACGACACTCGCCAGAATGCGTGCGAACCGGCGCTCGCTGCCGCAAGGATTCGACGACACCCTGCTGATCGCTGCCCGGCACCTGCTGAAACAACACATGGACGACACGCAATCGACCGCCGAACGGCTGGCGACAGCGCTTGGCTGCTCGCGCGCGCACCTGTACCGGCTGTTCGCACGGCAGGGCCAGACCATCGCCGGGCAGCTGCGCGAACTGCGACTGCGGCAGGCCCGCACGCTGCTCGAAACACAGCTTGCCCAGCCGATAGGCTCGATCGCCTTCCGCTGCGGCTACACCGACCAGTCCGCCTTCGGCAAGGTTTTCCGGCGGCGTTTCGGCCTGACGCCCGGTGAGTGCAGGGAACGCATCCGAAGCGATGGCACCCGCAACGGATAACCCCCACCGCAGCGCCCGGTGCCTTCCGCGCCACATCCTCTGGTACCACCGCCAACCGTCGGCCTTCGGAGACGAGCGGACTAACACCTGCGCGAAAACACTCCCCATCATGGCGGCTGTCGCAGCCTGACCCGGGGCAGGGCTCCAACTTCAGCTGAGCTGCACTCGAAGCATCGTCATCTCTTCCGGAGGCCAGCATGGCTACCAACTACGACATCGCATTCGAAGACGTTTGGGCCATGGCCGGGGCTTTGAGGAACGCGGAGAACAATGGCCATTTCCCGAAGGAACTCATATCGAAATTCACGAGCGGCGGGGAAGTGTTTCTCATCATCCAGAGATTCCTGGCCCAGTACGCCGGAACCGGTGCCGTTTACATAACGCGCGACAAGCACAGGAAGATCTACGGCATATCACTCATACGCGTGCGGCATATCGGCCCGGCCCTTCACAAAAAGCAGATACCCGCCGCGGAATTCGTCCGGGAATCCGGCGGCATCGATGAGTTCTGCACGCGCCTGTGGACGCGAAGCTCCGCCGGCGGCCTGTACCGGCGCGCGAAAACACGGTATCGATGCAGGAAAATCAGCGCACAACCCACCCATGACAGTGTCGTCATCGATCCGGAGGCGGGTGTGCCAAAGAATCTCGAATACGACGAGAATTCAGATGCACCGCAGGCCCAGTACCAGGGCATCGTTTTCTGACGGCTGACGACCGTCCGCAGCCACAAAGCTGCGAATCAGGCGACGCAACCCCGTGGAGGTTCTACACTGCACGGATGCTCAAGATCGATACCCACGCGCATATCCTGCCCCGCGACTGGCCGAACCTTGCGGCCAAGTACGGCGATGACCGCTTCCCGGTGATGACGCATACCGACGGGCGCCACCGCATCTACAAGGACAGCAAGTTCTTCCGTGAGGTGTGGGATTCGGCCTTCGACCCGCAGACGCGGATCGACGACTACGCCCGCTTCGGCGTGGACGTGCAGGTGATCTCCACCGTGCCGGTGCTGTTCTCGTACTGGGCGCCGGGGCATCAGGCGCTGGAACTGCACCGCCACCTCAACGACCACATGGGCACGGTCTGCCGCGACCACCCGCGCCACTACGCCGGCATCGGCACGGTGCCATTGCAGGCACCGAATCTGGCAATTCGCGAACTGGAGCGCTGCATCGACGAACTGGGCCTGCAAGGCGTGCAGATCGGTTCGCACTGTGGCGACTGGAACCTGGATGCTCCCGAGCTGTTCCCGTTCTTCGAGGCGGCCGCCGATCTCGGTGCCGCCGTGCTGGTGCACCCGTGGGACATGATGGGCATGGCCAGCATGCCGAAATACTGGATGCCGTGGCTGGTCGGCATGCCGGCCGAACAGTCGCGCGCCGCCTGCTGCCTGGCCTTCGGCGGCGTGCTGGAACGACTGCCGAAGCTGCGCGTGATGCTGGCCCACGGCGGCGGCAGCTTCCCCGCCACGATCGGTCGCATCGAGCACGGCTTCCGCATGCGCCCCGACCTGGTCGCCACCGACAACCCGCGCAACCCGCGCGAATATCTCCAGCGTTTCTACTTCGATTCCTGCGTGCACGACGATCAGGCGCTGCGCTACCTGCTGGATGTGACCGGCGTCCGCCAGGTGATGCTTGGCACCGACTATCCTTTCCCGCTGGGCGAGCAGGAGCCGGGCAGCGGCATCGAGGCGCTGGGGCTGGACGAGGCCGAACGTGCCCGCCTGTTCCACGGCACCGCGCTGGAATGGCTGGGCCTGCCGCTGCACCGTTTTGTCCCCGACTCCCATTCCAAGGAATCCGCATGAGCTTCCTGCGCACCACCTCCCTGATCACCGGCGTGCTGGCCGCGACTCTGCTGCTGGCCGGCAACGCGCACGCCGCCGAGGTCAACATGGCCAACGGCAACGTCACCTTCAGCACGCCCGACCACTGGCTCGGCATCATGGAAACCCAGGGCGATCCCGAGGCCCGGGTTTTCCAGGTCCCCGACCCCTCGCCCACCGGCAAAAGCGATCTGGCCCGCGTCACCGTGACGGTGAAGCAGGTCGGCGACATCGGCGGCTTCCAGCAATACATGAGCGACGCCACCGCCAAGGCCATGGCACTGCCCGGCTACCAGTCCAGCGACATGCCGGTCGGGCCGAACAGCAGCACCTACACCGCCCAGGAAAACGCCAGCGCCTTCAGCTACGTCGAGCACTACTGGTTCAAGGACGGCCTGGCGATCCAGTTGCGTTGCGTGCGCCCCAGCCAGAGCCAGGCCGGCAGCAACTGGACAAGCAGCTTCGACAAGGGCTGCGATGCGCTTGCCGCGCAGCTGAAATAATCCCCCGGACCACGAAGCCGGCGCTGGCCAGCATGCGCCGTGCCGCGGAAGGTGCGGCCGCCGGAGCAGTCCCGCACGAGAAACCGACAGGACATCACCATGCCCCACTACCAGGCCACCACGGAATGGGCACGTGCCCACGATGACGCCGACCCGCTGCGCGCATTCCGCAACGAATTCCTGATCCCGCAGCACGAAGGCCGCGACAGCACCTATTTCTGCGGCAACTCGCTGGGCCTGCAGCCGCGTGCCGTGCGTGAGGCGGTCGACGCCGAACTGGACCGTTGGGGCGAGCTCGGCGTCGAAGGCCACTTCAACGGACCGCTGCCGTGGATGGACTACCACGAATTCGTGCGCGACGATCTCGCCGCCGTGGTCGGCGCCAGGCCTTCCGAAGTGGTGGCGATGAACACCCTTGGCGTGAACCTGCACCTGATGATGGTCAGCTTCTACCGCCCCACCGCCGAGCGCCACGCGATCCTGATCGAAGCCGGCGCCTTCCCTACCGACCGCTACGCGGTGGAATCGCAGATCCGCTTTCACGGCTTCGACCCGGCCACCGCGCTGATCGAGCTGGAAGCCGACGAACCCAACGGCATCGTCTCGCCCGCCGCGATCGAACGCGTGCTGGCCGAACACGGCTCGCGCATCGCACTGGTGATGCTGCCCGGCGTGCAGTACCGCAACGGCCAGGCTTTCGACCTGAAGGCGATCACCGAACTGGGTCACCGCCACGGCTGCACGGTCGGCTTCGACCTCGCCCACGCGGTTGGCAACCTGCCGCTGCAACTGCACGACAGCGGCGCCGACTTCGCCATCTGGTGCAGCTACAAATACCTCAACAGCGGCCCCGGTGCGGTCGGTGGCGCCTTCGTCCACGAGCGCCATGCGCAGGCCGTGCTGCCACGCTTCGCCGGCTGGTGGGGGCATGACAAGACCACCCGTTTCAAGATGGGCCCGGAATTCGTGCCCACGCCCGGCGCCGACGGCTGGCAGCTGTCCAACCCACCAATCCTGGCGCTGGCGCCGCTGCGCGTGTCGCTGCAACTCTTTCGCCGCGCCGGCATGCAGGCGCTGAGCGAAAAATCACGCCAGCTCACCGGCTACCTGGAATGGCTGGTGCAGACGCAGCTGGCTGGCGTGCTCGAAGTGGTCACCCCGGCCGACCCGCAGCGCCGCGGCGCCCAGTTGTCGATCCGCGTGGTCGGCGGCCGCGAGCGCGGCCGTGCGCTGTTCGAATACCTGATGGCCCACGGCGTGATCGGTGACTGGCGCGAACCCGACGTGATCCGCATCTCCCCCGCCCCTCTGTACAACCGCTTCGCCGATTGCCTGGCGTTTGCCGAAGCCGTGCAGGCCTGGCACCGCGGCGGCTGAAGCGGCTTCAACAGGAAAGCCGGCCAGGTACGCAACGCCCGCTTCAGGACGCTGGCCAACGACACGACACGGCAACCTGCGTGCTTGTCGTGGTCACTTCCGGGGATGCCGGACCTGCCCCTCGCCACGCACCACGAAGCGCTCCACCGTGAGCGCCTCGGCCCCCATCGGGCCATAAGCATGGAGACGGGTGGTGGAGATGCCGATTTCGGCTCCCAGCCCCAGTTCACCGCCGTCGGAAAAGCGCGAGGAGGCATTGACCATCACCACCGCGGAGCGGATCGCCTGCACGAAGTGCCGCGCCGCGTCTTCATCGGCAGTGGCAATGACCTCGGTATGGTCAGATCCATAGCGGTGGATGTGGTGTATTGCGCCATCCAGATCGTCCACCACCCGCACAGCGAGTATCAGGTCGAGAAATTCCGCAGCGTAATCGTCGTCCGTCGCGGCTTGCATGCCGGGCACCAGTTCCATGCTGGCCGGATCACCACGCAATTCCACGCCGAGCTCACGCAAGGCGGGAGCCGCCCGGGGCAGGAAATCCCGGGCGATGTCCCGGTGCACCAACAGGGTTTCCAGTGCATTGCACACGCCTGGGCGCGAAGTCTTGCCATCGATCAGCAGCTCCAGAGCCAGGTCGGGGTCAGCGGCACGATCGACGAACAAATGGCAAACACCCTTGTAGTGCTTGATCACCGGCACGCGTGCATGCTCGGCGACGAAACGGATCAGCCCCTCGCCACCGCGCGGAATGGCCAGGTCGATGACATCGGAGAGCTGCAGCAACTCGACCATCGCTTCGCGACGAAGATCCTCGACCAAGGTCAACGCGGCATCCGGCAAGCCGTGCGCACGCAGTGCCGTCTTCAAGGCAGCGGCAATAGCGACATTGGAGCGGAGGGCTTCCGAACCACCGCGCAGGATCACCCCATTGCCTGCCATCAGGCACAGCGCGGCGGCATCGGCGGTGACATTGGGCCGCGCCTCGTAAATCATCGCCACCACGCCCAGAGGAATGCGCACGCGCTCGATTGCCAGGCCGTTCGGCCGCGTCGAGCTGCGCGTCGTCACGCCAACCGGATCGGGTAACTCCGCAACCTCACGCAAGGCTTCGGCAATACCGGCGAGGCGGGCTTCGTCCAGCCGCAGGCGATCCAGCATCGCGCCCTGCACGCCCCGGGCTCCGGCTTGCCGCATGTCATCGGCATTCGCCGCCAACACATCCGCGGACTGCGCCAGCAAGGCCTCCGCCATGTCGTGAAGAAGAGCACGCTTGGCGCCAGTCTCCAGCGCGGCGACGGCCACGGCTGCCTCGCGACAAGCCAGCGCCAGCTGACGAATGCTGCTCATGCAGATATCTCCCGGGTCGGTTCGAGAAGTGACTCGATGGTTGTCAGGTCGTCGCGATGCACGATTTCATCGCCATGGTTGTAGCCGAGCACGGCATCGATCTCCCGGCTGTGCCGCCCGGCCAGGCGGCGTATCTCGGCAGCGCTGTACTGGCAAAGCCCGCGTGCGATGGCGACGCCGGACGGATCGACGATTTCAACCAGGTCGCCCCGGTGAAACTCGCCTTGGGCATCCACCACGCCCCCCGGCAACAGCGATACGCGATCGCCCGCCAGAGCGCTGGCTGCTCCCGCATCGACGCGGATGTGCCCCGGCGTGGCCGGCATGTGCCGCAACCAGTATTTGCGCGCACGCATTCGCCCGGTGGCGGCGTCGATCAAGGTTCCACGGAGGATGCCATCCTGCAATGCCCGCACGGTTTGCTCGTTCCTGCCGCTGAACAAGGCCGTGGGAATCCCCGCCGCAAACGCCTTGACCGCCGCCTGCAGTTTGGTGCGCATGCCTCCGGTACCCATCTCGCTGCCACAGTCACCGGCCATGGCCAGAATCGCCGGCGACAGCCGGGGAACATGCGTGACCGGCTGTGCCGCAGGGTCCCGCCTCGGGTCGGCGCTGTACAGCGCATCGACGTCCGAGGCAATCAACAACAGGTCGGCATCGATCAAGGCCGCAACGATGGCGGCGAGATTGTCGTTGTCGCCGACCTTCAGTTCATCCACCGCCACGGTGTCATTTTCATTGACCACCGGCAGCACACCGAACCCCAGCAGTTCGCGCAAGGTGGCGCGTGCGTTGAGATAACGGCGACGGTTGCGCAGGTCGTCGTGGGTCAGCAGCACCTGCGCCACCGGGAGCGGAGAGAGCGATTGCCACAACGCGACCATCGGTGCCTGCCCCAGCGCAGCCAGCGCCTGGCGCGCGGCGAGGCCGTCGCCACCGTTTGCGTGTTGACGCAGCAGCGCCCTCCCCGCCGCCACGGCTCCGGAAGAAACCACCACGACCTGTCGACCATCCGCATGACTGGCCACCATGAAATCGGCCAAGGCTCTGGCGTGGCGTGTTGCAAGGCCACCACCATCAGCCGCGAGCAGACTGCTGCCGACCTTCAATACAGCGCGCCGCCAGCGCGGCAAGGGCTGTTCGGGCAAGGCTGCATGTGCCACTTTCATGTCGCTTGCAGTCATGCCGGCAGCCTCCTCAACCGTCGAGTGCGCTCAGGCGAGCGTGCAACTGATCCAAGCGCAGATCATGGCCCGAACCGGGCGAAACCCGCGCAGCAAGACTGCTCTCGGGCGTGCGGCCCTGCCCTGCATCGGCGGCGGCCTCGGCCGCGGCGCGGTAGGCATCGCGGAACGGCACGCCGGCGGCGGCCTGTTCGATCGCCACGTCGGTGGCGTACATCGCCGGCTCGATCGCGGCGCGCATGGCGGATTCGTTCCAGCTCATCCGCGCCAGCAGGTCGGGGACCAGTTCCAGCGCCATCAGACCGTGGCGCACGCCATGGAAGATCGAGCCCTTGGAGAACTGCAGATCGCGCTGATAGCCCGATGGCAGCGACAGCAGTTGCTCGATCTCGGTGCGCGCGGCGGCCACGCTGGCGTAGCTGGCACGCAGCAGCTCGATCACGTCGGGATTGCGCTTGTTCGGCATGATCGAGCTGCCGGTGGTGTACTCGGCTGGCAGGCTGACGAACCCGAATTCGGCGGTGGTGAACAGCGACAGGTCCCAGGCCAGCCGGCGCAGGTCGAGCAGCGCACCGCCGATCGCTTCCAGCACCGCCATCTCGAACTTGCCGCGCGACAGCTGGGCGTAGACCGGCGACACCTGCATGCGGGCGAAGCCCAGCGCCTGCGTGGTGTGCTCGCGATCCAGCTTCAGGTTCACGCCATAACCGGCGGCAGTACCCAACGGGTTGGCGTCGATCAGCGCCATGGTCTGCCGCGCACGCAAGGCGTTGTCGATGAAGCCTTCGGCAAAGCCGGCGAACCACATGCTGGTGGACGACACCACCGCACGCTGCAGATGGGTATAACCCGGCAACGGCATCGCCGGCTGCGCGGCGCGATCCAGGCAAACCTGCGCGATGGCGCGGCAATACGTTGCCAACTCGACCAGCTTGTCCTTCAGCCACAAACGGGTGGCCACCAGGATTTGGTCATTGCGGCTGCGCCCGGTGTGCACACGACGGCCAGCGTCGCCAAGACGCTCAGTGAGGCGCGCCTCGATGGCGGAATGGCAATCCTCATAGCGCTCGTCGAGCACGAAGCTGCCACTGCGGAAGTCATCAGCCAGCACGTCGAGCTCGCGCTTCAACGCGGCCGCCTCGTCGGCGCTGACCACGCCGATGCTGGCCAGGCCTTCCACGTGCGCCTTGCTGGCGGTCACGTCATGCAGGAAGAACTCGCGATCGAGGATCACGTCATCGCCAGCCAGGAAACGCATGATCTTCGCGTCGATCTGGATGCCGGATTTTTGCCAGAGAGGTTGAGACATGAGAGCGAGTAATTAGTGGAGAGAAGTGAGTGGAAAAGCGAGGAGTGAGTGCAGAGGAGCGAGTGAAGAGTAAAAGCGGAAGCGGCGTGGCGGGAGGCTTGGGGAGTGCGAGCTTCTCTCTCACTTCTCACTCCTCTGAACTCACTCCTCGCTCTCCGATTCCAGCCAGTTCATCCAGGCCCAGCGCCCGGTTGATGTTCTGCATGGCCTGGGTGGCCGCGCCCTTGAGCAGGTTGTCCAGGGTGGCCACGACCACCACGCGCTTGCCGTCGGCAGACAGCGTGAAGCCGCCGACCTCGGCATGGTGGCGATGGGCGATGCGACTGACCCAGGGGGCTTCGTCGAGCACCTTGACCAGCGGCTCGTCGTCGTAGGCGTGGTGGAAGCGCTGCAGCACTTCATCACGCTTCAGCGCACGTGACAGGTACAGGCTGGAAGTGACGGTGAGGCCGCGGAAATGCGGCGCCACGTGCGGCATGAATTCCACCGGCAGGCCCAACTGGAAGCCGGTTTCCTTCTCGTGCATGTGCCCGGTGAGCGCATAGGGCATCAGGTTGTCGCGCAGCTTTTCCGGATCGTTCTTGTCCGAAGGCGTGGTGCCGGCACCGGAGTAGCCGGAGACACCGAAACATACCGGCGGCGCCGCCAGCAGATCCTTCAGCGGCATGATCGACAGCTGCATCGCGGTGGCATAGCAGCCGGGATTGCTGATGCGCTTCTGGCCGCGATACTGGCCACGGGTGAGTTCGGGCAGGCCGTAGTACCAGCTCCGGTCGAAGCGATGATCGGCGGAAAGATCGACCACCAGCGTATCCGGCGCGGTCTGGTCGATCGCCTCCACATAGGCCTTGGCCTTGCCGTTGGGCAGGGCCAGGATCACCACGTCGGCATGCTTGCCGGCCACTGCGGCGGCGTCGAGGTTCTCGTAGCGCAACTCGCCGGTGTACGCGTCGCTGTGCTCGCTGACGCGCTGGCCATCCAGCTCGCGTGAGGAGACGAAGCCCAGTTCCAGTGCCGGATGCGCCACCACCAGGCGGATCAGTTCCGCCCCGGTGTGGCCGCGGGCGCCGACGATGCCGACGGTTTTGTTGTTGCTCATGATTTGCCGCCTTGCTCAAGTTTGAAGGCCAGATGCGTGTTCACTGCCGGCCATTCCGATTCGATGATGGAAAACACCACGGTATCGCGCCAGCTGCCATCGGGCAGGATGCGGTGGTTGCGCAGCACGCCTTCCTGCTTCGCGCCCAGCCGCTCGATCGCCGCGCGGCTGCGCTGGTTGAGCCAGTGCGTGAGGAACTCCACGCGGATGCAGCCCAGCGTTTCGAACGCATGCCGAAGCAACAGCCATTTGCATTCGGTGTTGACCGCACTGCGCTGTACCGCCGGCGCATACCAGGTGTAGCCGATTTCCAGCCGGCGGTTGGCCGCGTCGCCATGACAGTAGCGGGTGCAGCCGACGATCTCGCCGCTGTCCTTCGAACGCACGGCGAATGGCAGCGCCGTGCCCGCCGCCTGCTGCGCCAGCGCGGCATCCACGTAGGCAGCCACCGCGTCCGGCGCCGGCACGGCGGTGTACCACAGCTTCCACAGCTCGCCGTCGGCGGTGACACGGCGCAGATCGTCGACATGCGCGGGCGCCAGTGGCTCCAGCCTCACATGCCGGCCTTCCAGTATCAGCGGGGAAAGGAAGTCGTCCATCGTCGTCAGCCGATCAGAGTGGGTTGGCGCTGCGCGCAATGCGCCACGCAGCGCGCGATGGTGTCGAAGTTGCCATCCAGGCCGTACCAGAACACTTTCCAATGCGGCTGCTTGAGGCAGCCATCGGACTCCGCATAGTAGAAGATGTTCACCTGATTGCCGTGGCGCGAACGCCAGAACAGCCGCGGGTTCTCCTCGCGCATCACCTGCCATACCGCACGGCCCAGGCCCTCGCCCTGCGCATCATCAAGCACGGCGAATTTGTCGAGGTAGGGCAAGCCATCCTCCATGGTGAGGACCATCGCCGCGCGGTAGTTCTCGCTCACGTAGATGCGATAGGGCACGGTACGCTCGAAGTAGTCGTCCACCAATTGACGGCCGAAGCTCGATTCGATCAGCTCGCGCATGCGCCCGCGGTCGATGCCGTCCCACGAACTGAAGCTGCGCACTTTCTCGCCACGCCGCACCAGCGTGCCTGAGCCCTTGTGGGTGAACAGCTCCTTGGCCAGTTCGGACGGGCGGGTGATCGACACCGATGAGGTCAACGGCAGGCTGTCCAGCAGGTCGGCGATCTGCTCGATCTTCAGGCGCATGCCGCCGTTGATCCACGGCTGCGCCATCAGGTGCTCGTATTCGGTGCTGAGGTTGATCGAGTCGATCACCCTGCCCTCGCCATCCAGCAATCCGCCGGTGCCGGTGAGGAACACGATCTTGTACGGCTGCAGCACGCGCACCAGTTCGTTGGCGGCGATGTCGGCGTTGATGTTGAGGATCTGGCCCTCGTCGGTCTCGCCCAGGCTGGCGATCACCGGGATCGAGTTGGCACGCAGGCCGGCCTCGATCGGCGCCAGGTTGATGCTGCGCACCTTGCCGACCATGCCGTAGCGCTCACGCTCCAGGTAGTCGGCCATGAACACGCCGCTGGCCACCGAGGTGGCGCGGGTGTCCATCGACTGCAAGGCTTCGACCAGCCGCAGGTTCTGCTGCTGGAACACCCGCCGCACGATGCCCAGCGCCTTGGGCGAGGTCACCCGCAGGCCGTCGATGGTGTGCTTCTCGATGCCGGCGGCGGTCAGTTCCTCATCCAGCTGCGGGCCGGCGCCATGCAGCACGATCGGAGTCAGCCCGACCTGTTGCAGGAAGGTCAGCGACGAGGCCAGATCCTGCAATTCGTCGCGCAGCACCGCACCGCCGACTTTGACCACCGCGAAGCGCTTGGCGTCCAGCTCGGCGAAGCGCTTCAGGTACTGCTGGATTTCCTTGGCGCTGCCCATGCTGGAGAGCAGGCGCACGATGGTCTTGCGGGTGTGCTTATGCGTTTCCACGATCGACGATCCGGTAAATGACTTCGGCGTAATGCCGCAACTGGTCCAGTGCGACCCATTCATCGGCGGTATGCGCCTGGGCGATGTCGCCGGGGCCGTAGACGAAGGCGGTATAGCCGGCGGCGGAGAACAGCGAAGCCTCGGTCCAGAAATCCACCGCATTGCCCACCGGAATCTCCAGCTCGTCAGCCAGGTCGCGCGCCGCCAACCGTCGCGCCTCGGCGGTGGCGGTGTCGCCGGCCGGCAGCGAGGGGCCGCGGAAGGTTTCCTCGAAATGCACCGGGGCCGGCTCGACCAGATGACGGAAGCTTTCCAGCAGGCCGTCCGGATGCATCGTCGGCAACGGTCGCATGCCGAAACGCACTTCGGCATCGGGCGCGATCATGTTGGCCTTGATGCCACCTTCGATGCGACCGATGTTGAAGCGCAGCCCGGTCAGCCCGCCGAAGCGCTCGTGCGACTGCGCCGCCACGAAATCCAGCGCCGCATCGCCCCAGCGCACCGCCTGATGCAAGGCGCTGTCGCTCGGCTTCTGCTCGCCCGAAGCATGCCCGGCCTGACCGGCGAAGCGCATCAGCACCGACTGGATGCCACGATGGGCAAGCACGGCCTCGCCGCAGGTCGGCTCGGCCACCAGTACCGCCTGATAACTGCCCGCCGGAAAATCACGCAGGAAGCCGGCAATGCAGCGCGGATCGTTGGCCTCCTCATCCGTGGTGAACAACAGCGCCATGTCGCCGTCGCTGGCGTTGGCCACCGCCAGCAAGGCCGCCGCAGCTCCCTTGATGTCGCAGGCACCGAGGCCGATCGCGCGATCTTCCGTCACGCGCAATTCGTGCGGACTGGCCGTCCACGCCGGCGAATCCGGCACGGTGTCCAGATGCACGTTGAACAGCAGCTTCGGCTGGCCGCGCACCGCGTGCAGGCTCACAGCACCAGCGCCGTGGTCGGTCACCGTGACGGCAAAGCCCGGCAACTGCGCACGCAGGTAGTCGAAGATGCCGTCGGTACCGATGGCGCGCGGCGGATTGCGCGTATCGAAACCGACCAGCGCTTCCAGGTGCCTCAAAGTGGCGTCGAGCAGTTCTTGCCGATTCCCCATTCCCTATTCCCCATTCCCGGCCCGATTGACCTCGGCCCACAGCGTCGAACTCATGCCGAACAGCTTGATGAAGCCCTCGGCCTCCTCCACGCCCCAGTCGGCCGACTGCGCGTAGGTGGCGCCCTTGGCGTTGAGGATGTACTTCGATTCAATCGCCACGGCATCGACCGTGCCACCCTGCGTCTCCAGCGTGACTTCGCCATTGACGGTGGACTGGCTGGAGGCGAGGAAGGCTTCCAGATCGGCCTTGACCGGATCGTGGAAGAAGCCCTCGTAGACCACTTCCACCCACTTGCGCGCCACCTCGGGCTTGAAACGGTTCTGCTGCTTGCTCAGCACTGCCTCTTCCAGCGCACGATGCGCGGCCAGCAGGGAAACCAGGCCCGGCGCCTCGTAGATGATGCGGCCTTTGAGGCCGATGGTGGTGTCGCCGGTGTACAGGCCACGACCCACGCCGTACGGCGCGAACAGCGCGTTGAGCCGGGCCAGGATCTGGTGGCCGGGCAGCTTCTCGCCATCCAGCGACACCGCTTCGCCACGCTCGAAGCCCAGCTTGACCCGCAGCGGTTTGGACGGCCATTCGGCGCGCGGCTTGCACCAGCCGCGAGCGCCCTCGCCCGGCGCCTGCCACTGGTCGATCTCGCCGCCGGACATGGTCACGCCCAGCAGGTTCTCGTTGATGGTGTAGGCCTGCTGCTTGGCGCGCACGCCGAAGCCGCGCTCTTCCAGGTACTTCTGCTCGTAGGCGCGGGTCTGCGTGTGCTCCTTCTGGATCTCGCGGATCGGCGCGACGATCTGGTAATCACCCAGCGACTTCACGGTCAGGTCGAAGCGCACCTGGTCGTTGCCCATGCCGGTGCAGCCGTGCGCGATCGCCCGCGTGCCCAGTTCGGCAGCGCGCTTCAGCGCCGCCTCGACGATCAGGTAGCGGTCGGACACCAGCAACGGATACTGCCCCTGATAGCCCTCACCGGCCCACACGAACGGCTTGACGAAACCGTCCCAGATCGCCGGGCCACCATCGATCGTGACGTGGCTGGCCACGCCCAGCTCTTTCGCCCGGTTCTCGATGAACGCCCGCTCCTCGGCGTCCACGCCACCGGTATCGGCAAACACCGTGTGCACCGCCCAGCCGCGCTCCATCAGCCAGGGCACGCAGAAGCTGGTATCCAGGCCACCGGAGAAAGCCAGGACGATGGCTTTGCCTTCTCCGGCGGAGGGAATGGGGAATGGGGAATGAGGAATGGTCGAGGCGTGCGACATGGCGGTTTTTCCGAAGTGGGTGGAAACGAAAAGTGCTGGATCTGCAAAAAACTGGTCGAGGCGACTCCTATTCCCTACTCCCCATTCCCTGCTCCCGGCTCAACGACGATCTGCGGTTCGCAGCGCACCGGGAAGTTCACGGAGTTGGCGATGAAACAGGCGTGGTGGGCGGATTCATGGGCGGCCAGCGCCTTGGCCGGGTCGCTGTCGGCGCGGATGGTGACCGTGGGGTGCAGCACGACCTCGCTGAAACGGCCGCTGTCGCCTTCGGTGACCATCGTGCCTTCGGCCCGGTCTTCGTAGGCGACGACGACCACGCCGGCGACGGTGGCCATGTGCAGGTAGGACAGCATGTGGCAGGTGGACAGGGCGGTGACCAGCATGTCCTCCGGATTGTGTTTCGTGGCGTCGCCACGGAAGGTCGGGTCGGCCGAGCCGTCCAGATCGGGTTTGCCGGCGATGCGGATCAGGTGTTCGCGGCCGTAGTTGCGATAGCCGTCGGTGCCGCTGCCACGATTGCCGGTCCAGCTCACCTCGACGTGATAGTGGTGCACATGGTTCATGCCTTCGACACCTCCTGCTGTTTCATCAGTGCGGCCAGCTCGGCGTCGCCGTCACCATCGCGGCGGCGCAGGCCGGCGATCACGCCGAGTCGGTTCCGTTCGGGATGGTTCTGGCTGAGCTTGAACTTGCCCTCGATCCGCTCGATCGCGATCTCGACGCCGACGATGCCGTGCAACGATTTTTCGATGTGGTCTTCCGGCGCATCATCCACGCGCCATGGCCGTGGTTCGGTGGCTTCGTGGCGGTCGGTAAGCCGCTCCAGCAGATTGCGCAGCCAGGCCCGGCCACTGACCACCTGCAACCGCCCGTGCACATGCACCACCGCATAGTTCCAGGTGGGCACTTCGCGATGCGTTTCCTGTTTGGTCGGATACCAGTTCGGGCTGATGTAGCCATCCGGCCCACGGAAGATCACCAGCACCTCCGCACCACCCAGATGCACCAGTTCATTGCCGCGCGCCACATGGCCGTGCAACGCACCATCCACCAGCTCGAACGGCAGATGGTTGGCAACCAAGCCATCCACCGTGCCCGCCACCACCGTGGCGAACGGACAATCACGAATCAGCCCATGCAGGACCTCTTCGCGCTTTTCCTCGAAATGCTTCGGTAGATACACGGCGACTCCCGGCTGGCTCCGATTTCCTATTCCCCATTCCCGGCCGCGCACAGCGCGGCCATGACCGCCTTCTGCACATGCAGCCGGTTCTCGGCTTCGTCGATGGCGATGCAGTACGGCGCATCCATCACCGCGTCGGTGGCCTTGACGTTGCGACGCAGCGGCAGGCAGTGGCTGAACAGGCCGTTGTCGGTCAATGCCATCTTGGCCTCGTCGACCATGAAGTGCCGGCTGGCCTCGCGGATCGCCTTCTCCTCCTCCCAGCGACCGAAGTACGGCAGCGCGCCCCAGCTCTTGGCGTAAACGACATGCGCGCCGCGATAGGCCTCCTCGATGTCGTGGCTGACCTTGAGCGAACCACCATTTTCCTCGGCATTCTGGCGGCCGAACGCCATGTAACGCTCGTCCAGCACGTAGTCCGGCGTGGGGCACAGCAGGGTCACGTCCATGCCCATCTTCGTGGCGATCAGCAGCGCCGAGTTGGCCACCGCGGTGTTCAGCGGCTTGGGATGGTAGGTCCAGGTCAGCACGTATTTCCTGTTCTGCAGATCGCCCAGGTGCTCCTTCAGCGCCAGCGCGTGGGCCAGTTCCTGGCAGGGATGGGTGATGGTTTCCATGTTGATCACCGGCACCGTGGCGTATTGCGCGAAAGCCTTGATCACCTTGTCCTGGCGATCCACCGACCAGTCCTGGAATTTCGGGAAGGCACGCACCGCGATCAGGTCGACATAACGGCTCAGCACCCGCGCCACCTCGGCGATGTGCTCCTCGGTGTCACCGTCCATCACACTGCCGACCTCGAACTCGATCGGCCATGCATCCTTGCCCGGCGCCAGCACGATGGCATGACCGCCCAACTGGAACGCGCCCAACTCGAAGCTGGTGCGGGTGCGCATCGAAGGGTTGAAGAACAGCAGCGCGATCGACTTGCCAGCCAGCTGCCGGCCACCCGGCGAGCGCTTGAAGGCCGCGGCCTGCTCCAGCAGCGTGTCGATCTCGGTGCGGCTGAAATCCTGGGTGGTGATGAAATGCCGTAAAGCCATGGGTTGCTCCATTCCAGAAAACAAAAAACCCGGCACGAGGGCCGGGTTTTTTCGTCGATGCACATGGAAAACGCGTGCGACTGCCTACCCGGCCGGATATTCCTTCATCGGTCGGCGCGCACGCGAGGTCATGCCAGCAGCCGCGCGGGCGCTGGTAAGGACGGTAGCGGTATAGACGGCCGAAGACATGAAGGAAAGTCCGCAGGGTGAGCGCGCATCATGACGACAATTTCGCTGCCATGCAACAACAGGAAGAAACACGGCCCCGAAACGACAACGCCGCCAATTGCTGGCGGCGTTGCATGCGGAAAGGCAAACGCGGTTCAGTCAGCCGGTTCGACCTGCACCCGCACACGCAACCGCTCGCCCGGGTCGTAATTCAGGCGAGAGGTGTAAACCTCGCCGCGATAACGGTATTCGACGTCATAGCCGATGATCCGGCGCTGCTCGCTGATCGTGCTGACCTGCCGGCAATGGGTTTCCATGCTCTCGTAATCACGGCCACGACCCGCCCGGTTGCCCACGGCGCCGCCAGCCACGGCACCGGCCACGGTGGCAGCCTTGCGTCCGTCGCCCTTGCCCACGGTATTGCCCAGCACACCACCGATCACTGCACCAAGTACCGTCCCCGCCGTGCTGTTGCCGCCCTCGCGACGGATCACCGGCTGCTCGTAGCACTCCTGGCGGGGCACTTCGGTGCGCGTGACGCCCTGCACGGGATCGGCCCGCAACACGTCGGCCCAGCCGTAGTGCCCGTTGTCATCAATGTTGTTGTAGCGCACGTCCTGTGCATGGACGCTGGCGGCCATCGCGGCGAGTACCAGGGCGGAAAGCCACAGTTTGGTCATGACGACCTCCGGATCTCGAAAACACAGCGGGCACGACCTCGCCCGAATGCCCGGCATTGCAGCAAATTCACGCTGAATACACGCTTAGACCCAGCCCCCTGGCAGGGCTTGCGCAACCACCACTCCGCATGATCCCGGGGATGCCGCAAGCCGCCGAATGGCCTCGAAAAACCGGTGACATGGCTCGCAAGCCGCGCTTACAGACACCCCGGGGCTTGTTAAGATGACGAGTTCGCCATGTTCTGCTCCACCGGCCCCTGCCCCGGACCCACGTCGATGCCGATTTCGCTCTACAACAGCCTGACCCGCCGTACCGAACCGTTCACCCCGCTGGACCCGGACTGCGTGACGATGTACCTGTGCGGCCCCACGGTCTACAACTACGTGCACATCGGCAACGCGCGTGGCCCGGTGGTGTTCGACGTACTGGTGCGGCTGCTGCGCCGGCATTACCCGCAGGTGCGCTACGCCCGCAACATCACCGACGTCGACGACAAGATCAACGCCGCCGCGCAGCAGCAGGGCGTGCCGATCGGCGACATCACCGAACGTTTCGCCCAGGCCTACCGTGAGGACATGGCTGGGCTCGGCGTGCAGCCGCCGGACATTGAGCCGCACGCCACTACCCACATCCAGCCGATCATCGCGATGATCAACCGCCTGATCGACAGCGGCCACGCCTACGCGGCGGAAGGCCACGTGCTGTTCGACGTGAGCTCGTACCCCGACTACGGCCGCCTGTCCGGCCGCGACACCGAGGAATTGCTCGCCGGCGCCCGCATCGAGGTGGCGCCGTACAAGCGCAGTCCCGGCGACTTCGTGCTGTGGAAGCCGTCCACGCCCGAGCTGCCCGGCTGGGACAGTCCATGGGGGCGCGGTCGGCCGGGCTGGCACATCGAGTGCTCGGCGATGAGCGCCGCCCACCTGGGCGAGACCATCGACATCCACGCCGGCGGCGTCGATCTGCTGTTCCCGCACCACGAGAACGAAGTGGCGCAGTCCACCTGCGCGCACGGCGGCAAGACCTTCGCCCGCTGGTGGATGCACAACGGCATGCTCACCTTCGACGGCCGCAAGATGTCCAAGTCGCTGGGCAACGTGCTGCTGGTGCATGAGCTGCTGAAGTTGCATTCGCCCGAGGCGCTGCGTCTGCGTCTGCTCAGCGGGCACTACCGCCAGCCGCTGGACTGGTCCGACGCCGCAATCACCCAAGCCGCCAGCACGCTGGACGGCTGGTACCGCGTGCTGCGCGATCTGGCCGACGTCGAGCTGCCAGCCGGCGAGCTGCCGGTACCGGCGACGGTTGAGGCCGCGCTGTGCGACGACCTGAACACGCCACAGGCACTGGCCGAGCTGTCCGTGCTGGCCGATGCCGCACGCCAGTCCGGCACACCCGAGGCCAAGGCCGCCCTGCTCGGCGGCGGCGCAGCGCTGGGCCTGCTGCAGCAGGATCCGGAAATCTGGTTCCGGCAAGGTGGCGACGAGGTCGATGCCGCACTGGTCGAGGATCTTCTGCAGCAACGCCAGGCCGCCCGTGCCGCCCGCGACTTCGCCCGCGCCGATGCCATCCGCGACCAGCTCGCCGCGATGCATGTGATGATCGAGGACGGCCCGCAGGGCACCCGCTGGAGCATCGACAAGAGCTGAGGTGAGCCTGGCCACGGCATTCCGCGCGATAATGCACGGATGAATGACATCAGCACCGGCGCCGACAAGGCGCAGCAGGAGATCGTCGAGGAGTTCGCCTTCTTCGGCGACTGGACCGAGCGCTACCAGTACCTGATCGACCTCGGCCGGCAACTGCCACCGTTTCCCGATGAGTACAAAACCGAGCAGTACCGCGTGCACGGCTGCCAGTCGATGGTGTGGCTGGTACCCGGCGGCGATGCGTCGAACATGCATTTCGAGGCGGCCAGTGACTCGGCCATCGTCTCCGGCCTGATTGCCCTGGTGCTGCGCGTCTATTCCGACCGACCGGCCGCGGAAATCGTCGCCACTGAACCCGTATTCATCGGCGAGATCGGCCTGGCCAAGCACCTCTCGCCCACCCGATCCAATGGCCTGGCTGCGATGCTGGCCAAGATCAAGGGGTACGCGGCGCAGGTGCTTGCTTGATCGAGAAGTGAGTGAAGAGGAGCGAGGAGTGAGTCAAAGCGGGCTCTCTCTCACTCCTCACTCCTCTCCACTCACTCCTGCTTTTCTTCATGCGGAAAAACGAAGCCCCGCACAGGCGGGGCTTCGAGACGCTTCACGAAAACGACAGACTCAATCGCCCATCTGCTTCTGCAGATGCTCGCGGCGCTCCTGCGCATCCAGCGACAGGGTGGCGATCGGGCGGGCGTCGAGACGGTCAACGCCGATTTCCTCGTCGGTCTCCTCGCAGAAGCCGTAGGTGCCATCCTCGATCCGGCGCAGCGCCTTGTCGATCTTGGAGATCAGCTTGCGATAGCGATCGCGAGTGCGCAGTTCCAGCGAGTTCTCGGTTTCGCGGGTGGCTCGCTCGGCCTCGTCGCCCACGTCACGAACTTCCTCGCGCAGGTTGTCCATGGTCTGGCGCGACTCTTCCACCAACTGCTCGCGCCAGTCGCGCAGCTTGTTGCGGAAGTAGGCCAGGTGCATCGGGTTCATGTACTCCTCGTCGTTTGACGGCTTGTACCCCTTGGGCAACTCGATGACGCTGGTGGAAGGCAACGCATACCGCCCGTCTTCACGGGTAACACCGTTGTCGAGATTTTTTGCAGCAGATTTATTCATTGAGGACGACGAATTTTTCTGGTTCTTGTGAGTGGAGGCGCGACCGGCGTCAGCCGAAGCTGCCCGCGGTGTCACCATGGCGGTTGCGCTCGCCACCTTGCCCTTGAAGAGCCTGCTGGCGGGCGACGGGGATGCGCCTTTCGCTGCCGGTACGGCCTTGGCCGCCGGTATGGCGGCGACCTTGGCTGATTTGACAGGCTTCGTCGCCGGCTTCACGACGGGCCTTGCCGATGCGGCAGATTTCCTGGCGATCGGCTTGGTCGCTGGCTTTGCTGCCTTTTTGGCAACCGGCTGGCTCTTGCCAACGACCTTGCTGTTCTTTGCAACGGTTTTCTTGGCGGCGGCTTTCCCGGCTGTCTTCTTCACTGCCACCTTGGCAGTCGAGGGCTTCGGCTTGGCAACCGGCGTCGCCTTCTTCGACTGCGGCTTGACCGCCGACTTCTTGGTAACGACCTTTTTTGCCACGACTTTTTTCGCGGCCACTTTCTTTGCCACAGCCTTCCTGGCCACGACTTTCTTCACGGTGGCCTTCTTGGCGACGGCCTTCCCGGCCACGGTTTTCTTTGCAGCCGCCTTCTTTGCCACCACCTTCTTCACGGCAACCTTTCCGGTCGAAGCCTTCTTCGTGGCAACTTTCTTCACCGCGACTTTCCCGGTGGCAGCCTTTCTGGCAGGAGCACTGGCCGCCTTTGCCTTCGACTTGCCGGCCTTGGCTTCGTGCCTGACGGTCGAGACCTTTTTCTTCTGCGTCCCGGAGGCAGTCGAACTACGTGTCGTTTTCGCCATATCCCTCACCGTTTTTGGCCGTGGCGGCCGGGTGTTATAGCCCATGTGCCCTACACCGGCAAGCATGCTTCTGGAATACTTGTACTACTGCATGCCGCAAGCTGTTCCGGCAACGTGAATGTCCTGACTCGATTGATACTGTGGTTGCTCCGTTTGTACAAGCGCTGGCTCAGCCCCCTGCTGGGACAGCGCTGCCGGTTCCATCCCAGTTGCTCCGATTATGCCCGGGTGGCGGTCCTCCGCTTCGGACCGTGGCGTGGCAGTCTGCTGGCCGGCTGGCGGTTGCTGCGCTGCCAGCCGCTGTGCTCGGGCGGTGAGGATCCGGTACCCGAACACTTCCACTACCCGCGCTGCGGCTGTCACGGAAAATCCCGCGACAACCGGTAGGTCCGTCATGCTGATGAAGTCGGGCCTCCTCCTACCCGACTGCCAAGGATAGCGCTTGCTGCCGCATTCCGCTCTGAAGCGAACGGCAGCCTCTTACGGCATCGAGCCGTAGCCGCCTTCCACGCCCTTGCTGGCATAAGCCACGGCATCGTGCGGATGCAGGCTTTCCTGGTGCTCGACCCGGATGTGGAAATCGCTCAACGAGGCATCGGCATCGAGCGCTTTCCGGATCCGCCGTGCCGCATCTTCGCAGAACATCAGGTTGCTGCCGTTGGCCAGTGCAAAGGCCTGCTCGTCTTCGCGCTTCACTGCCGTCTGTACCGGGGTACCAAGGGCCTGCTCGACACGATCGATCAGGTCGATCAAGTGGAACTGCGCGCCATCAGCCAGCCTGGTACGCAACTGCGCCACGCTGCGCTGGGCATGCGGCGTGGCGACAATGCCTTTCTCACTGCCCAGCCAGGCCAGTACCGAGGCATGGTCGAGCGGCTGGTCCGCACGGAAGTCGCTGGCGAAGCGGTCCTGGATGAGCTGGCGCGACAATGCGGCCGATGCCGGACAGGTCGAGGAATAAACCACCTCGGTGACAAGTTCGAGCACGAATTTGCCATCGGCAAGGCTGGCCTCGATGGACACCGGATACGAGCGCCAGCCACTGTTGGCACTGCGCAGCGCCGGTCGACGCACCAGATGCTCGAAGCGGATGCCGAGACGGGCACGGTCGGAAAGGCCTTCGTGCGAGTCGAGAAAACCCTGCAGCAACGTACGCAGTGAATCGACCGTCAGGGCCTGCGTGCCCAGTGCCTGTTCCACCTGCAGATACAGGCGCGACATGTGGATGCCGCGTTTGTCCTGACGGTTCAGATTGACGAACGCATCGACCCGCGCACTGCTGCGATGCACCTCGCCGTCGCCGGCGTCGAACTGCACCGGCACCTGGATGTCGGCCATGCCGACCCAGTCCAGCGCGCCGGCAAGATGTGGCTGCGCATGCGCGGCAACGTCGGGCAGCAGGCGGGCGGTGTTTTCCTGATTGGGCATGGGGGAAGTCCTGACTACGGCGGCCATTCTCGCCGCGGAACGGTCAATCTTGGGGCGGGCTTGCCAGCTCGCAATGGTGACGGAAGGGAAACTCTGTGTCCTGAGCGGTCAACCTGTCTGCCGGTGCCATGCACGCGCGGCCTGCCACGCCTGCAACGGCGTGCTCCATCCAGTCTTCGGCTGGCCGGCCTGCAGTGCTGCCAGCGGGTCGCCTGCCTGCATCGCACGTCTGGCCAGCCTGCCGGCATGGTGCGATTCGATCGCACGGAACACGCTGAGCGGACCCGGCAACCGACCCGCCTGCTTCCAGCAGGAAGCCAGATCGCCCAACTGGGCCTTGATCGCCTGTTGCCGCTCCGCACTGGCGGTACGCAACTGCATGCGGTCCAATCCATGCCGGGCCAATCGCGCCATCGGCAACGGCAGGCAATCGCGATCGGCATCCTGCTCAAGCCGAAGCAAGGCGTACAGCAGATGGTTCAGCACGGCGACCCGCGCGGCCCGCTCCGGCGACGCACCTGCGCCGTACCACCACGCCGTCTCGAGCGCGGCCAACGCACCATGCAATGGCTTCGCCGCCGCCAGCTGCGCGGAAAAATCCGTGGCAGTGCCCTGCTCCAACCGGGCCAGCGCCGCCAGCACCGGGGCCAGCCACAGGTCACCGGCAATCGCATGTGCGCGTTCGTCGTCGAACAGCACCCGGGTCAACGGGTGGCGACCGCCACTGGCGGCGGCACCGGCCAGTTCCTCGGCCCACCAGTCGAGCTTGGCCGCAGCCACCTGCGGCTCGCGGATGCCGTAGGCGGCACTGAGCAATTCCTGCTCCAGTGCTGCCAGCGCCACATGGCCGGGATAGCGCTGGCCGTCGACGAAGGCCAGTGCGATGCGCTGCTGCGGCTGCACCGCCAGCCACTTGTCGACGAAACTCTGCAGCACCGCGTTCTGCCCGATCGAATCGCTCATGCCGTGACCGGCTTCAATTCGAGCAGACCGGCCAGTTCGCCGGGATGATCCAAGACCGCGTCGGCGCCCCACTCGTGCGGATTGCCGCCATCGAGATAGCCCCAGCCCACCGCTACCGTGTACAGGCCGCCGGCAGCGCCGGCCTGGATGTCGCGGCGGTCGTCGCCGACGAACAGACAGTGTGCCGGCTGCACGCCAGCCCGCTCGCAGGCCAGCAGGACCGGTGCCGGATCAGGCTTCTTCACCGGCAGGGTATCGCCGGACACCACCGCGCTGGCACGCTTCGCCCAACCGATGCGATCGACCAGTTCGTCGGTGAGAAACGCCGCCTTGTTGGTGACGATGCCCCAGCGCAGGCCGTTCGATTCGATCCGTGCCAGCAGATCCTCGACACCGTCGAACATCTGCGTCCGCTGCGCCATCATGCCCTGGTACAACTGCAGGTAGCGTGGAACCAGTGCTTCCAGCCCCTGCTCGCCACGATCGGCAAAGGCGCAGCGCAATATCGCGCGGCTGCCACGCGAAACCACTTCCCTGACCGGTGCATACGGCGGCAATGGCACGCCCTCCTCCACACATTGTTCGGCCAGTGCCGCATACAGATCCGGGGCGCTGTCCAGCAAGGTGCCGTCCAGATCGAACAGCACGCCCTCGATGGTGGTCGGCAGCATGTTCATGCCGGCTTGCGTGCGCTCAGCACGTAGTTGACGGCCGTGATCCTGCCCAGCCAGGCCTTGCGGCTGAGCGGGTTGTAGCCCAGCCCGGTGACGTCCTCCAGTTCCAGCCCGGCATGCCGCAGCAACCGTCCCAGTTCGGACGGCTTGAGGAACTGCGCGTAGTGATGGGTGCCTTTCGGCAGCAGGCGCATCACGTATTCGGCTCCCAGGATCGCCGCGCCGAAAGCCGCCGGCGTGCGATTGAGGGTGGACATGAACAGCTGGCCGCCCGGTTTCAGCATCGCGGCAAGGTCGTTCACCAGCGCAGCCGGATCGGGCACGTGCTCGATCAGCTCCATGCAGCACACCACGTCGAAACTTTCCGGCTCGGCTCCGGCCAGTACGGCGGAGGACTGCACGCGGTAATCGACGTCGAGTTCCGACTCGTGCAGATGCAGCTTCGCGATCCGGATCACCTTTTCACCAAGATCGATGCCGGTGACTCTGGCCCCCGCACGCGCCAGCGCCTCGGAAAGCAGGCCGCCACCGCAGCCGACATCGGCCACGCGGGCGCCACGCAGATCGGCACGCGCCGCAATGTAGCCCGCACGTACCGGATTCAGATCGTGCAACGGCCTCGATTCACCATCCGGATCCCACCAGCGTGCGGCCAGGCTGTCGAAGCGGGCAATCTCGGCGGCGCTGACGTTTTCCGCGGGGTTCGGCGAAGGGCTGGCTTGGGTGGTCTGCATGGCAGGAATCCTCGGGGACCGGTGATCGGGTTTCAGGCTTCGGCAATGCGCTCGCGCCATGCTCGCACCTTGCCGAGAATCGCGGCGGTATCGACATCGACCAGCTCGCGCGCCGCCAGCTTGCGCTTGCCGGCGATCCACACGTCACTGACCTGGTGCCGGCCGGTGGCGTAGACCAGTTGCGAGATGACGTGGAACATCGGCTGGGTTTCCAGATCGCTCAACCGCACTGCAGCGAAATCAGCCTGCTTGCCGACTTCGATGGAACCGATTTTCGCATCCAGCCCCACCGCCTTTGCACCGTTGAGCGTTGCTGCGCGCAGGGCAAACGCCGCATCGAAGGCGGCTGCATCACCTGCTACCCCTTTGGCCAGCAGGGCTGCGGTGCGCATTTCGCCGAACATGTCCAGATCGTTGTTGGAAGCGCAGCCGTCGGTGCCCAGCGCCACGTTGACACCGGCCGCGCGCAGCTTCTCCGCCGGGCAGAAACCCGAGGCAAGCTTGAGATTGGATTCCGGGCAATGCACCACCGACACGCCGGCGGCGGCACAGGTGGCGATCTCGCCCTCGGTCAGCTGGGTCATGTGCACCGCGATCAGGCGGTCGTTGACCAGGCCCAGCTTCTGCAGCCGCTGGAACGGGCGCAGGCCGCTCTTGGCCTTTTCATCCTCCACCTCCTGTGCGGTCTCATGCGTGTGCAGATGCACCGGGATGTCCAGCTGATCAGCCAGCACGCGGATGCGCTCGAAACTCTCGTCCGACACCGTGTACGGCGCATGCGGCACGAACGCGGTGGTGATCAGTTGCTCGCCGAGGAAGCTGTCATGCACCTCGCTGGCACGGGCGAAGTACTCGTCCTGGGTTTTCGCCCAGGCGGTGGGGAATTGGATCACCGGCAAGCCGACCACGGCACGGAAGCCCATGCGCCGGTAGGTCGCGCCGATGGCATCGGGGAAGAAGTAGTTCTCGTTGGCGCAGGTGGTGCCGCCGCGCAGCATCTCGGCCACCGCCAGTTCCACGCCGTCACGCACGAATTCCGGCCCGATCACCTTGGCCTCGGCCGGCCAGATGTGCTGCTGCAGCCAGACCATCAGCGGCAGGTCGTCGGCCAGTCCGCGCAGCAGGGTCATCGGGTTGTGCGTGTGGCTGTTGACCAGACCGGGGATCAGCGCGTGCTCGCCCAGCTCCACCCGCTCGCGCGGGGCGTAGGCAGCACGTGCCTCGGCGATCGGCAACACGGCGACAATGCGGTCGTCCTGCACCGCCACGGCGTGATTTTCCAGTACCACCGCATGCGGCTCGACCGGCACGACCCAGCGTGCCTCGATCAGCAGGTCGACGGATTGGGGCTGGGATTCGCTCATGCTGGCGTGACTCCTGGTTTCATCTACGCGAAGGGGCGGCCCAGATCATGGTGCCGCCCCCTTGCTGCGGTCTTGCCGACGGGTGGAAAACCATCCCTTTCGTCATTCCGGCTTTTACTGGAATGATGTACCGGCAAAGGCGCGAGCTTCAGCTCGCGTGCCGGTTCGTCACTTGACGCGGCTGTCGTATTCGCCGGTGCGGGTGTCGACCTTGATCACCTCGTCCTGGTTCACGAACAGCGGCACACGCACCACCGCACCGGTTTCCAGGGTGGCCGGCTTGCCGCCGCCACCGGAGGTGTCGCCACGCACGCCGGGATCGGTCTCGGTGATCTTCAGCTCGACGAACTTCGGCGGCTGCACCGCGACGATCACGCCATTGAACAGCGTGACCACGCATTCTTCCTCGCCCTTCAGCCACTTCCAGGCATCACCCATGGCAGCCAGGCTCGCCGGCACCATCTCGAAGGTCTCCATGTTCATGAAGTGCCACTGGCGGTCGTCACCGATGCCGTCGATGAAGGACAACTGCATGTCGGTGTCGAGCACGTCGGCTTCCTCGAAGGAGTCGCTGGACTTCAGCGTCTGCTCGGTGGTGCGGCCGTCCTTCAGGTTGCGGATGCGGATGCGGGTGAACGCCTGTCCCTTGCCGGGCTTGATGAAGTCCGCCTCGGTGATGACCCACGGATCGCCGTTGTGAAGGATCTTCTTGCCTGTCTTGACGTCATTGAGGCCGAGGGTCGCCATGCGTTGTCTGCTCCGAAGTCGATTTCGCCCGGTGGGCGGCTAAAATGGTTGTCTGTCACGGGCCCATCGCCCGATTCAAGGCCCGTCATGATAACCGCAAGCCCCCATGCCCGCCTATCGTCCCCTGCTCCGGGGTGGCGTGAACTGTGGCGCGACGCCATTACCGATCCGGCCGAACTGCTGCAGGCCGTTGGTCTGGGCGACCGTACCGACCTGCTGCCGGCAGATGACGCCGGCTTCGCGCTGCGCGTCCCGCGCGGCTTCGTGGCCCGCATGCGCCGCAACGACCCGTACGACCCCCTGCTGTTGCAAGTGCTGCCGCAGCGTGCGGAGCACGACCGCAGCCCGGGCTTCACCACCGACGCCGTCGGCGACATGGCGTCCAAGGCCGGCCACGGCATCCTGCACAAATACGATGGCCGGGCCCTGCTGATCGCCAGCGGCAGCTGCGCGATCAACTGCCGCTACTGCTTCCGCCGGCATTTCCCCTACGGCGAGGAAATCGCCGCCGCAGCGCAATGGCGCGACGCCCTGGCCCATCTGCGGAAAGATTCCACGATCCGCGAACTGATCCTTTCCGGCGGCGACCCGCTGGCACTGGCCACGCACAAACTGGAAGAGCTGACCCGCGGTCTGGCCGACCTGCCGCACGTGATCCGGCTGCGCATCCACACCCGCCTGCCCGTGGTGTTGCCTGAGCGCATCGACGACGACTTCACTGCCTGGCTGGCCGCCCTGCCGCTGCAGAAAGTGGTGGTGCTGCATGCCAACCACGCCAACGAGTTCGATGCCGCTGTCGACGCCGCCTGCGCCCGCCTGCGTCTCGCCGGGGCCAGCGTGCTCAACCAGTCGGTGCTGCTGCGCGGGGTCAACGACGACGCCGACACGCTGGCCGCACTGTCCGAACGGTTGTTCGCCGCCGGCGTGCTGCCGTACTACCTGCATCAGCTGGACCGCGTACAGGGGGCCGCGCACTTCGAAGTGGACGACGAGCGTGCCCGCGCGCTGGTCGACGCCATCCGTGCACGCCTGCCCGGCTACCTGGTACCCAGGCTGGTGCGGGAAACGGAGGGTGATACGTCCAAACGTCCCCTGTGAACCGGATCGCGGTCACCGTTGCACGGTCTTTCGCTGGCGGCAGGTGACCGAATCCGCTACAAACATCGACAGCCAGCAACCGCGCAAAGCCATCGACGGCCAGCAGACCGTCCCTACGTCGTGAAACGCCACGCCTCATGAAAAAAGACTACGTCATCAAGATCCTCTTCATCGAAAACTCGCTGGAGGAGGCCGAGCAGATCATCAGCCTGCTCCGCAACACCGGCATTGCGGTGCGCCCCGCCCGCGCCACCAACATGGAACAGGTGCAGGCGGCTGTCGAGGAACTGGAACCGGACGTGGTGATGTTCGACCCGGCCATCAGCACCATCGCCCAGAGTGAGGCGGTACAGGTGCTCGATGCCTGCGGCCGCGACTATTCGCTGCTCGGCCTGATCGGCTCGATGGAGAACCAGATCGTGGCCGACCTGTTCGCCCACGGCGCACGTGGCGTGGCCCTGCGCAGCCAGCCGAAGCAGTTGATCGCGGTGCTGCAACGCGAATTCGAGGCACTGCAGACACGTCGCCAGGTACGCCGGCTGGAAACCGCGCTGCGCGAGTCGGAACGTCGCTGCGACGCCCTGCTCGACTCCTCCACCGACGCGATCGCCTACGTCCACGAAGGCATGCACGTACGCGCCAACAGCGCCTACCTGGAAACCTTCGGCTACGACAGCTTCGACGACCTGCTCGGCCTGCCGGTGATGGACATGGTCGACTCGACCCATGCCGACGAATTCAAGGCCCTGCTCAAGGGGCACGCCCGGCAGGAAAAAGTACCGGCACAGCTGACCCTGCAGGCCCGCCGGTCCGACGGCAGCCACTTCGATGCCACCGTGGAGTTCGCCCCGGCAACCTTCGAGGGCGAGCCCTGCCTGCAGATCGTGTTCCGCCGGCAACTGGTCGACCCGACCATGCTGGAACAACTCCAGCGCGACCCGGTCACCGGCCTGTTCAACCGCCAGCGCATGCTCGAGTCCATCAACGATGCGGTCATCGCCGCCACCAAGGGCAAGATGGGCCAGTCGCTGCTGCTGATCGAGCCGGACAACTGGAGCTCTCTGGTCGGCGGCATCGGCCTGGGCAGGACCGATGAGCTGCTCGCCGCCTTCGCCGAGCGCACCCGCATGCTGCTGGGCCCCGACGATGTTGCCGGCATGCTGGCCGAACACACGCTGGGCGTGGTGCTCGACTCGCGCCCGGACGAAGCCATCAAGGAGTGGATCGAAAAGCTCCAGCACAGCATCGGCAGCGAGATTTTCGATGCCGGCTCCAGTTCGATCACCATCACCGCCAGCATTGGCGGCAGCCTGCTGGGCGAGAAAAACGCCAACAGCGAAGTGCTGCTCGATCAGGCCAGCCAGGCGCTGCGCTCGGCACAGAGTCTCGGCGACAGCAAGGTCGAACTGCACGATCCCGCCGCCCGCGAAAAAGCCGACGAGGAGCGCGAGCGCCACTGGCTGGGGCTGTTGCAGCAGGCATTGGCCACCGACGGCATGGTGCTCTACCACCAGCAGACCATCAGCCTGCAGGATGCCGAGGGCGATTACTCGGAAATCCTGCTGCGCATGAACGGCCCGCAGGGCGAAGTGTTGCCGGGCTTCTTCATGCCGATCGCCGAGAAGCACAACCTCACCGGCGCCATCGATCGCTGGGTCCTCGGGCAGACCATCAAGGCGCTGAAGGCGCGCGACAACCGGGGTTCGCGGACCACGTTCTTCGTCAAGCTCACCGCCGCCTCGCTGCAGGACGAGACGCTGTTGCCGTGGCTTGGCCAGCAACTCGGGCAGGCCGCCCTGAAACACGGCCAGCTGGTTCTGGAAATGACCGAAAGCAAGGTGATGACCCTGCTGCGCCCGGCCCAGGAATTCGTCAACGGCTGGAAGAAGCTGGGCGGCCAGTTCGCGCTGGAGCAGTTCGGCTCCGGCCTCAACTCGTTCCAGTTGCTCAACCACATCGACGCCGATTACCTGAAGATCGACCGCAGCTACATGGCCGACCTGCCGAAGCACGAGGACAGCCAGAAGAAGGTCGCCGAGATCTGCCAGCAGGCTCGTGAACTGCAGCGCCTGACCATCGCCGAATGGGTCGAGGACGCCACCAGCACATCGCTGCTGTTCGCCTGTGGCGTCGACTTCGCGCAGGGCAACTTCCTGCAGGTACCACAACGGCTGGAATGACCGTCACGGCAAGCGGGAGGCTTGCATTGCACCGGCAGCCTTCCGTCCCTGGTTACGACCGCACCACGCCAACCTGCCGCCATCACAGACAGAAAAACGAAAGCCCCCGCGGATCACTCCACGGGGGCTTTCGCCTGCATCACCGGCCGTTTCCGGCCGGGCGCTTTTCTTCTTACTCGGCAGCGGCTGCTGCGGCAGCGGCGGCCTTCGCGTTGGCCTTGGCGGCGGCAGCGGCGGCGATGTCTTCCTTGATGCGGGCGGCCTTGCCTTCCAGGCCACGCAGGTAATACAGCTTGGCACCACGCACCTTGCCCTTGCGCTTCACCTGCACCGAATCGATGGTCGGGCTGTGCGCCTGGAACACGCGCTCCACACCGGTACCGTGCGAAATCTTGCGCACGGTGAAGGCCGAATGCAGACCGCGGCTGCGCTTGGCGATGACAACGCCCTCGAACGCCTGCACGCGCTCACGGTTGCCTTCCTTCACCTTCACGTTGACCACCACGGTGTCGCCGGGGCCGAAGTCCGGCAGCTGGCGGGTGATCTGCTCGGATTCGAACTGTTCAATGATCTTGTTCATGGCGCACCTGTTCGGTTCACTTTAGCTTTGTCAGTCAATACCGCGACCGTCATTCGGCCGCATCGTCTTGCCGCGTCAGCCCCTGCCGGGCGTATTCGCGACGGAATTCATCAAGCAATGCGCGGGATGCAGCATCCAGTCCACGCCGTGCCAACAACTCCGGGCGCCGCAACCAGGTCCGTCCCAGCGATTGCTTGAGGCGCCAGCGGGCAATGGCCGCGTGGTCACCGGAGAGCAACACTTCCGGTACGTCTCCCAGTGCGTCATGCACCGGTTTTCCATAGTGCGGACAATCCAGCAGGCCATCCGAGAATGAATCCTGCTCGGCCGACTGCGCGTCGTTCAACGCGCCGTCCTGCAAGCGCCCCACCGCGTCGATCACCACCGCCGCAGCAAGCTCGCCACCGGACAGCACATAGTCGCCGATGGAAAGCTCCTCGTCGACCTCGTGCGCCAGCAGGCGCTCGTCCACACCTTCGTAACGCCCGCAGAGCAGTGCAAGCCGCGGCAATTTCGCCAGCGCTTCCACCCTGCCCTGCGTCAGCCGCGATCCCTGCGGACTGAGATAAACCAGATGCACCGGTTCCGGTGCCGCCGCCCGCATCGCCGCAAGGGTGCTGCGCAACGGCTCGATCATCATCACCATGCCCGGACCGCCGCCATACGTGCTGCTGTCCACGCTGCGATGCCTGTCGGTAGCGTAGTCGCGCGGGTTCCAGGCTTCCACCTGCAGCAGCTTGCGCTGCTGCGCGCGTCCCACTACACCGACTGCGGCACACTGGCGCACGAAGTCGGGAAACAGGCTGACGACATCGATGCGCATGATCCGCAGATCCTCAAGTCCCACAAACTGGCGACGTCAGAATTCGGGATCCCAGTCCACCACCATGCGGCCAGCGGACAGGTCCACCGAACGCACATACGATCCCTGGACAAAAGGAATCAGCCGCTCACGCGAGCCATCCCTCACCACCACGACATCGTTGGCACCGGTGGCGAACAGGTGACTGACCCGCCCCAGCATCACGCCTTCCGTGGTGACGACCTCGAGTCCTTCGAGATCGACCCAGTAATACTCACCTTCCGCGGGAGGAGGCAGCCGCTCGCGGTCAACATAGATATCGTTGCCAACCAGCATTGCCGCCTGATCGCGATCGTCCACTCCGGGAAACCGGGCCACCATGCCCTTGCCCTGCGTACGACCCTTCACTCCCGAGATCCGCGTCTCCGTACCCGGCGCTGCAACGAGCAGCCATGGCTGGTAGTCGAAGATCCGCATGCGCGGCTCGGCCCAGGATTCGATCTTGAGCCAGCCCTGCACGCCATACAGCCCGACGATGCGTCCGATCAGGACACGCCGCCCGGCTGCAACACCACTCATCGACGCAGTGTTCAGGCAGCCGGCTGCTGCAGCTTGCCGGCTTCCTTGAGCAGGGCGGCGACCTTGTCGCTCAGCTGGGCACCCTTGCCCACCCACTCCTTGACGCGATCCACGTTCAGCTCAAGGCGCTTGTCCTTGCCCGACGCGACCGGGTTGTAATAGCCCACGCTCTCGATGTTGCGACCGTCGCGCTTGCTGCGCTGGTCGGTCACCACGACGTGGTAGAACGGACGGCCCTTGGCGCCACCGCGCGAAAGACGAATCTTGACCATTGGTAAAACTCCAGAATTGCCGAACCGGCGGCAGGCGCACGGGATCCATGCGCGGGAAACGAGGCATTTTAAAGGGGGATTGGGAAAAATGGAATAGGGAATGGGAAAAGTCCCTTCCCGCCCTTCAGCGCGGCGGCAGGCCGCCCATACCACCCATGCCACCCATGCCCTTCATGGCGCCACGCATCTGCCGCATCAACCCCTTGGTACCACCGCGGGACAGCTTGGACATCATCTTTTCCATCTGCATGTACTGCTTCAGCAGACGGTTGACATCGGCCGGCTGGGTACCGGAGCCGCGTGCCACGCGGGCACGGCGCGAGCCGTTGAGCAGATCCGGATGACGGCGCTCCTTCTTGGTCATCGAATTGATGATGGCGATCATCCTGTTCATCTCACCATCATTGACCTTGGACTTCACGCTGTCCGGCAGGCTGGACACGCCGGGCAGCTTGTCCATCAGGCCGGCCAGGCCACCCATGTTGCCCATCTGCTCGAGCTGGTCCCTCATGTCGTTCAGGTCGAAGCGCTTGCCCTTCATCACCTTCTGGGCCAGTTTCTGCGCCTTGTCCTGATCGACCTTGCGCTCGACTTCCTCGACCAGCGACAGCACGTCGCCCATGCCGAGGATGCGCTGGGCCAGACGATCGGGATGGAACGGTTCCAGCGCGTCGGTCTTCTCGCCCGCGCCGAGGAACTTGATCGGTTTGCCGGTGACGTAACGCACCGACAACGCCGCACCACCGCGGGCATCACCGTCGGTCTTGGTCAGCACCACGCCGGTCAGCGGCAGCGCTTCGTTGAACGCCTTGGCGGTGTTGGCGGCATCCTGGCCGGTCATCGAGTCGACCACGAACAAGGTTTCGACCGGGGTGATCGCGGCATGCAGTGCCTTGATCTCGGTCATCATCGCCTCGTCCACGTGCAGGCGGCCGGCGGTATCGACCAGCAGCACGTCGATCACCTCGCGCTTGGCGGCAGCGATCGCGTTCTTCGCGATGTCCACCGGATTCTGCCCCGCCTCGGACGGGAAGAATTTCACCCCGACCTGCTCGGCCAGCGTGCGCAACTGCTCGATCGCCGCCGGGCGGTAGACGTCGCAGCTGACCACCATCACCTTTTTCTTCTTGCGTTCGGTCAGCAGGCGCGCCAGCTTGGCCACCGTGGTGGTCTTGCCCGCGCCCTGCAGGCCGGCCATCAGCACCACGGCCGGCGGCTGCTGGGCAAGATTCAGCTCGGTGTTGGCCGCACCCATCACCACGGTCAGCTCGTCGCTGACCACCTTGATCAGCGCCTGCCCTGGCGACAGGCTCTTGATCACGTCCTGGCCGACCGCACGCACCTTGATGCGCTGGATCAGCGCCTGCACCACCGGCAATGCCACATCGGCTTCCAGCAGCGCGATGCGCACCTCGCGCAGGGCCTCGCGGATGTTTTCCTCGGTCAGCCGGCCGCGGCCACGCAGGCGGTTGACGGTGGTGGAAAGGCGTTGGCTGAGTGACTCGAACATGGGGGACGTTGATGAAAGCCGGAGCGGACAGGCAAATATATCAGATCACCTGCCGCCTCCCGGCAAGCCATGCCCGCGACATGCCGCACGGCCATCCGAAACGACGGAATTCTCAGGCACCTCACCAGAGCCGGATCAGTCGTTCCCGCCCAACCGGCGATAGACCAGATACGAGTACACGCAGGGAATCAGCGCTGCCACGACGATCGCAGCCGGCATCAACCACACCGGCGCGCCGGTCATCAGGCTGACCACCGTCACCACGCCAGCCAGCATGAACACCCAACCTCCCAGCCGGTGCGTGCGCTCCCACACAGCGTCGTTGGCCAGTGTCCACGGCGTGCGGATGCCGATGAAGAAATTCTTGCGCAGCTTCCCCATGTAATTGCCAAGCACCATCAGCAGCACACCGACGGAAAGCATCGCCACCGCCCGCATGGGCACGGCATGCCCGGCCCCCTTCAGCAAGACGGACAAGCCGACCACCAGCATCACGCCCTGGATCGCCAGCATCACGATGCCGTAGACATCGGCGAAGGGCGTGATCTCAAACCTGCGTGGCGAAATGCGCGGCAACAGCAGTGTGAGGAAAGCCAGCGCCAGGATCATCAGCGCGGGAAAGGCAGCAGCGCCAAAGCGGGACATGGTGCCGTTGACGTTCCCCTGCAGATCCCAGTGCACGGGCACCTGTGCCGGCAGGTGCGGATACAGCCAGACGGCGGCAACCAGCGCGATCAGGAAAAATGCCATCGAGACAAGGAATGTACGGGTGGACATCATGATTTGCCTCCAGAACGGCCCTTGGCCGGGTGGCTGCCCGATGAATCGCCCCCGGGCGAGAACAGGTCCAGCACCATTCGCGCCAGATCCTCGAACACGGTGCTGTTGAGCGAATAGACGATGTACTGGCCGCGCCGCTCGGTACGCACGAGGTCGGCGCGCTTGAGCACGTTGAAATGGTGCGACAGCGATGCGGCCGAGATGTCGAACGCCTCGCCGATCTCGCCGGCACTCAACGAACCGCCCTGCAGGCGCTTGAGAATCGCGCGCCGGGTCGGATCAGCCATGGCCTTGAAGACCTCCTGTTGCTTCATCGGCAGCGCGGCCAAGTCGTCATGTTTATATATTTAGACAAATATCTAAATAATGCAAGGGCCGGATTCCAGCACACCCTGCCTGCACGGGGCAGAAGCCCTGTGCGACACTTTGCAGTCATGGTCATCCATCTCCTCGCCCTGCTCGCCATTGCACTCTACCTCGCTGCCGCAGGTGGCCTGGCGCGACCGCTGCTGAGCGGCGGCCAGCCGCTGAACCGGCTGGCGCTGACCCTGGCCAGCGGTGCGGTTGTCCTGCATGCCGGCATCCTGCTGGGCATGCACCGCGGAGCGCTCGACCTGCATTTCTTCGCCGCGCTGTCGCTGGTTGCCTTCGTGGTTTCCGCACTGACCCTTCTGGTGAATGCCTCGCGGCCGGTCGCCGCGCTGGGCGTGATCGTGTTCCCACTGACCGCCGCCCTGATTGCCGTGGACAGTTTCCTCGCCCCGTCGACGACACCGTATGCGATGGACTGGCAAATCAAGCTGCATGTCACGGTTGCGCTGATCGCGTTCGGCATTCTGTCGATCGCCGCCGTACTGGCAATTTTCCTGGCACTGCAGGAGCGCGCCCTGCGCCACCGCCGGTTCGGCCCGTGGTTGCGCGCACTGCCACCTCTGACGCTGACCGAGAGTCTGCTGTTTCGCCTGATCGGCGCCGGCTTCGTGCTGCTCACGCTGACCCTGCTGACCGGCGTGCTGTTCGTCGACAACCTGTTCGGCCAGCATCTGGTGCACAAGACCGTGCTGTCGATCGTCGCCTGGCTGGTATTCGGCGTGCTGCTGTATGGCCGCTGGCGCCACGGCTGGCGCGGCACCCGCGCGGTCAACCTCACCCTGGTCGGCATGGCCGTGCTGGCGCTGGCCTTCTTCGGCAGCAAGGCGGTACTGGAGCTGATCCTGCACCGGCCGGTCTGACCGGCCGGGATTCGGGATTCGGGAAAGCGTAGGGCGGGCACTGCCCGCCAATGGCGGCTCCGGCGATTCCGGGAGATCACGCTTGCCGCTTTGCTTTTTGGCGAAGTGGAAAAGCCGCGGGCAGTGCCCGCCCTACGCCTCGCGAAGTTGAAGAGAAAGCTGACGGGCGGTATCCGCCCTACGCTCTGGCCTTCTCTGCCGCCGCACACGACGGCTCCGCGCAGAGTTTCCACACGAAGCGGTGGCGGGCCTCGTGGTAGCTGCGGTCGGGGCCGAAGAAGTTGCGGCGCATTTCGACCAGTTCCTCTTCGGCATAACGATCCAGCGGCTTCACGCTTTCATCCTGCGCACGCCGACGTGCTTTCTCCACCAACGAGGCGCGATGTGCTTTCGATTTCAGACCCGGCTCCAGCTCGCGCAACACGGCCGCCTCCAGATCCGGCTCGTCGAACACGCCATCGATCAGGCCAATGCGGATGGCGCGGGCGGTACCGACCGGCTGCAGCGCATCGGTGAGGTGACGGGCAGTGGCCTCGCCGACGCGGCGGGGCAGCAGATAAGTCCAGAACTCCGAACCGTACAACCCGCCCATCCGCTTGTAGTGGGGATTGAGCACCACCCCGTCACGGGCGTAGACGCGATCCGCGGCCAGCGCCAAAGTCACGCCGCCGGCTCCGGCGTTGCCTTGCAACAACGACACCACCTGCTTGTCGGCCGTGGTCGCGATCGCCCGCACCAGCGCGTTCATCGCCAGGATGTTGCGCCAGGACTCTTCGCCAGGATCGTCCGCCGCCTCGATCGCGTTGAGGTCGATGCCGTTGGACCAGAAATCACTGCCGCCGCACAGCACGATCACCTTGGTCGGACGTTCCAATGCCTGCTGGTAAGCCGCCAGCAGGCGCTCGCAGTGGCCGGTGTTCATCGCCCCGTTGAGGAAATCGAAATGCAGCAGGCCGACATGGCCCTGCTCGCGGTATCGGATCTCCTGGAAGGTTTCCTGCCCGGGAAGTGCGTCAAGAGCCAGCGGCAATGCCGGCACCGAAGCTGCCCGTTCGCCCAGCACCTGCACCGCCGGCAACTTGATGCCGTCCTTGCGACGCAGATGGCTCAGCCAGATCGCTCCGTCGCCGGTGGCGATGCAGACCGCGCCGTCACGCTGCGCCAGCAGTTCACCCGGCTCGCCGCGCAACCGTGATTCCACATGGGCGCCGAATACCCTCACCGGCAGCCCTGCGACCTGTGCCTGGGTGCCGGGAGCGCTGTCGGCGCAGCGGATGCGGGCGAGGATGTCGGCCGTCGGCGCACTCCAGTCGAAGCGCCGATCCGCCTGCCGACAGGACGGACGCTCGCAACCGCGCATTTCTCCCGCAAACGGCTCCGGGCGTTCGCCCCGCTCGAACATCGCCACCGCCCGCAGCACCGCGTCGGTAGCAGCCTGAGTGGTTTCGCGCCGGTACACGGCGCTCTTGGCGGCTGTCCGCAACGGGAAGTCCGCCCATGCCCAGATCGGTCCGCCATCAAGCTCTTCGCGCGCCTCCAGCACGGTGACACCCCAGCGCTCCGCACCTTCGAGAATCGCCCAGTCGATCGCCGACGGGCCGCGGTCACCGGGAATGCCGGGATGCACGATCAGGCTGGTGATCCGCGACCACACCGATTCGGGGATCGCCCGCTTGAGCATCGGCGCCACGATCAGCCCGGGTTGGGCCGACTCCACTGCCGATTCCATCGAGGCCGGACTCTCCACCTCGGCCACATCGATCTCATGCCCCAGAGCTTCCAGTTCGACCTGCAACCGCTGTGACAGGCTGTTGTGCTTGGTGCACAGAAAAAGAATGCGCATGGTTTTCCCCTGTTGGCCCGCCTCATGCGGGCATCAGGGAAAATCTAGCGTGACGGCACCAGCCGGCAGGATGAACGAAGTCTCGTTTCAGGGCTTTGAAAGCGGACATGTGTGGCATTTGCCCAGGCAAACACCACCCGGATCAGACGTCGTAGGCGGCGGACAAGGCATCGCCCAGTCGATCCACCGCGATGATCTCCATCTCGCCGATGCGGTTCTTTTTCGGCGCATTGGCCTTCGGCACGATGGCACGGCGGAAGCCGTGGTGCGCCGCTTCCTTCAGCCGCTCCTCGCCATTGGGCACCGGGCGGATCTCACCGGAAAGCCCCACTTCGCCGAAGGCGATCGTGTGTTCCGGCAGCGGCCGGTCGCGCAGCGAGGAAAGCACCGCCAGCAACACCGGCAGGTCGGCGGCGGTTTCCTGCACGCGGATACCACCGACCACGTTGACGAACACGTCCTGGTCGTACGCTGCCACGCTGCCATGGCGATGCAGCACCGCCAGCAGCATGGCCAGACGGTTCTGCTCCAGCCCCAGCGTGACCCGGCGCGGATTGCCCAGCGAAGACTGGTCGACCAGCGCCTGCACCTCGACCAGCAGCGGCCGGGTACCCTCGCGGGTCACCATCACCACGCTGCCCGAAGTCGGCACGCTGTGGGTGGAAAGGAAGATCGCCGAAGGATTGGGCACCTCGCGCAGGCCCTTGTCCGACATCGCGAACACGCCCAGCTCGTTGACCGCGCCGAAGCGGTTCTTGATCGCCCGCAACACGCGGAAGCGGCTGCCCGACTCGCCCTCGAAATACAGCACCGCATCGACCATGTGCTCGAGCACGCGCGGGCCGGCGATGCCGCCTTCCTTGGTGACGTGGCCGACCAGCAGCACCGAGGTACCGGTCTCCTTGGCGAAGCGGGTGAGCTTGGCCGCCGACTCGCGCACCTGCGACACCGAGCCGGGAGCCGCGGTGAGCAATTCGGTCCAGATGGTCTGGATCGAGTCGATCACCAGCACCCGCGGCCGCACCGCCGCCGCCTGCTCCAGCACCCGCTCGATGCAGGTCTCGGCCAGCGCCTGCAGCGGCTCCAGCGGCAGGCCCAGTCGCTGGCCACGCGAAGCCACCTGGGCCAGTGACTCCTCACCGGTCACATAGACACTGGGCAGGTGCGCGCCCAGCGTGCCCAGCATCTGCAGCAACAAGGTCGACTTGCCGATGCCGGGGTCGCCGCCGATCAGCACCACCGAACCCTGCACCAGCCCGCCGCCAAGCACCCGGTCAAGTTCACCGATGCCGGTCAGGGTGCGTGCTTCGGTAGTCAGTGCCACTTCGGTCAGCGGGGTGATGCGGGGAGCGCCCGCAGCAGCACCGGCATAACTGGAACGCTGCGCCCCCACCGATGTCTTCGCCGCCGAAGCCGGCGCCAGCACGATCTCGCTGAGCGTGTTCCATGCCCCGCACTCGGTGCATGCACCCTGCCACTTGGGGTATTCGGCACCGCAATCGGTGCAGACATAGGCGGTCTTGGCTTTGGCCATGGAGTCATCCGGCGAGTACGTGGAAAACGAGCTTAGCCCGCTGCCATCGCATGCAGCGAGACGCAGCGGCGCGGCAGGCTGTCAGCCTTTGCCGCAGCGGCTGCCGCGCTCAGTCGAATCCGCCGACGAACGAATCCGGCGCGTAGTTCACGAACTGGGTGTAGTGGCCGAGGAAGGTCAGCTTGCAGGTATCGGTGGGGCCGTTGCGCTGTTTGCCGATGATGATCTCGGCGATGCCCTTGTCCGGCGATTCCTTGTTGTAGTACTCGTCGCGGTAGATGAACATGATCACGTCGGCGTCCTGCTCGATGGCGCCTGATTCGCGCAGGTCGGACATCATCGGACGCTTGTCGGCGCGCTGTTCCAGCGAACGGTTCAGCTGCGACAGCGCGATCACCGGCACGTTCAGTTCCTTGGCCAGGCCCTTCAGCGAGCGCGAGATCTCGGAGATTTCGGTGGCGCGGTTTTCCGTGTTGCCGGGCACCTGCATCAGCTGCAGATAGTCGATCACGATCAGCCCCAGACCGTTGTGCTCGCGATGCAGGCGGCGGGCGCGCGAGCGCAATTCCACCGGCGACAGGCCGGGGGTGTCGTCGATGAAGATCCTGGCCTCGGAAAGCAGCGCGATGGCATTGGAGACACGCGGCCAGTCCTCCTCCTCGAGCGTGCCGTTGCGCAGGTGCTGCTGGTGTATGCGCCCGACCGAGGAGATCAAGCGGAATGCCAGCTGCGACGAGGACATTTCCATCGAGAACACCACCACCGCCTTCTTGCCGCCCAACGCAGCGGCTTCGGCGATGTTCAGCGCGAACGCGGTCTTGCCCATCGACGGGCGCGCCGCGACGATGATCAGGTCCGACGGCTGCAGGCCGGAAGTCAGCGCATCCAGATCGGTGAAGCCGGTGCTGACGCCGGTGAGCTGGCCGCGGTTCTCGTAGCGCTCGGTAAGCAGGCGGAAGGCATCCTTCACCGCCTCGCGCATGGACACGGAATCCTTCTTGCCGCGAGCACCGGACTCGGCGATGTGGAACACCCGCTGCTCGGCGCTTTCCAGCACCTCGTGCACGCTCTTGCCTTCGGGCCGGTAGCCGTCCTCGGTGATCGAGGTGCCTGCGTCGATCAGCTGCCGCAACACCGATTTCTCGCGCACGATCTCGGCATAGGCGGCGATGTTGGCCGCGCTGGGCGTGCTGTTGGCCAGCTCGATCAGATAACCGGCGCCGCCGACCATCTCGGCCATGTCGTTGGTCTCGAACCAGTCCCCCAGGGTCACCGCGTCGCACGGCATGCCCTTGTTCGCCAGCTCGCTGATCGCGCGCCAGATCAGCCGGTGATCCTTGCGGTAGAAGTCGTCCTCGCCAAGCCGGTCGGCCACCTTGTCCAGCGCATCCGGCGCCAGCATCAGGCCGCCCAGCACGGCCTGCTCGGCGTCGATCGAGTGCGGCGGCACGCGCAGCGACTCGATGCCGGCGGATGAAGATTGGCGCTCGGGAACAAAGGACATCGGATTACCTCGGAAACCATCCCGCGACCGGCACACCTCGCGCCGACACGTCATGACTGGATACCCTGACCATGATGCGCGGCAACGTCTCATCCGTCGAGACAACAACTCTGTGGATAAGCTGTGGGTTTCCCGGCAAGGCGTTGCCCTGCCTCGGGGAACGGGGAATGGGAAAAGCTGGCAGCTCGCCAGCACTTGACCTTCCCATTCCCTCTTCCCGATTCCCCATTCACGGCTCACAAAAGCAAACGGGCGCCTGACGGCGCCCGCGTGCTTCAACCAAAAACAGACGACTTACTTGTCGCCGACCACGATCACCTTGACCGAGGTCTGCACGTCGGCGTGCAGATTGACCACCACGTCGAACTCGCCGGTGTTGCGTAGCGGGCCTTCGCCCAGGATCACTTCGTTCTTGTGAACTTCGTGACCGGCGGCGACCAGGGCCTCGGCGATGTCGCGCGGGCCGACCGAGCCGAACAGCTTGCCTTCCGCACTGGCGTGCGCGGTGATCGTCACCGAAACCTCGTCCAGCTTGGCCTTGCGGGCCTCGGCCTCGCTCAGCATGGCGTTGGCCTTGGCCTCGTATTCGGCGCGACGCTGCTCGAACTCGGCCAGATTGGCGGCATTGACGCGCACGGCCTTGCCCTGCGGCAGCAGGAAGTTGCGGCCGTAGCCCGGCTTCACGGTGACCTTGTCACCCAAGTTGCCGAGGTTGCGGACTTTCTGCAGAAGAATGAGTTCCATGATGCTTTCCTGTTCGTTAGCGCCGGTGTGGCCCGACGCAGCCAGAGGACGGGTGTCCGAAAGGCAGGGAATGGAGAATGGGGAATAGGGAATGGGAAGAGCAAAAGCCGCGTGTCGCCAGCCTTTCCTATTCCCTCAATCCCTACTCCCTATTCCCTGCGTCCAAAAATCAGACGTCGTGATTGTCGGTGTACGGCAGCAGCGAGAGGAAGCGCGCGCGCTTGATCGCGGTGGCGAGCTGGCGCTGGTAGCGGGCCTTGGTGCCGGTGATGCGGCTCGGCACGATCTTGCCGTTCTCGGTGATGTACTGGCGCAGCGTGTTGAGATCCTTGTAGTCGATCTCCTTCACGTTTTCAGCCGTGAAGCGGCAGAACTTGCGGCGGCGGAAGAACTTGGACATGTCGGTGCTCCTGATCAGTCGTCGCTGTCGCGACCGTTGTCGTCGCGGTCGTTGTTGCTGCCGCGGCTCTCGCCATCGCTCTCGTCGTCACGGCGACGGGTCGACTTGGCATCGTCCTTTTCCTTCGACTTCAGGATGAAGGATGGCTCGGTGTCGGCCTCGTCGCGACGGATCACCAGATGGCGCAGCACGGCGTCGTTGAAGCGGAAGCCCGACTCCAGCTCGTTCAGTGCGTTCTGGGTGATTTCGATGTTGAGCAGCACGTAATGTGCCTTGGCCAGATTCACGATCGGATAGGCCAGCTGGCGGCGCCCCCAATCCTCGAGGCGGTGGATCTTGCCGCCGTCGGTTTCGATCAGGGCCTTGTAGCGCTCGAGCATGGCCGGAACCTGCTCGCTCTGGTCGGGATGGACCATGAACACGACTTCGTAATGACGCAGGGTCATCGTGGTTTGACTCCTTGTGGATGCGGCCTTGCGGCCTCGCAGCCTCCCGTCGTTGCGGTGAGGCAAGTGTCCTGCCGGCATGCAAAAGCGTGCGGACAGAAGCGGAATTGTACGATGGCCGCAAAGGGCCACGCAAGTCACTGAAAATGATGCCCGCGCCGTGGCGCGGGCCGGCATCAGCCGACGGTGAAGCTCTCGCCGCAGCCGCACTCGCCGGTGGCATTGGGGTTGTGGAACACGAAACTGGCGTTGAGGCCCTGCCGCTGGAAGTCGATCACGGTGCCGTCGACCAGTGCCAGCGCCTTGTCGCTGACGATCAGCGGCACGCCGTCGACCTCCACCCTGCGGTCATCCTCGCCAACCGCATCGGCAATGTCCACCACGTAGGCAAACCCGGAGCATCCGGTGCGCTTGACGCCGAACCGCACACCGGCCGCTGCCGGCGTGGCTGCCAGGAAATGGCGCATGCGCTCGTTGGCGGCGGGGGTGATGGTGATGCTCATGTCAGTCGATCCAGCTTCGGCAAAGTGGCCCGGCATCTCGCGGCGCGGGCAACGGCTACATTATCATGCCGGTTTGGCCACGCGCGCCCGCGACGCTTGCGCCTTTCATTCATCACGCGCCGAAATGCGGCGCTTCAGCAGGAGTTTCAACCAATGGCCCTGGTCAGTGTGAAGCAGGCTCTTTCCGGCAAGCTCGAAGCCGGCAGCACGGTGACCGTGCGCGGCTGGGTACGCACCCGCCGCGACTCCAAGGCCGGCCTGTCCTTCGTCAACGTCACCGATGGCTCCTGCTTCCATCCGATCCAGGCGGTGGTGCCGGCCACCCTGGCCAATTACGAGAGCGAGGTGAAGCACCTCACCAGCGGTGCCAGCCTGATCGTCACCGGCACGCTGGTGCCGTCGCAGGGCAAGGGCCAGGCGTTCGAGATCCAGGCCGACACGGTGGAAGTCACCGGCCTGGTCGACGATCCGGAAACCTATCCGATCCAGCCCAAGCAGCATTCGATGGAGTTCCTGCGCGAGGTCGCCCACCTGCGCCCGCGCACCAACCTGTTCGGCGCGGTCACCCGGGTGCGCCACACCATGATGACGGCGATCCACCGCCATCTCACCGAGCAGGGCTTCTTCTGGGTCAACACGCCGATCATCACCACCTCCGACGCCGAAGGCGCCGGCGACATGTTCCGGCTGTCCACGCTGGACCTGGCCAACCTGCCGCGCGACGAGCACGGCAAGATCGACTTCCGCAAGGATTTCTTCGGCCGCGAAGCCTTCCTCACCGTGTCCGGCCAGCTCAACGTCGAGGCCTATGCGCTGGCGATGAGCAAGGTCTACACCTTCGGCCCCACCTTCCGCGCCGAGAACTCCAACACCGCGCGCCACCTGGCCGAATTCTGGATGGTCGAGCCGGAGATCGCCTTCGCCGACCTCAACGCCAACGCCGACCATGCCGAGGCCTTCCTCAAGGCGATCTTCAAGGCGGTGCTGGAGGAGCGCGCCGACGACATGGCGTTTTTCGCCGAACGCGTGCAGCCGGACGCGATCAGCCGGATGGAAGCCTTCATCGCCAAGCCGTTCGAGCGGATCGACTACACCGACGCGATCGAGATCCTGAAGAAGTCCGGCGAGAAGTTCGAATACCCGGTCGCCTGGGGCATCGACCTGCAGACCGAGCACGAACGTTATCTGGCCGAGAAGCACGTTGGCCGGCCGGTGGTGGTAATGAATTACCCCGAGGCGATCAAAGCGTTCTACATGCGCCTCAACGACGACGAAAAAACCGTCGCCGCGATGGACGTGCTGGCCCCGGGCATCGGCGAGATCATCGGCGGCAGCCAGCGCGAGGAACGGCTGGACCATCTCGACCGCCGCATGGTGCAATTCGGCCTCGATCCAGCTGCCTATGGCTGGTACCGTGACCTGCGCCGCTACGGCACCGTGCCGCATGCCGGCTTCGGCCTCGGTTTTGAACGCCTGTTGGTTTACATCTGCGGGCTGTCCAACATTCGCGACGCCATCCCCTACCCACGTGCCGCAGGAACGGCCGAATTCTGAGCACACCGCCCCATGCTGCTGCGCCTCCTCCCCGCCGCCATCGCATTGACTGTCGCCACGCTGCTGGGAGGCTGCCATGGCGCCAAGGTGCTGTTGCCGCCGAACCTCCGGCCACCATCGGAGAACACCGGTGACGCGTTGAAACTGGCGCGGCTGCAGCTGATGCAGTCGACGCCGTGCTGCAGCAGTTTCGCCGACTTCTCCTACCGCAGCATGCTGCCGTGGCAGCCGCAGAAATTCACGCTCGGCAACCACAGCATGGTGGCCAACCTCAATGGCACGCAGAGCTATTTCCTGGCCTTCCGCCTGCCCGCCGACGTGAAGCTGCCGTACAAGGTGGCCGTGAAGTCGGAGTTGAACGGGCGCTGGCTGCATGCCAGCTACCTGTTCGCTCCCACCGTGGTGCTGCTCGACTCCGGCTTCCAGCCGATCCGCTCCGAGGACATCGGCCTGTGCGAGCACATGGGCTGGAGCAGCGAGACCTCCGGCGCCTTTGGCAGTCTGGAGATCGACAACCCCAGGGCGCGCTACCTGCTGGTCTACAGCTCCGCCGAACAGCAGGCGGGCAAGACCTACTGGGAGCAGTCACCGGCATCGATCGCCAACAGCACCGCGGCGACGCTGCAGATGAGCTCCGCCGGCAGCTTCAGCATCCCGCATGGCCCGGATGGGGTTCTGTGGGTCGGCATGATGAACAAGACCTACGAGAAAGCCATCGACAACGCCATCTGCAGCAAAGCCGTCAAAGGCGACGGCGTGCTCAACACCCTGCGCACAGCCCTGCCATCGCCATGGCATCGTGACGGCGAAACCCGGCACAGCCCGCCGTGATCGTCCTCTACCTTGCCCTGCTGGGAAGCGGCGTCGGCCTGTTCGTGTTGTCGTACGTGGCGCCGTTCCGGGTCGCGGCCCTGCTGCGACAACGTTATCCGGAACACTGGCAGGTCATCACGGCGGCCGACCACGGCAAGGCTTCCGGGTTCCGTACCTGGGCCCGCATGCAACAGGTATTGCGATCGCCGGCCTTGCCGGCACTGGATGACGCCGGCATCAATCGCTGGCACCGGATCTGGCGCTACAGCCAGTGGCTGGGCTGGCTGTGCTGGCTGGCCGCACTGGCGATGCGCCTGTCGCTGCACTGACCGGAGAGGAGTTCTCATGCAACTGGATCTGAGCGGGCGTCATGCCCTGGTCTGCGGTGCCTCGCAGGGCATCGGACGCGCCAGCGCCATCGAACTGGCCGGACTCGGCGCCAGCGTCACCCTGCTGGCGCGTTCGGCCGACAAGCTTGAAGCCGTCGCCAATGCCCTGCCACGCACGCATGACGCGCAGAAACACCGCTGGCGCAGTGTCGACATGCTGGACACCGGGGCACTGCACGACGCTGCCAACGCCATCGTTGCCGAAGCCCCCGTACACATTCTGATCAACAACAGTGGCGGCCCACCCGGTGGCCCGGCACACGCCGCTACGTCGGAAGCCTTCGAAAACGCCTTCCGCCAGCACCTGCTGGCCGGCCAGACGCTGCTGCAGGCGGTATTGCCGGGCATGCGCGCCGACGGCTACGGGCGTCTGGTCAACGTGATCTCCACCTCGGTGAAGGAACCGATCGCCGGGCTGGGGGTTTCCAATACCGTACGTGCCGCCGTTGCCGGCTGGGCCAAGACGCTGTCCTCCGAACTGGCGGCCGATGGCATCACTGTCAACAACGTGCTGCCGGGCTACACCCGCACCCAGCGCCTCGACAGCCTGCTCGCAGCCCGCGCCGCCGGCACCGGCAATGACGAAGAAGCCATCGCCCGTGGCATGCTCGCCAGCGTTCCCGCCCGCCGCTTCGGCGAGGCGTCGGAAGTCGCCTCGGTCATCGCCTTCCTGTGCACGCCCGCGGCAGCCTACGTCAATGGCGTGAGCATCGCGGTGGATGGCGGTCGCACGCGTTCGCTGGCCTGAAGACGAGGAGTGAGAAGTGAGTGAAAGCGGTGCAGCTTGGCAGCTTTCCTCTCACTCCTTCTCACTCGCTTCTGGCCTTGAACCATGGGCAAGGCTTAAGCTCTCAAGAATGCCTACGACCCTACGCTTGGCCAATCTCGTCGACGGACGACTGCAGCCCTCCCACCGCGATGCCTGGCTGGAGGTGCATGAGCCGGCTACAGGAAAGGTATTCGCGCACTGCCCTGATTCCGACGCCGCCGATGTCGAGGCCGCCGTGGCCGCGGCAACCCGCGCGGCACCGGGCTGGGCGGCAATGCCGGCGGAGCAGCGGGCGCGGTTGCTGCATCGTCTGGCTGAATTGGTCGAAGCCCGGCTGGAAGAACTTGCCGCGCTGGAATCCCGCGACAACGGCAAGCCGGTAGCGCTGGCACGCAAGCTCGACATTCCGCGGGCGGCAAGCAATCTGCGCTACTTTGCCGCCGCCATCATCGGCTGGGGCAGTGAATCACACGCCATGGAAAGCGGCGCCCCCGGCGGGGCCGCAATCAACTACACCTTGCGCCAGCCGCTGGGCGTGGTCGGCTGCATCAGCCCGTGGAACCTGCCGCTGTACCTGTTCACCTGGAAGATCGCGCCGGCACTGGCCGCCGGCAACACGGTGGTGGCCAAGCCCTCCGAAGTGACCCCGTGCACCGCTGCCCTGCTCGGCGAACTGAGCATCGAGGCCGGCTTTCCGCCGGGCGTGCTGAATATCGTGCAGGGCCGCGGCCCCACAGTCGGCCAGGCGATCGCCGAACATCCCGCGGTCAAGGCGATCTCGTTCACCGGCAGCACCGCCACCGGCGCACGCATCGCCAGTGTCACCGCGGCCCAGTTCAAGAAAGTCTCGCTGGAAATGGGAGGCAAGAACCCGGCCATCGTGTTCGCCGATGCCGATCTTTCCGATGCCAATCTCGACACCATCGTGCGCTCCGGCTTCGCCAACCAGGGCGAGATCTGCCTGTGCGGCTCGCGCCTGCTGGTGCAGCGCTCGATCTACGAGGATTTCCGCGAACGCTACCTGGTCAGGGTGCGCGCGCTGCGCGTGGGCGACCCCGGATCCGCCGACAGCGACCTGGGTGCAATGGTCTCGCGCGAACACCACGACAAGGTGCTGGGCTGCATCGCCCAGGCCCGCGCCGAAGGCGGCCAGATGCTGTGTGGCGGCGAGGCGGTGCATCCGCCCGGGCGCTGCGCCGATGGCTGGTTCATCGCGCCCACGGTGATCGAGGGCCTGCCCTCCTCCGCGGCCACCAATCAGCAGGAGATTTTCGGCCCGGTGGTCTGTCTGATCCCGTTCGAGGACGAGGCCGAGGCGCTGGCCATCGCCAACGACAGCCGCTACGGCCTGGCCGCCTCGCTGTGGACGCGCGACCTCGCGCGCGCGCACCGTCTCGGCGCCGCGCTGGATTTCGGCATCGTGTGGATCAATTGCTGGCTGCTGCGCGACCTGCGCACGCCGTTCGGCGGCACCAAACAGTCGGGACTCGGTCGCGAGGGTGGCGTTGACGCGCTGCACTTCTTCACCGAACCGAAAAACGTCTGCATCCGCTATTGAAGGAATCCCCATGAATTCGCTCAAAGACCTGCTCGCCAACAACCGGCGCTGGGCTACCGACGTTTCCGCGCAGGAACCGGACTTCTTCGAGAAGCTGGCGCAGCAGCAGGCACCGAAGTACCTGTGGATCGGCTGCTCCGACTCGCGCGTGCCGGCGACCCAGATCGTCGACCTGCCGCCGGGCGAGATCTTCGTCCACCGCAACGTCGCCAACGTGGTGGTGCACACCGACCTCAACGCGCTCAGCACCATCCAGTTCGCGGTCGACGTACTCAAGGTCAAGCACATCCTGGTGGTCGGCCACTACGGCTGCGGCGGCGTGGGTGCGGTGCTGAAGCAGTCGCGGCTGGGCCTGATCGACAACTGGCTCAAGCACATCGACGACATCGCCATGAAGCACGCCGACAAGCTCGATCCGGCGCAGGCCTTCGCCGTGCGCCAGGCGCGCCTGTGCGAGCTGAACGCGATCGAGCAGGCGGTCAACGTCTGCCACACCACGGTGGTGCGCGAAGCCTGGGAGCGCGGCCAGCCGCTGGCGGTGCACGCCTGGATCTACGGCCTGGACAACGGCCACATCCACGACCTGAACCTGGACGTGCGCGGCCATGAGCAGTTGCCCGACGCCTACCGCAGCGCACTGGTCGCCTGCACCGAACGCTGGACCACCGCGGCATGAGCAACATCGTGCGCACCGACGCCGCGCCGGCTCCGGTCGGCGCCTACCCGCACGCCCGCCGCGTCGGCAACCTGCTGTTCCTGTCCGGTGTCGGCCCGCGCCAACCCGGCAGCAACACGATTCCCGGCAACGTCCACGACGCCGACGGCAAGCTGATCGCCTACGACATCGAGGCGCAATGCCGCCAGGTATTCGCCAACGTGCGCGCGGTGCTGGAAGCCAGCGGCGCGCGCTGGGAGGACCTGGTCGACGTCACCGTGTTCCTCACCGACATGCAGCGCGACTTCGCCAGCTACAACCGCCTCTACGCCGAACACTTCGCCGGCGTCGACGCCTGCCGCACCACCCTCGGCATCACCGCCCTGCCCACGCCGATCGCGATCGAGCTCAAGTGCGTGGCTCTGGTGACCGGGAATCGAGAATAGGGAATGGGGAATAGGAACAGCGGGTCTCTCGCGATTCCAGCAGCCTCTCACTCTCCATCTGCGCAGGTCGGGCACTGCCCGACATCGCAGAGCCGAGCGTGGTGCGAAAGTGGCGGGCAATACCCGCTCTACGACCTCAACGCTCCAGACACGCAGCCAGCAACTGGCCGATCAGCGCCTGCACATCCGCAGCCTTGGCCTCGTCATAGACGAAGCTGTCCTCGTCCATGTAATTGAGCTGGGACAGCTCCAGTTGCACGGCCTGCACGCCGTCGTCGGGGCGACCGTACTGGCGGGTGATGTAGCCACCCTTGAAGCGGCCGTTGACGGCGAAGCTGTAACGCGACTGCGCGGACAGGCAGTCCTGCAGTTTCGCCTGCAGGGCGGGACTGCAGCTGGCACCGGCAGCGGTACCCAGGTTGAAGTCCGGCAGACGGCCTTCGAACAGCATCGGCACATGGCTGCGGATGGAGTGCCCTTCCCACAGCACCACCCGGCCATGCTCGGCATGCAGTCGCTGCAGCTCATCGGCCAGAGCCTGGTGGTAAGGCTTCCAGAACGTCTCGATACGCCGCTGCACTTCGCCCGCGTCCGGCTCCATGCCTTCCAGATACAGCGGCTCGCCATCGAAACCGATGGTTGACACCAGGCCGGTCTCGCGCTGGCCCGGATACAGCGCATGGCCATCGGCGGGACGATTAAGGTCGACCACGTAGCGCGAAGCCTGCGGCTTGAGCACGCTGGCACCCAATGACTCGGCCAGCACCCCGTACAGACGCGACACATGCCAATCGGTATCCGGCGAGCGCCGTGCTGCCGGCTGCATGCGTGCGGCGATGTCGGCGGGGATGAAACTGCCGTCATGCGGCAGGCTGATCAGCAGCGGAGCGCTGCCGCGATGCAGGGAGAACATGTCCATCGAAGCATTGTACCCACACCGCCACGGCACGCCGACGGCACTGGCCTCATGCCGTCCGGCACCGCAATCCGCCCGCTCGTCATCGGGGGCTGATTTCCTCCAACCGGGCATCTACGCTGTCTGCAGACAACCCATCGGGGGACGATCATGCATCTTCGCCAGCTCGTCATCGCCGCCTGCATCGCCCTTGCCGCAGGCCACGCCGACGCAGAAGCACAGACACCGTCGCGGGATCTCACCAGGCTGTTCCACGAGTTGCAGCCGTTGACCAGCGAACTGGACCGCTACGAGCACCTCATGGTCACCATCCCCCTGCTCGACAAAAGCGACCAGCTGACCGCACGACAACTGCTCGCTGCCTGCGAAAGCGAACTGGGCCTCTACAACGAAGCCGTCCGCGACTTCCCCTTGCGCAACCGCCTGCCCGCAAAACTGGATCTGCCCGATGCCAGCCACTGGCAGGCCGTGAACGCGGTCGACGCCATCACCGGGCTGGCCCGCGAGCGGCGCCTGGTGATGATCAACGAGGCACACCATGACGGGCACACCCGCGAACTGACCCTGTACCTGCTTCCCCGCCTGCGCGCACTCGGGTTCAAGTACTTCGCTCCCGAGGCACTCGGCGCCGATGACGCGGAACTGATGCAACGCGGCTACCCCGTCACCACCAGTGGCAGCGAGTACCTGCACGATCCGATCTATGGCGAGATCATCCGCGAGGCCATCCGGCTGGGTTACATCATCGTGCCCTACGACCTGGAAAGCGGCGGCGCGCCGCAGGAACGCGAGAACACCCAGGCCCGCAACCTGTACAGGCAGGTGTTCGCCAAAGACCCCCAGGCAAAACTGTTCGTGCACGCGGGCTACGCCCACATCGACAAGCGCCCCGGCCGCCTTGGCCAAGTCCGGCCGATGGCGATGACCTTGCGCCGGCTCAGCGGCATCGAGCCACTGTCCATCGACCAGACCGATATCCGCGAAACACCCAAAAGCGAAACCGATGCACTCAGGACGGTCGAACGCCGCCTGCGCCAGTCCGGCGCAGCAACACAGGCGAGCCGTACGCCGCTCGGCATGGGCCCCAGCGGCAGGCCCACGCCGGTATCCGATCCCCACGAAGAAATCATCGCCACGTTCCAGCCCACCCGCGCCATCGTGCTGCAGCGAATCGACGGACATGAGCCCTGGAGTGCCTCGCCCGGAACTTACGACGTCAGCGTGATCCTGCCATCGACCAGCACCAGCCCCTCCGATTACCGCCGGGGCCCTTACTGGCTGACCCTCCGCGGCAAACGGCACGCGGTCCTGCCGCCCGCCAACCAGGGGCGCCGACCCGACTGGCTGACGCTGGCCGGCCAGCGCGTCGCCGTCCCCGTGGACAGCAGGCCCTGCACCGGAAACTACCCCTGCCTGGTCGAGGCTCATTACGCCACCGAATCCAGCGACGCTACCGCCGCCGACCGCTACCTGTTCCTGCGGAAAGACCAGAACACGCTCTACCTGCGCCCGGGCAGCTACCGCCTGCGCACCATCGACAGTCGTGGACAAGTGGTGGACGAACACACCATCCAGGCCGGGAGCCACTGAGTCACAAAGCACGGCATTGTCGCGGTACTTGCATCCGTAAAATTACACGCGTAATCTCAATTGAAACTACACGTGTAATTCAAATGGAGCTCCCATGCCGGACAACCCCATTGCCATCAGCGAAGCCGAAAGTCGCGTCATGGAAGTGCTGTGGCAGAAGGCGCCACAGACATCCGAGGACATCGTCGCCGCCCTGCTGCCAACAGGCTGGCACGAGAAAACCATACGGACTCTGCTCAACCGCCTGCTGGGCAAGGGCGCGATAACCGCGCAGAAGGATGGCCGCCGCTACCTGTATTCCCCACAGCTGCGCCGCGAAGCCTGGCAACAACAGGAAAGCCGCAGCCTGCTCGACCGGGTCTTCGGTGGCAGGGTGGCTCCCTTGCTGGCGCACTTCAGCCAGCACGAGGAGTTGTCGGCGAAAGACGTGGCCGAGTTGCGCAAACTGCTCGACACGATCGAGAAGAAGGAGCACTGAGATGACCAGCGCCCTGCTGCTTCTCAGTGCCGGCCTCGCCATCGTGTTGCTCGTGCGCAAACCCGCGCGCCAGGTCTTTGGCGCCGGCCCCGCATTCACGCTCTGGTTGCTGCCTCTCCTGCTGGCCTGCCTGCCATGGCTGCCGGCGATGCCGGACCGATGGTCGGTCCTGCCAGCCTTGATCATCCTGCCCGACGCCTCGACTGGCGCCGTTGCCGCCGCCTCATCCGGCATCACCGTCATGCACTGGTTGCCATGGCTGTGGCTGGCCGGCTGCCTGTGCGGCCTGCTGCGACTGTTCGTACACCACCGGCGACTGCTGCGGCAATGCCGCCCCATGCCCGAATCCACGCGCCAGACCGTACAGTCGTTGCTGCCCGAATCGCGCATCCGCCTGCATCTTTGCCTGCATCCGGCGGGGCCTGCCGTACTGTGGGCACCGCGCTGCCGGCTGTTGCTTCCCCCGGATTTTCTCGACCGTTTCCGGCCCCACGAGCAACGCCTGATCCTGCAACACGAGCTGACCCACCTGCGTCGTGGTGATCCGCTGTGGCTGCTGCTGGCGGAACTCGCCGCCGTCGCGCTGTGGTTCCACCCGCTGGCCTGGCTGGCCCTGCCGTGCCTGCGCCTGGATCAGGAGCTGGCCTGCGACGAACGCGTGCTGCGCGGCATACCCCGGGAAGAAGCCGCCTACGCCCGCGTCCTCATGCACAGCGTGGCAAGCCGTCCGGCACCCGCGCTGATTCCCTGGCTCGCCGAGCCACAACTGAAGGAGCGACTCACCATGATCCAACGTCATCGTCCCGGCGCCCTGCGTCGTCGCATCGGTTATCTCGGCCTGGGCCTGCTGATGGCCGGCGGCACGCTGGTCGCACAGGCCGGCACGCAAGCTGCAGACAACCATAGTGCCCAGTCGGACATGTCCTACAACTCAGCCAGGCAACCCGCCTATCCGGAGGAATCCATCAAGAATGGGGAACAGGGCACCGTCGTCCTGGTTATCCAGGTCCATGCCGACGGCAGCCTGGGCAATATCGTCTACGACCGGGAACACAGCACGACCGACTCCGCCGACCTGATCGCTGCGGCCAGTACGGCGGCACGGCAATGGCGCTTCCAGCCACAGATGGAAGACGGTCATGCGGTCGACGGCTATGCCCGCGTGCCGATCAAGTTCAGCCTGAATCCGCTCTGACTTCCCCCCGTTGAAGCCAAAGCTCAGAAAGCAAATTCAAAACCTCTGAAAGACCATTGAATTGCAAGTGAATTATTGAATTGATAACCTCGGCAGGGCTTTCTGCCGAGGTTATCCCGTGAATCCGCCGCCCATCGCCCGAATCACGCCTTTACTCCGCTTCCTGCCATGCGCACGCTTGGCTCTGCCGGTACTGGCGACAATGCTGCTGGCCGCCTGTGCCGGCAGCCCGCGCAAGCCCCAGCCGTCCCACCAACCTTCGCGGTCCGCGCTGGCCAACCTGCCGGCACGGGCGCCTTCGGCGGCCAGTGCTGGTGAAGCCAACGATGTGCTGTTCCGTGCCATCGGCCTGGTCGGCACGCCGTATCGCTGGGGCGGCAATACCCCGGCCGGCGGCTTCGACTGCAGCGGGCTGGTCAACTTCATCTATCGCGATGCGGCCGGCATCCAGCTGCCGCGCACTTCACGTGACATGGCTTCGATGGATGGCCGCAAGGTGAAGCGGATGACCCAACTGGCCAGCGGCGACCTGGTGTTCTTCGACATCGGCGGCGCGATCAGCCATGTCGGCGTGTACGTGGGCAAGGGGCGCTTCGTGCATGCGCCGAACAGCGGCGGCACGGTGCGACTGGACGACATCGATGGTCCTTACTGGGCCAAGCACTTCGCCTACGGCAAGCGTCTGCTCGAATGAAAAACGGCACCCTCGGGTGCCGTTTTTCATTCCGTGATCAGTGCCCGGCCTGGCCCGGCGGATGCGCGTGGCCGTGGGAGAGTTCCTCCTCGTTCGCCTCGCGCACTTCCAGCAGGCTCACGTCGAAGTGCAGGTCCTTGCCGGCCATCGGGTGGTTCAGGTCCACATCGATCGTGCTCATGCCGACCTTGTGCACGGTGACCGCACGCTGGCCGCCTTCCTTCAGCTGCAGCACGGTGACCATGCCCGGCTTGAGCCGGTTGGCCTGCTGGAAATACTTCTTCGACACGCGCTGGATCTGGCCCTCGTTGCGCTCGCCGTAAGCGTCAGCCGCCGCCACGTCCACCGAGATTTCCTCGCCGGCCTCGTGGCCATCCAGCGCCGTTTCCAGACCCGCGATCAGCTGGCCGTGCCCCAGCAGGACCCACAACGGCTCGTTGCGATCATGCGAACTCTCCACCTTCTCGCCATCCACCGTCAGGGTGTAATGGATCGAAACGACCTTGTCCTTGCCAGCCTTCATTGCCTGTCTCGTCGATGAAATAAAGCGCAGGATTCTAGCAGCAGCCGCGCCCGCAGCAGATATACCGCCGGCTGCCGGCATCCGTGCACGGTGCCGCCACATGGCATGCATCGGCGCGATGGCATAGGCTGCTCCCTCTGCCAGATGCCAGGATCCGCATGGACCGCGCCACCCGCTGCCGCATTGCCGATCTCTACGACGGCCATTTCCAGCGCGGTTATGTCAGGGGAAAACTGGCCGGCGACCCGGCCTATGCCGCTACCGCAGCCCTGGTCGCGGGCACGCCGCTGCCACTGCTCGACATCGGCTGCGGCATCGGCCTGCTCGGGCATTACCTGCACGCGCAAGGCCATGCGCAGCCTTACCACGGGCTGGACCACGACCCACGCAAGATCGCGGCCGGCCAGCTTGCCGCGCAGCGCGCCGGGCTCGACGCCACGATGCACCTGCAACAGGCTGACGCGGCGGAATTGCCGCCACTGCAGGGGCATGTCGCCCTGCTCGACGTGCTGCACTATCTGCCGGCCGCGCGCCAGACTGCCCTGCTGAAAACCGCAGCCCGGCATTTGGCGCCACAGGGGCAGTTGATCATCCGCAATGTGCTGCGGGAGCCGAACTGGCGTTTCCGGGTCACCCGGATCGAGGAATTCTTCCTGCGCGCCTCCGGCTGGATTCCCGGCGGTGCGCAGCACTACCCGGATATCGACGAACTGCGCAGGCCCCTGGAGGATGCCGGCCTGCAGGTCCGGGCAAAACCGCTGTACGGACGAACCCCGTTCAACAGCTATCTGCTCGTGGCAAGCTCGCCGCGGTAGCCCGCGCATACGCGCCACCCGCTGATCGGCTATACTGGTCGGCGCAGTCGTCCCACGGCTGTTGCGGCATCACGCCGCCCCGTCCCCCTCAGATCTGCAACACGGTACGAACACTCCGGGTTGCTCAGGAGTGTTCCATGTCCTTCGATTCGCTGGGCCTCGCGCCCGCGTTGTTGCGTGCGCTCGCCGAATACGGCTACGCCAAACCCACCCCGATCCAGGCCGCCGCGATCCCCGCCGCGCTGGAAGGCCACGACCTGCTCGCTGCGGCCCAGACCGGCACCGGCAAGACCGCCGCGTTCGCACTGCCGCTGCTGCAGAAGCTCTCCACCAGCGGCCAGACCCTGACCCGTCGCCCGCGTGCACTGGTACTCACCCCGACCCGCGAGCTGGCCACGCAGATCCACGAGAACATGCGTGACTACGGCAAACACATCCGGGTCAGCGCCACCACCATCTTCGGCGGCGTCGGCATGAGCCCGCAGATCAACGTGCTGCGCCGTGGCGTGGACGTGGTGATCGCCACTCCCGGCCGCCTGATCGACCACCTGCAGCAGCGCACGCTGGACCTTTCCGCAGTGGAAACGCTGGTGCTGGACGAAGCCGACCGCATGCTCGACATGGGCTTCCTGCCGGCACTGAAGCGCATCCTCGCGGCACTGCCGAAGAAGCGGCAGACCCTGCTGTTCTCGGCCACCTTCGCCCCGGCGATCAAGGCGCTGGCGATGGACTTCATGCACGAGCCGCGCGAGATCTCGGTATCCGCACCGAACACCGTCACCACCCTGGTCAGCCATCAGGTGCATCCGGTCGATGCCGTCCGCAAGCGTGACCTGCTGCTGCACGTGCTGTCGCAGGACAGCCGTCGTCAGACCCTGGTGTTCAGCCGCACCAAGCACGGCGCCGACAAGCTGGTGACCTTCCTCAACGCCTCCGGCCTGCGCAGCGCTGCGATCCACGGCAACAAGAGCCAGAACGCCCGCACCCGCGCGCTCGGCGATTTCAAGAGCGGCCGCGTCACCGTGCTGGTGGCCACCGACATCGCCGCCCGCGGCATCGACATCGAACAGTTGCCGATCGTGATCAACTACGACCTGCCGGCCGTGGCGGAAGACTACGTGCACCGCATCGGCCGTACCGGCCGCGCCGGCATGGAAGGCCTGGCACTGTCGCTGGTCAGCCACGAGGAAGGCGGCCTGCTGCACGACATCCGCAAACTGCTCAAGCAGGATGTCGCCATGGTTCCGGTCGCCGGCTTCGAGCCCTCCGCCCCGCT